>Ga0209105_100701_pt1 | contig 10550 bp, 9 predicted proteins | sample SedPBSmetaG_FD_184158 | JGI IMG/M metagenome (GOLD analysis project Ga0209105, IMG submission 184158) | Freshwater sediment bacterial and archeal communities from Indian Creek, Illinois, USA to study Microbial Dark Matter (Phase II) -... | ecosystem: Environmental > Aquatic > Freshwater > Creek >...
GAATAAGAATCCCTGCTTCGCCGTCTTTAATTTAACGACCCCTTACCGCCAACAAAAGTAGCAATGCTTGGCATGCCAAGCATCATGGCTTCGCAAAGATTGTTCGGACTGTTTTCAATATGCGAAGGCATTACATATAAATTTGCTTCCAGCATTTTTTCAACTAACATTTTCTCATTGAGTGACCCCAATAAAACCAGCCCTTTTTTGGGAAAGTCTTTTTGGAGCTTTTTCCTAACGGCTTTTGCGATTAGGTCTGTCTCATTTATACCAGCAACTCGCCACTCAACATCCACTCCCATTTTATTCAATAATGCCAAGGATTGACAAATTGTTTCAAAACCCTTGTAAGGTGAGTTTCCATTAGTGGTGTGAATGATTAATTTTTTGTCAAAATTGTTTTTCCACGCATATTGATAAAAAGCATTTCGCAAAAGTTCTTCACCTTGGTAGTAGTTGCTTAAAGGCGCTAAAATGCGAGTAATTCTGAAGTCCCAGTGGGTGCGGCCAATAATGTTTTTACAATTTTTCAGGCTCTCTAATTCTCTTTTTCGCATTTTTTTGAAACTATAATAATTACGCTTGTAGCTTTTGAAAAACGGGAAGTCAGTTATTTTATTAAATTGAAAGAACTTTTTAAAGGCCCACTCCTTCTCTATTCCGTTAAAAAACTTGTGATAACATACTGTGATATTTCCCTGTATAGAGACAACTATAGGTGTGGCGACCCTCCCAATTAAACAGCCAAAAGCATTTTCGGTACCATGTATGTGTATTAGATCAGGATTAACCTTGTTAATTATTTCGATATAATTTTCGAGATCATCATTTTCAGGGATATGGATGGTAATCTTTTTAAGCAGTTTTGAAAAAACACTGTTTTTATTGCTAATCGTGTGGTAGGTGGTCATTTTATGCATAAAGCTTTTTTTGCTTTCATGATAAAAGGCCACATGTAATTCAACATGCTGCTGAATAGCTAAGTCAAGGGCTTTTAGCCAACCACCTGTTCCTTTCAGCTCATTATTAAGATATTCATCTGCGTTTGCAGGTGTGTTTGTTAACCAGAGGACTTTCATTTTGGGATGAGCCATTTAATGTAGTATATTATTATTAAGGGAAAAACCCTATCCGTTTAAAACGCGTTCGAAAATTCTGATTTGGGCCAAAGGGTTGTAATAATTGTCAATTTGTTCGTAACAATCATTTCTAATCTGGTTACGATCAATTTTGTTAAACAGCCACCATTCAATTTTTTCAGCCAGCGATTCTGCATTATCTTCCCGGAAAAACAAACCAGTTTTTCCCACCTCTATTATTTCATGTTCAGGCATTTGTGTCTCAAAGTTATCGTTTGTTATTACCGGCAAGCCATAGGAAAAAGAATGAATAGCAGTAAGACCAACATTCCCTGGCGATATACATATATCTGCGTTGAATAAAAACCTTGAAATTTCTTTTTCTTCATAAAGCGCCCCCATAAACCAAAATCTTTCTGTTTGTTTGTTCTCTTCAACCATGTTTTTTAGTTCGTTCAAAATATCTCCATCACCAATTAACACAACATTGGTTTTTAGCCCTTTATTAAAAAGAATTTCTTGTGCAGAAATTAACAATTCGAGCTTTTTGATTTTTGTAATTCGTCCAATAAAAAGCAATACGGGGTCATTATTCTTAAAATAATTAAAGTAAACAAGTTCGGGTTTTAATTCTTTCCTTAAAGCCAGGGCTTCTTTATAGTCAAGTGAATTATATATCACATGAAACTTGCCCTCCCTAAACCCGAGCTGCATCATTGTTTCCCTGGCTTTATTGCCATATAGAAATACCCCTTTGATGAAATAATAAAAAACTCTCATTTGAACAAGCCAAATCGTTCGGATTTTTTTTGTTTTTAAACCATGTTCCCATGTGTAAACATCTTTTCCTAGAATCCAGCAAATAAAAACGAATATCCATTGGTTGAGTGCCCACAGGTTCGGGGTGATTAAATATTTTTTGTAATCTTTATTGAATGCGAGTGGTATCATTCCTGATGTCCACTCAAAGTTTACAAAGAAGTGAAAGAAATAAACAGCCAATTCCTTCTTAAAACCGGGAAGGAGAGCCAAATCAAGCTTCCTGATTTTCTCTCCCCTAAGCCTTTCTCCAAAATAAAAATGGGCATTTAAGTTTTTTGCCAGTTCCAGATATATGGGTTTACGGTAGTGGGACGCATAATTAAAAACACAGCAAAGATTTACTTGTAGGTTATCGTTTTCTTTCATTGAGTTTAAATCTTTCTAATGAAACAGTAATAATACTTCTTATTCTTTTTCTTTCTTCAACTTGCAAACCAAATAACCAAAAAAGAGCGGTCAATATAATCATAAAAAATACGGATAATGCTAAAAACCTTAAGATGCCCTCATTAAGGATGGTTGGCCCCAAAAACAACACACTTGAAGCTAAGACTAATGGAAAAAAAACGGTTGCGACTCCGTTTCGCAAAAAGCTTTTAATTCTTATTCCTGCAATTTTCCTCCCAAAATATAATCGATTAAAAAAAACAACAATTGAAATTGCAAAAGCGATTATGTATATTGAAGTGGGGTTTGCTCCAACTGTAAATGCAAGATAAGCAACAGGCACATTTAAAACCCGGAAAAAAGTTTCTGTAACCTGGAATCTTTTAATGTCACCCACGGCCCTAATAGCCTCTGTTATTTGAAAGGTGAATTTTTCGAGCATCATATTTGCAAGTAATATCTGGGAAAAAATAACTGCAAAATCGGGAACATTTTTAAGCCAAAGATTTAAAAGAAAGGTTGCTTCAAAAAGAATCGGAATTGCAAACAGGGCAAATAAAAAAACAGAAAACTTAGTTCCAACTTCGGTAATCCGAAGCATTCTCTCCCGGTTGCCGCTTCCTTCACTTTTTTGCAATTGTGGGTTTAATGCCCGTGTCATGCTAACCGAAACCATATTAACCTGATTGGCTGCAGATGCTGAAATTCCCTCCGCTGCATTCAGGCTTACCCCAAAAAACATATTAAGAAGCACCCCTCTGATTTGAGTGACAGACATTGCTCCAATGGAGCCGAAAAGGTTCCATCCGGAAAATGATAATATCTTTTTCGCCAAAGCCTTGTCCACATATAATTTAAACCTGATTTTGCATTCGTCGTATCTTGCGCTACTGTACCATTGTTTGATTATTCTGAGTAAAACCTGTATGAGGAGCAATAAAAAGCCATAAAGAATAAGCAGGTTTGCCTGGCTATAGGTTAGATAAATGGCAACACCCAGTCTTAAAACATGGCCCAGAATTTCTACCAGCGCCAAGACCAGCATGTTTTCATGGGCATTGATCACTGCATCGTAAGGAACTGAAATAACTGTTACGAATGTGGTTATTACCATAAAGTGAAAAACAACCTTGGCTTCAAATATTTTATCAGGTGGTATGTTTAATAAATATGCAAACATGATCCAACCCCCTATCTGCATTAATACGATAACAATGGCGCCAATAATAAAATGCAGGTAAAGGGTGGTGTTGAAGGTTTTCCTAATGGTATCTTTATTGCCCGAACCCATACTATGTGCCATATAGCGCATGGAGGTATTGGCCATGTTGGAATTGAGAATCCCCAACATTCCGACAACTCCGGCAACAAGCATGTAAATACCAAAATTGGTTTCACCCAGGGCATCCAATACAATGCGAGTTGTGAATAAACCAATTACCACGCCAATTATTAGCTGGGCGTATAAAATACCGGTATTGAGAATTACCTTATTGGCAGGCTTCATCGGTTCTTTGCTAATAATCGTTTACTTTAAAATAGTGGTAATCTGCGATAGATTATAATCCTGGGTGTCTCTGTGTTATATCAATGAAAATCTGGCCAATCAGCTTGTTACTTTCTTATATAGTTCAAGTATTCCTTCCAATCACCAATATCTGTCCAGGATTTTTCACTCACGGGAAAGCAACCCACTTTGCCACAAGTATTTTTTACTATTACCATTAATTGAGTGATATAAAAAAATTGATTGACCGGAATTTCATCCAATAAATGTGGTTCTAAAACAGCCGCTGCCAAAATGGTACACCATAATGGATGAAATGATAATGTATATGCCTTAAAGCGAAAACTACGATGAGCGCAGACCCATCAATATCTTCCATGTCCTTTCTTATTGGCAGTAAAAGCAATTTGATTATTCCGGACAGCAAAAGACGCTTATGTTTTCAAAGAATTAAAGAGCGATAAAACAAGGCCAGGAAGGCGGCATCATGTGTCGCTTAAAACTTGAAAATACATTCTATAATTGGGGGCTATCTAGGATCTCTGTCAAATCACTCCTTCTTTTGCTTTGTCAGACTATCGTACATCCGATGCTGAAAAACGACCTCCGCCCTACTGCACGGACCATCTGCGAAAGGTGACTTCTTGCCTTGCTGTAATGCGTCACAAAGTTTCAGAAAACGATCTACGGCAACTTCCGCATTCCATGTTCCACTCAATGTATCATACGCTGCCATGCCAAGTTTTTGCCGCAGAACACCATCGCCAATGAGATTCCTTAGTTTAAAGTACAAATCATCCATATCCCCATTTTTGTAAATCAAACCGTTTTCCCCATCTCGCAGCAGAAACGGCACAGAACCAATGGCATGATTTGCGATCACCGCACAACCGCTACTCATTGCTTCGTTGAGCACAACTCCCCAGCCTTCGTTGAAATCGCTTGTAAACATAAAAATATCAGCCGCCTCCATGTGCTCACGCACCTTATCCGGGGACATGGGCCCTAGCATCTGTACACAGTCGTCCAATCTCTTTTGTATGATCAGATTTCTCATTACTCCCTCCAACTCGCCAGTGCCAATAATATGCATTTGGAAGGTGACATTGTCCTGTTTTAACCTCTCAGCCATAAGTATGGGGACACACGGGTGCTTCCATCCAATAAGCCTTCCCGCCCAAAGGATGGTGATGGATTCGTTGCGGCGTTTTTGCGCCATCAGTGCTGATAGATCCAAGTCCTTAACTTCTGAGAAATAACCCCACTTATACGTCTTGCCGAGGTAATTACCTGTCATGGCAAAATCGGATGCGGTGTATGCGCTAACGCAAAGCATGTACAGAGGCTTATTCCTATAACGCAGATGATTCTTAACCAAATGCACAAAACCTCTGGGCGACATAACGCGCCACAGACCACGTTTGTAGATTCGTTCCGAATAGCGAAATGTCAACTTGCCCATCTGTATGCGGCGAATCGTATATTCCTCCGGAGCAGAACCAGTGATGATAACATCACTATCCATGCACAGGCGCATGGCCTCAATGCGGGCCTCCTCACCACTGTAGGTCGTAACTACGAACGGGTAATCCTTATTCATATCCTTAAACCCCAAATCTAGTCTGTCCTGCGGAATTGGCTCTGTGGCTACAAAACGGAAGCCCTCGCCAAGCCGCTCGATCATTGCCTTACAGAACTGAAGCTGGTAGTGTTTAAGAAAATTTGAAAAAATTGTAACTTTCAATGGCCATGCCCCTTGTAAAATTTCCATAGTTGTTTCGTATTTGTCTAAAATCAAATGCAATCAATACAACAAGTCTGTGGCAGAATGCCTAAGATTAATACACATAATTACGTTATTTGATGCAGCAAACATCGTGATAGTAGGATAATTATTACAATATGTCTCTATAAATATCTATCATCATGTCCGCTATCTTTTTCCGATCATGGCGCATAGACGCGCTGGTCTTTCCGGCTACAGAAAACTTGCCGGCTAATTCATCCGAGGAAAAAATCCGCCTGATATACTCGGCAAGCATGGCTTCCTCCATGAAAGGGTACATAAATCCATTTTGCATATGAACCATCATATCCGTCATTCCACCAGAAAAAGCGGCGATTGACGGAACTCCGAGTATCATGGCTTCGTGCAGCGCATTACAGCCGTTCTCCACAGCAGATGGAACTACAAATAGATGCGTCTTAGCCAATCGATCAACAACACCCTGAACATCAAGTATTCCAGTAAATATGATGTTACTTTCAAGCCCAAGCTGCTTTATCAGGCGCCTAATGTACAAGCCATACCCCGGCGTTTTTAAGCGCTCTAAAAAAGAGCTACCCCACAGGTTGTGGCCGGCGGTATAGACTCGGACATCTGGATATTCCCGCTTCACAATCGCGATTGCCTTTAGCAAAACATGAAACCCTTTAATTGGGTAGTTAGCCTGCGTGGTAAAAATCGAATGCCTTTCAATTTTATCAATATCCCATTGACTTTCATAAAAAGGAGTCCTGAGGCTTTCATCACAGTGGTGGTAGTTTATGCTTGGGTTGACAGCCTTTACATTGGAGTAATCCCAGGTTGTCCTGCCGATTACATGACTTACCTTACAAAGGATTTCCCGCTCAAAGAGCGCTCGCTTTCTAAACGTCCGCCGGTTGTTCCACAAGGGGTCAAGCCTGATAATGTCACGGAAACTTGGACGCAGAAATACATCAGAGAATTCAATACCTGCATAGTAATATTTTTCATATACCCCTAGCAATCCTTGAATAGAAACGACTGAGGGAATCTCTGGGCAAGCTTCAATCAGCACCAGACCATGGGCATATTCAGTGCCGTGCAGGTGAAGTAAATCCGGCTGAAAATCATTAGCGACCTCCCGCCAAAAACCTCTTAGCCTGACGCCGCCTCTCTCCAACATCGCCTTTGTTCCGCCGGGGATTAAGTAGTAGGTGATATTGCTTACTTCGAGCTTCTTTAATTCGCTGCCTGAATAAAGAGCCGCAACAGCTAACTTGATACCGTCAGTTTTAGCCAAGGCCGAGGATAAGCTGACCATCCAGCCACCAAAAGGCGTCTGCGGCGCACCAATCGCTTTTGCCGCGTCAGGTAACAGAATATTAACACACCAGAGTATTTTCATTGTGTACTTCTCCTTTTTAACAAGTTCATTATCGAGCACCCTCATACTTTTTTCCGCTGTTTCCGGAACAACTTAATAAGCTGAAAAAAACTATGACCACAATCCAACTCACCAACTAGTACGCATTGAACAAGCCGATGGAGGGAAAGTCAGTGCTTAATCGGCCTTTAACTCTTGCTTTCTACGTAAATTTAGCAAGACTTTTTCGAGCGATTGCGCATACATCAGTTTTATCGACGTTTACAAGAGCTGTGACTTTAACTTCATTTTTTAGTTCTATCTAGTACGGGTTGCATATAGGTCGCTAGGTGCCAACAAAAGCCTTTCTGCGCATCTTACGTTGGTGTCGTACAATGGCAATGCCGATGAGAATAAGCAGGATCCAGTTGCCGGGGGCCTGAAATGGCCAGCGCAGCTGAGAGACAATTGCGGAGTGTGTTAGAAATACAACCAACATTAGTGTGTACCCGCTGGGTTCCCTTCTAAACAGGTTGTATGATGCTGCAATGACCATTCCATACATCAAGGCAAACAAAACTACGCCCACCACGCCGAAGTCTAAATGAAAATTCATAATGTTAGTATAAAAAGCATTGAACCACGGAATTTCTCCGTGTCTAATGATAATCGGATCTTGCGTTATGGGACCAATTATAAAGTTCAGCGGGATGGTGTCACCACCTAAGAAATTCAGAGCATTGAATATCAACTCATCTATACCTCCAAAGGTAGCTCTGCCCATCAGAAAATATATATCCTGAGAAAAAGTATGAAGATACGTATCAAGTGCCCGAAACGGCCCTAAAAAGTAGACCACAAAGTGCTCAAACGTAACAGAAAGCCCAAGCACCAAGTCACTACTGCCCATTCTCTGTGCAGTAGAATATCCCATGGCAATAAGAATGCCAAAAAACAGTACCGAATATACAACAAAGCGTTTGAACCGCCCATGACCAGCCTTTATGCCCATTTTATGCAAACCATACCCTATTGGGCCGGCAGTGAGCAAGGCTCCGATAGCTAAAAAGACGGCTGTGTCAAAATATACGAAACGACCATAACCGATCAAACCGAACATAACACCGTTCACAAGCGACAATAATGCAGGTATTCCAAATCTTCTAGTGGTTAAGTATTGGCAAACAAATAACAGAAGGAAGAAATAGACAAGCGTACTTACAATATAATTAAAAAAGGCAGCTTCGAGCCCGGTTCGTAAGAGCATTCCTATTTGGAATGTAGCCATCCTAATTTCACTAATAGGTATTTGCTCTATAAGAGCACCGTACCGGCTCAAAAACAACAACAGGACCATGGATAGTATAAGTTGCACAATTATATTGGTCTGGGAATTGAGCACTATTGGCTTAAGGAACTGTTGTCGCCCTCCTGTTCTGCATACTAGCAGGTAACCGAAGGAAACCATAAAAACTTTCACCAAGATAAGGGCGTAGGTTTCAGGAGAAACCGAAAAAAGTTCAAAAACATTGAACTGCGAAACAATAATCCACACCATCCACCAAACCAGGAAGTATGTAATAGGGGCATTCAACGTTCTTAGTCGCCAGTATATTAACCGCAGTAGGAACGCGAACATTATAACCGTTAAAAGAAGAATCATAAATCGTCCCCCTTCTTTGTCGCCTTTACTATTCTTGAAATACTCATCGCCTGAACAGCATTGCTCAATCTGCTTGAAGCTACCGGAACTATGCTGACCAATACTAACCCCGCAGCACTAAAATCGCGAAGCATTAAAGGCAATGTAACTTCGTTTTTCCTGGCTTGCATTTGCGAGAAAGCTGTGGCCTTTGTAATCAACTCCATTGCTATTATCCTATCCTCCTTATTAGATCAACTATTTTTTTTGCCTGCACAAAGTTATTCTTTTCCTTCAGCACAAACTCCTTCGCCGCGGCACCTTTTGCATGTAATTCTTCCTTGGGGAGACTTAAGACTTGTTGTAAAGTTTTTGCCATACCTTCGACTGATTCATCTTCAAATAAATATACATAATCATAATATTCCTTTGGCATCCCCGGCAAGGGCGTGGTCAACACCGGCGTCCCTGAAGCCATATATTCCATGTTTTTGGATGGGAAGGAGTATTTCGTGAACTCTTCAGAAGATGACCTAGGATTTACTAAAAGGGTGGTCTTTATCTGTTCCTTTACCACTAACTCATTCGGTAATGCGCCAAAATAACTAATTCTTTGATCAAGTTTTTCAAATCTTGTTATCTCATCCACCATTTCCCCCGATCCATATAACCATAATCTAATATTATCCATTTTTAATTTCGAAAATGCTTCAATAAGTTTTTTGACACCATATTTTTCATGAAGAGCTCCGGCATAAAGTACAATTTTTTCGTCATGCTTATTCTTTAATTGGTTGGGTACGTTCTGCATATCCGGTTCTACCATCCCCTCAACTACCACATATGGCACACTTAGATATAAGGCATGGCGCATATATTCTGTTAATAAGACATAGCAATCGACATACTTCATGTCCGACCGAATACAATTTATTTCAATATTCTTCAATGCTGTGTAGATCTGTCTCTTTTTAGCAGACAGATTCATATATTGAGGCAAATCTGGTACTATCAAACAAGTAATGATATTCTTGTCAATTTTCTTCACATATCGAAGTAGCTTTGTAAACGTAGCCGTCATTGCATATGCGATAATAACTTTCTTTTTGTCACTTTTCGATAGTGCCCAGTTTGTCAAATAGGGTTTTAATGAAAAGTATTTACTGAAATGCTTTATGACAGGCAAATTCAGAAACCCTACATTCATATCACTTGCCTGATTAAAAGCATGAGCGAATTTATAAGTATCAATAATCATTTCGTTATATAGAGCAGGGAAGGCGCCTATGTATAATGAGTTAATAATCCGTAAAGGTTGATTGATATTAGCATCTAATCCTTTGACTATTTGCTACTGCAATTTATTCGCTGCGCTCTGAATGGCTCCTTTTGAGTTTCTAAATATCTCGTCTTCTTTTTCTTTCGGGAACAATCCCCCCAGAAAGACAATGTCTAAGTTACTATTCATACCTAAAACCTCCATACAACCCTATTATATAATCCGTTTATGATAATGTTATTCTAAGCATCTTGTCCGATAAATTTGCATACTCTAGCTGGTGATTGGTGATTTGAAAATGTGATAATGTGATAATGTGATAATGTGATAATGTGATAATGTGATAATGTGGTAATGTGATAATGTGGTAATTGGTTAATGTGGTAATGTGAGAATGTGAGAATGTGGGAATGTGGGAATGTGGAAATGTGGAAATGAGATAATTAGCTAATTAATTTTCTTTTTCATGGTAGAAATGATGGCGTTGAGGAGCTTTTTTATTTCTATTATTTGCATCAATAATTTGTCGGGATTGGGATAATTTTCTGATTGTCTGCATAACTCCAACCAATATTCTGTTTCGTCGGTTTCTTTGGCGGCTATTTTCATTTTGTGAATAAAGTCTGCCTTGCTTTCTGCGTTTTGGGCCTCACGGACATTCGCCCCTATTGATGTGCCGGATCTAAGTAACTGTCGTGCCAGTACATATTTCTTTTCTGTTTCC
>Ga0209105_100702_pt1 | contig 10548 bp, 10 predicted proteins | sample SedPBSmetaG_FD_184158 | JGI IMG/M metagenome (GOLD analysis project Ga0209105, IMG submission 184158) | Freshwater sediment bacterial and archeal communities from Indian Creek, Illinois, USA to study Microbial Dark Matter (Phase II) -... | ecosystem: Environmental > Aquatic > Freshwater > Creek >...
GCAGCATTACAAGTTTTCGTGAGAAAGCCGTTGAGGACGGGGGATGGATTAATGCCGGGTTTATGGTGCTTGAACCGCAGGTTTTTGATTATATATCCGACGATGATATGGAGGCTTTTGAAAAAAGGCCGCTTGAGAATCTGGCGGCTGACAGGCAATTGAACGCATACAAATACGAGGGTTTCTGGAAATGCATGGATACACAGCGCGACAAATATGCGCTTGAGGATATGTGGCAAAGTGGAAACGCTCCGTGGAAGGTCTGGAATGAGTGATAATTTACTCAACTACTATAAGGACAAGAGGGTTTTTGTCACAGGCCATACCGGCTTTAAGGGAAGCTGGTTATGCTCAATACTTTTGATGGCAGGCGCAAAAGTATACGGATATGCGCTTGAGCCTGACTCCGATCCAAGTCTTTTTAATATGCTGGGTCTTGATAAACGTATGATTTCTATTTTGGCTGATATAAGGGATTTTGATAGACTATCGAAAGCAATTCACGAAGCTAAACCTGAAATCGTTTTTCACTTAGCTGCCCAACCGCTGGTCAGATTATCATATAAAGAGCCTGTTGAAACATTTTCGACAAATGTTTTGGGGACGGTACATCTTCTCGAAGCGGTCAGAAACGCAGGAGGAGTAAAGGGTTGCTTGATAATTACGACCGACAAGATTTATGAGGAAAATCTTCAACCAATAGGCTACAAAGAAAGCGACAGGCTCGGAGGCAGCGATCCATATTCGGCCAGTAAAGCATGCTCGGAACTGGTGACAAAATCTTACATTAAATCGTTTTTTGCAGAAGACGGCTTAACATGCATAGCAACCGCAAGGTCAGGTAATGTGATAGGCGGAGGGGATTATGCGATGGATAGAATAATTCCTGATTGTGTAAGGTCCGCCCGATGTAAGGAAACCATTTTTATCAGAAATCCATATTCAATAAGGCCTTGGCAGCACGTTCTTGAACCTTTAGCGGGATATTTGAAGCTTGCGCTAAAACTTGAAGCGGGAGAAAGAAATTTTTGTTCGGCTTTCAATTTCGGTCCAGATAAAGATGATACGCTAACTACCGGAGAGCTTGCATCAGCATTTTGTGGTTATTGGGGGAAAGATTTAAAGTGGGAGTATAGAGGCGAACCTAAAGCTCCGCATGAGAGCGCCATTCTTAAGCTTGACATTACAAAAGCGAAGGAAACTCTAGGATGGACGCCAAGATTTACCGTTGATCAGGCAGTCGGGCTTGTGGTGGAATGGGAAAAAAGCTATAATAAATTGTTGGTTACAGAAAATCAGATAAAGGAATATTTCAATTTATGACAGTAAAACCAATGCCTCTTAATGATGAATTAGCAATTAATATAATAGAGTTGCTGGAAAGTGCGCGCGAAGGCGCTAAAAATGCCCTCGATTCATTGAAGACGGGAGACATTGATATGTTTGCCCGGATTATGGCTGATGTTCAAAATGCGATTATTGCCGTGCAAGAGCATTCAAAAACGCTTTCCGACCTGTTATCGATGTCTCAGTGTTTCAATATTATAGAAAATATATTTCATTCTGTAGGAAATATGGCTGATAAGATAATAAAAAGCGATAATCGGCGCGGTGAAATAATTCTTGAATTCGAAATAATACCTTTGTTGGCTGAGCTTAAAGAAGACGTGTATTTTTTCGCACTTATATACCCGGATAAATCCAGGATGGACAGATACTACAAAGAAGAATTTGCGAAAAATCATCAGAATGAGTACATACGCGACGGGAAAGTGCGTTATGATGTATCCCTTGTTGTTACAGCGTGGAACAAACTTGATTATACTAAGCTTTGCATTGAAAGTCTTCTCAAATTCACCGACATTAAAGGATTGAACTGTGAACTGATAACAATCAATCATGGCTCGCATGATGGAACGGGTGAATATTTCGAATCGCTCCCGCATGAAAAAAAGATAAATTTCAAGAAGAATATGGGTACTATTGTAAATTCATACTTTATAAGGGCAGTGGAAGGAAAATATTGTGTATTCATAAGTAACGATGTGGTTTTGACAAAGAATTGGCTTGAAAATTTAATTTATTGCATAAGATCCGATGATAAAATTGCGATTGTGTGCCCGACTATGTCAAATACAAGCAATCTTCAGTCCATTAACATTTCATATAGTAATCTGGAAGAAATGCAGAAATTTGCAGCAGCGAATAATAGTCTAAATCCGGATTTATGGGAGGAGAGAGTCAGGCTATGCCCTCCTATGGCTATGCTTGATATTAATATACTGAATAAAACAGGTTTTTTCGATAGATATTTTGTTCATATTGAATTTGGAGACGATGACGCAGGAGTAGTATTTCGAAGAAATGGATTCAAGCAGATCTTGCAGTGCGATACATTTTGTCATCATTTTGGGAGTGTAACGTTGGGAGATGCTCAAAGAAAAAACAGTACGCTTGAAAAAAGCAGAAAACTCTTTTTGAATAAGCATGGGTTTGATCCGTGGGGATTGGGTTTTTGTTATGACTTAAATGTTATTAAAAGATTAGATTACAACATAACGGGGCAGGTCAGCATACTGGGCATTGACGCTGGTATGGGTTCGACGCCGTTGCAGATTAAAAATGAATTACGTCATAAAGGAAACAAAAATACCCTTCTTTATAACTTCACGGAAGATGAACAGTTTATGCAAGATCTTGATCCCTATTCTGATCACTTTAATTTAGGTTCTGTCAAAAATCTAAAGAGTATTTACAATGAATCACAATTCGATTATGTTTATATCGGTAAAATGCTTGAAGAATATGAGGATTTTAAAGAGCTTCTTTTCTCACTTAAGAAAATTATAAAAAAAGACGGGCAGTTGGTATTCCAGATAAATAATCCTTACAATATATTAAGCCTTTATGAGTTGAGCGTATTTAAAATGCCTCAGAATGGACCAAAGCTTACAAGAATAGATCCTTTCTGGCTCGTATCATATTTGAAAGATATGTTTCCACAATGCGATTTAACTGCGATAAGTAACGAAGTGCCTGATTGTCTTTCCGAATATTATGACAAGCTTCTAAAAATGAACAGAGATAACGACGATTCCGAAAAGATTTTAAAGACGACCGTTTTTCAATTCATACTGAGAGGTTGATTTAAAGTATTGTTTTGATGCTAGTAAAATCAGATTGCAGGTTTAAAGTATTAGTGGAGGATAGGATGAATAAAGGGGAACAACTGAAGCAAGAGATTTTCGCAAAAGTGAGGGAATACTACGAATCAGTTCATAAGCCTAATCAAGATTTTGATTTTATATCAGAAAAATCAAAAATTAATTATGCCGGCAGAGTTTTTGATGAAAATGAAATTGTCAGTCTGGTTGATTCTGCCTTAGACTTCTGGCTGACAAACGGTCGTTTTGAGAAGGAATTCCAGTTAAAATTGGCTTCTTTCCTTGGTGCGAAGCATGTTGTAACTGCCAATTCAGGTTCTTCAGCGAACCTGTTGGCCATTTCTGCTCTGACATCTTACAAGCTTGGTGAACGACGCTTAAAACCTGGGGATGAAGTTATAACAGTCGCAGCTGGGTTTCCAACTACAGTGGCTCCTATTGTGCAGAATGGTTTGATTCCGGTTTTTGTTGATATAGATCTTGGAACCTACAATATCAACGCTGAACTCTTAGACGAAGCCATTTCGCCTAGCACCAAGGCGGTTTTTTTAGCTCATACATTAGGTGTGCCTTTTGATTTGGATAGGGTGGTTAAGTTTGCCAAAAAACATAAGCTTTGGCTTATCGAAGACAACTGCGATGCCCTTGGAGCGAAATGGGACGATAAATTTACAGGTACATTTGGAGATCTAGCTACTTATAGTTTTTATCCGGCACACCATATAACCATGGGTGAAGGCGGTGCGATTACTACAGATGATACGATTCTAAAACAAATTGTTACATCGTTTAGAGATTGGGGAAGAGATTGCTGGTGCGAACCCGGACAGGACAATACTTGCAACAGGAGGTTTGAGGGACAATTCGGAAGTTTACCGGTCGGCTATGACCATAAATATGTTTACTCGCATTTAGGATACAACCTGAAATTGACCGATATGCAGGCCGCAATTGGCGTATCCCAGTTGGACAAGCTTCCAGCTTTTATACAAAATAGAAGGGATAACTGGCATAGCCTATACCAGGGCATTAAAGTTCTTGAAGAATTCTTTATTTTGCCAAATGTACCGCTTAAGGCCGAAGCATCACCCTTTGGCTTCGTCCTTACCGTAAGAGATGATGCCCCTTTTGACCGACGGAAGGTAACGTCTTTCCTAGAGGAATGCCGAATCCAGACTCGCACTATTTTTGCCGGTAATATCACTCATCAGCCGGCTTTTACAGATAGCGGCGTATCATGTCGAATTGCTGGTGAACTTAAGAATACCGATATAGCTATGACTGATGCTTTTTGGGTCGGGGTTTATCCAGGGATTTCGGAAAGAATGCTAGAGTATATGATAGAGATATTTCAGCAGATACCAAGGAAATTCTTATGAAGTGCCTTGTAACTGGGGGTACAGGGCATATCGGTTCCTATTTAGTAAGACTTTTACTGGAACAGGGATGTCAGGTTACCGTATTGCTGCGTCCGAACAGCAATACTTGGCGTATAAAAGAGGTTCTAAATCGAGTAAATGTCATCATCGGCGATTTGAATTCTGTGAATGAGATGGAGATGTATATGCGAAGCGTCACTCCAGAGATGGCTTTTCACCTTGGTTGGGATGGTGTAGGCAGCCAAACTCACAACAGTCAGATTCAGATTCAGAATTTATATGGCAGCTTGAACCTTTTGCAACTGGTATCGAAGTATGGATGCCAGCGATGGGTTTATGTGGGGTCACAAGCCGAATACGGATCACTTAACGGAATATTATCCGAGGATTTGCCGACTCGACCAATAACGCTTTATGGCGTAACCAAGCTAAGCGTGGGACTGCTAAGCCAGAAGTTATGCGAAATCAATAACATTGGTTTCACTTGGTTACGCTTGCTAGCCGCATATGGTCCGATGGATTCTCCGCAACATTTAATTCCTTCTGTCATTTTATCTCTCCTGGGTAGTAAGAAGCCTGCATTGACCTTGGGTGAACAACGATGGGACTACCTGTACGTTAAAGATGTTGCCTGTGCCATCTGGCAGTCCGCTATTAGTCCGGACGCAAAAGGTGTGTTCAACTTGAGTTCAGGTCAAGCGATCACAGTAAAGAGCATAGTTGAACGAGTTCGGGACTTGATTGATCCAAAATTACCAATTGGCTTTGGAGAAATGCCTTATCGTTCTGATCAGATTATGCATCTTCAAGCGGATATTTCAAAATTGAATAAAGCAACAGGATGGTTACCAAACGTAAGTTTAGATCAAGGTTTAGAACGGACTGTCACCTGGTACAGAAAGAACTACTGTTAATAGGCATTTTCATTGATTACTGATGAAGTCGTATTAAAATAATAGAGAGTGATGATTATGAAATGCAAAATCTGTGGGAATTACTCTAAATTACTTTTTTCTTTGGAGAATAGTACTAAGACTCAAGCCTTGTGCAATACGATTCAAGAATCTCAACAGGTTCCCATAATAAAATTGGACATATATTATTGTGATTGCTGTGATTTTTATCAAATTGCTCCAATAAAGTTTTTGCATTATGAAGATAAAAACTATTTTTTAACAACTGAAATAAGTAAGTCGCAACAAAATTATCAGAATTGGCTATATCAAAAACTGAATGGATTTTTGAAATCGCCGGTGGCTGAGATCGGTCCGGGAGATGGTTATTTTGGATCGTTGTTATCTAAAGAATACAAATATACAGGATTCGAGCCCGCTGGCAAAAGTTATGAAAAGTGCCTAAAGAAGGATCTCAATGTAATAAATGATTATTTCTGTCCTAATAAATATAAAATTGGTTTTAAAACAATTGTAGCTAGACAAGTATTTGAACATATCGAGGACACTAATAAGTTTTTACAAGATGTGTATAGTTCTTTGGATAAAGACGGGATAGCTGTTTTTGAAGTGCCAAATATTGACAAAGCAAGAAGATTAAATCGAACAGTAGATTTTTGTCCAGAACATCTTAATTATTTTACAAGCACGTCAATTGCACTGTCTTTTTCTGTCAATGGTTTCGAAGTGGACATAATGAAAAAAACTTTTGAAGATGAATATTTGCTTATTGTTGCAAGAAAAAGAGAACAGTTTATAAATTTCAAAGCCGACTTGGATTTCAGCAATATGGTATTTTATGGAGCGGGTTCAAGGGGGGTTACACTTTGCCATCATTTAAAAGCCAAACCAAAATACTTTGTTGATTCTGATCCTAATAAAATCGGTAAATATATTCCAGGAACATCGATTTCCGTTAAAGACTTTAAATATTTGATGAACGATAAAAGCTGTGAATCTGTTTTGATAACAGGTTTCTTTTATTTTAATGAAATTCTAAGCGTATTAAGACAAAGTGGATTTGATGGAGAAATTTATACTATAAATGAGAAGAGTGAAATGGTGAAATGTACGAAATAAACAGTATCAGAAAAAGCATTTTGCATATGATGGCCTGCTCGAAAAGCTCTCATATCGGATCGTGTCTTTCTATAGTAGAGTTGTTATGGACGCTGTATTTTAGGGTACTCTCAATTGATGCACATAACCCTGCATATTCACACCGAGACAAATTTATACTCAGCAAAGGACATGCAAGTGTAGCATTGTATGCAACCTTAGCTGAAAGAGGTTTTTTTGACAAGAAAATCTTAGATAAGTTCTACATTGATGACGGTGTGCTGCCGGGACACTTGGATATGGAGGTGGTTCCTGGCGTTGAGGCCTCTACAGGGTCTTTAGGACATGGTTTATCTATCGGGGCAGGAATGGCTATTGCTAATAGACTGAATGGAAATCCGGGCAGGGTGTTTGTTTTGTTGGGAGACGGCGAATGCAATGAAGGTAGTGTTTGGGAAGCTGTCATGTTGTGTTCTCATCTGAAGCTTGATAGCATTACCGCCATTATTGACTTCAATAAATTGCAGGGCTTTGGACGAACTAATGACATAATCAATCAGTCTAATCTAGCTGAACGGTGGAAGGCGTTTGGATGGGAAACTTATGAGACTGACGGACATAATACGAACTCGCTTGAGAAAATATTCAGGGCTAATCAGAAAGGACCTAAGGCAGTAATAGCACATACCGTTAAGGGAAAAGGCGTGTCTTTTATGGAGGACAGGCTGGAATGGCATTACAAGTCGCCTAATGTAGAAGAACTTCAACAAGCATTGAAGGAATTGGAAAAAGAAATATGAGAAACACTTTCATTACGACTTTAATCGAACGGGCTAGAGTTGACGAACGAATATTTGTTGTGACACCGGACTTAGGGTTTTCAGTTCTGGAGAAGTACGTTGAAGAGTTTCCGGATAGGTTTTTAAATATCGGGATTGCTGAGCAAAACGCCATCGGTGTAGCCGCTGGATTGGCTTTATCTAGGAAAATGGTTTTTGTCTACAGTATAATTCCTTTTGTGACAATGAGATGTTTTGAACAGGTCAGGATCGATGTTGCTTATATGAACCTGAATGTCAGACTTATAGGTGTTGGTGCCGGCATGTCTTACGGCCCGGCTGGTACAACTCATCATGCTATTGAAGATATTGCTATCATGAGGGCATTACCAAATATGACGGTTTGCTGTCCCGGTGACCCAGTTGAAGCCAAGGAAATTATCACTAGGAGTTTTGAACATAATGGACCGATGTATATTAGACTAGGTAGAGGCGGCGAACCAGTGATTCACCCTGAAGGAATACGCATTGAAATAGGCAAAGCGATTACTGTTTGTGAAGGAACAGATGTTGTTCTTTTAACAACCAGTAATATGCTTGAACAAGGGAGAGACTGGGTAATTTATTGGAAAAACAGAAATAAAAGCGTTCAACTTGTTTCTATGCCTACAATAAAGCCAATTGACAAAGATGCGATTATAAGAATCATTGAATCTGGATTACCGATTGTAACATTAGAAGAGCATAGTATAATAGGTGGGTTGGGAAGTGCAGTAGCTGAGATAATAGCCGATTACGGGAAGTCGGTAAAATTCAAGAGGATTGCCATAAATGATACCTATCCGCATTTTGTGGGCAGTCAACTTTTCTTAAGGCAAAAATTGGGGATTCACAATCCGGAAACTTTGTTCCAAGGCATAAACTGTAAGATTCGACAGACTGAACTTTAAAAACATATGCAAATAGTATCTAAATCCTGATCATAGCTTTAATTGAAATCCAGCAGAATGTGCGTTAGAACAAGCTGAAAGCCACCATTTTATGTAAAATTAGATGGAGTAAGGATTGTGCTTTAAGCTTTGAGGCTATTATTATTTACGAAAAACTATCAACTATATGCAAAAAATTCGATATTTCACTGCTTTATTTGTTAGGTTCTTAAAAAGACAGCGCACTGCAGATATTGCATGGATTGCTTGTAAGAGTAAGCGATCCTTTGACCGACATAGATGTCGGAGTGGTTTTTTGTAAGCCGATGCCTACCGGATTTGACAGGACAAAACTCTACGGCAAATTATACAATGAGCTTGAGGATGTGTTCTTACCATTCAAGCTTGATCTGGTATTATTGGAAGAAAATCATTCGGTTTTCCAAGCTGAAGCGCTTAATGGTATATGTGCTTATGCCAGAGACGAGGCTGAAAAAGAACGTTATGAGGAGGATATATTACGAAGAGCTTGCGACTTTGCACCTTATATTAGGATGTACTACAATGAAGTATTGGAGGATTATTGATAAACGATGAGAAATTTTTTGGAATTTTGCAAAAAAAAGTGTCTGATGTTAAGAAATTTATTTCTGAGATTAAGGCTAAAACCGAAATCAACGAGAGATAGTAAAAGACTGCAACAAACAGGAAATACTTTTGTTCAACAAAAGAATATTAAGGAGTTAAAAAACATGAGTGATGATGTAAAAAATAGTCTTTCCAAATTCTTCAGTTCGTCAAATTTTATCGATCAAAGCGAAGTTATCCAAACAGAAATCGTTGCTTTAGTCAGTGATTTTACTAAGAAGGGCTTTGAAGTCTGGCCTGTGTGGAGAGATACTCATTCTAGCAATCAGAATAAGGTTTGGACACTCAAAACTGAGAATAAAAGAAATTCAAATGGCTTTGATAATGTTGTAACTGTTTACCAGATGAAAGAGAGTTTGAAAGTAGAAGTCTATTGTGGACATAATGGTAAGAAACCTTTTTATTTTTCAAGTTCCGGTGATAATTCTGAGCTATTTAAAGAAGCGAGTTATAATTATCAGCACAATTTAGGTAAAAGTTTAGGCGCTAAATAAAAGGAATATATGTATCTCAACATGTATGAGCTTAAAATACTTATGCTTGAAATCCCACCGGAAAAAAGCTAAAATTAAATAAAATATGAATCCTGCGGTATTTCCCCGATGAATGGGAGGCTATTATTATGTACGAAAAACTATCAACTATATGCAAAAGATATGACATTTCCCTGCTTTATTTGTTCGGTTCTCAAAAAGACAGCGCACTGCAGATATTGCAGGGATTGCTTGTAAGTATAAGCGATCCTTTGACCGACATAGATGTCGGAGTGGTTTTTTGTCAACCGATGCCTACTGGATTCGACAGAGCAAAACTCTACGGTAAATTATACAATGAGCTTGAGGATGTGTTTTTACCATTCAAGCTTGATCTGGTATTTCTGGAAGAAAATCATTCGGTTTTCCAAGCCGAGGCTCTTAAAGGTATATGTGCTTATACCAAAGACGAGGCCGAAAAAGAACGTTACGAGGAGGACATACTCCGAAGAGCTTGCGACTTTGCGCCTTATCTTAGGATGTACTACAATGAAGTATTGGAGGATTATTGAGTGATAAACAGATTCCTTATTTCAGGTAGACTTGAACTTATAGCTGATTATCTGATTCAAATGCAGAGGTTAAGTAATATACCGAAGAACGACTTTTTAAAGGATAAAGATATGAGTGCCGCTTCAGAAAGCTATCTAAGACGTGCTTTGGAGGCTATATTTGATATTGGTAGACATATTGCAGCCAAAAAGGGTGGTACAGATCTTGCGACCGAATATAAAGCGATTGCCAGGTATTTAGGCGATAAGAGGATCATATCGGAGGAATTGACCATTTCTTTGATTGATATGGCAGGATACAGAAATAGACTTGTGCATCTATATCATTTGATAAATGACGAGGAATTGTTTCATATTTTGCAGAATAACCTTTCTGATGTCAAAGAATTTATTTCTGAAATAAAGGCATTTGTGGAAAATAGCGAAAGTTATTAAAAAGATTACCTACATACAAAAACTCTATTCAATCGACAAAAAAATTTTTTAATATTTTTTCAAAATCTATTGCATTCAAGGAAATATAAGTATATACTGATTTCAGGTTCTAAACTTAGTTCTCTGGTTGGTAGAACAGCATTCGTTTTAGACGGGG
>Ga0209105_100708_pt1 | contig 10503 bp, 8 predicted proteins | sample SedPBSmetaG_FD_184158 | JGI IMG/M metagenome (GOLD analysis project Ga0209105, IMG submission 184158) | Freshwater sediment bacterial and archeal communities from Indian Creek, Illinois, USA to study Microbial Dark Matter (Phase II) -... | ecosystem: Environmental > Aquatic > Freshwater > Creek >...
GCAGGGACTGTGCATATGAAGAGGATGTTCCTGGATATGTGGTAGAAGAATTTATATGGTGGGAAGATATGGACAAAGAATATGCAAAAACAAAACCAGATCGTATGCCTACCATGATCTGCCCAAAGTGCGACTAAAGCGGCAAACTCATCCTCTGTCAGAAACTCCATCTGCCGTTTTTCAACTTTTCTGTATGGCACCATAAGGCTTTTATTGGGTAGCCCGCTGTATTACGGCAACTCGAAACTTAAAAATCTAATGAAAATATGCAGCGCCGCGAGACGGCTGTTAATGGTCTTGGGATTATTGCTAAAATTACATTGAAGTGTTTTTCAATATATCTGAGATAAAGACGGAACGTATTCCTATATGACTTGATTGTTTCCGGTGATACATTGCGTTGGGCCATAAGCCACTGTAAGAAATACTTCTGAATTAGCATCTGGATCTTATTGTCACTTTTCATATACTATCACCCCCGAAACGATCTTCGAATTTCCGGGCGGCGATTCCAAGAAGTTCCGGCGTACCGGACAGGTACCAGTATGTGTCTTCCGGCTTTACATGCCCCATATACGTCGATAGAAGAAAGAGCTTTCGGTTTGCGTCCTCCCTGGTTTCATGCCAGCGCTTGATCGTATTGCAGGCGAATGTATGGCGCAGGAAATCCAAACGTTTGGATTTTATTTTCATAATGTATAATCTCCTTATCAAATTGATGAGGAGGTCATGCAAATGAATGTACAGAACCTACGGGATAATTATCCCAAACTCATTTCCCACATGGAAACCAACGGTTACTCAAAAACATATGTTGACAGGTTTAAACGGGAGATTAAAAAAATTCTGGCGCTTGCAGACTCAAAGGATTGGTCCTGCTTTACTGATGTATATCTGGAATACACCAAAACACCACATGCACCTGATTATCTCCGAGACAAACGGACTATCATCGGAGCAATTAAGCAGTTTGATGTTTATGGCAGATACCCAGATGGAAGACGCCGACATGAGCTTTTTAACAGAGGTGTTTATCCGTTATTGGTGCCGGTATTCAAATCCGTCATTGACTATTATTGTGAAGCAGAAAAGAAGCGTGGCAAGAAAGTGACTACCATTTATACGGAATCCCATAGTGCATCCACTTTTTTATTAACACTTCAGCAAAAAGGCATGAACAGTCTGGATAGTATTACGGAAGAAGCCGTGCTTGCTGTATTCTTGTCATCAGATGGGGAGCTATGTAGGAGTTGCTCATACAAGAAAAATGTCGCAGCCGTATTTAATGCATGTATACCTTATTATCCAGAAACTTGTCAACGAATTTTGGCTTTTCTTCCCGCCTTAAGGGAAAACAGAAAAAATATACAGTATCTAACACCAGAAGAAATCCAGAAAGTTAAGGAAGCGCTTTCAAATTCTGATAATCAGCTTACGCTTTGTGACAAAGCTATCGGGATACTTGCTCTTTACACAGGACTGCGTGGCTGCGATATTGCAGGAATGACACTTGACTCCATTGACTGGGACAGGGATTTAATTTATATCAGACAGCAGAAAACAAAGTTCCCTCTTGAACTTCCTTTAACAGCAGTTGTGGGAAATGCCATATATGACTATCTGACATCAGAGCGTCCCCATACAGAATGCAGGTATCTTTTTATTTCGCAAAATAAACCTTACGACCATCTGAAAAATGGAAGCATTGGCAATGTGGCAGTTCGGATCATGAATACTGCAGGCATCCGGCAGTCCAAAAGTGACCGAAAAGGATTCCATATTTTTCGCCATCACCTTGCCACAGCCCTTCTGGGCAATGGGGTACCTCAGCCTGTCATTAGCAGGACACTTGGTCACACTTCGCCGGATTCCCTTGAGGCATATCTAAGTGCAGATTTTCCCCATCTGAAGGAATGCTCCATCAGTATAAAGCGTTTTCCTGTGTCAGAGGGGGTGTTCTCTCATGCATAAGTTCACTTCTTTGCTTGCGCCGTTCATGCAAGCATACGTTTCCTATCAGAAAGCATCCGCACATTGGAATGAAGCTTCTTATGAACCAAACCTTGTCCTGTTTGACCGCTACTGCAAGAAACAGTATTCGCAAGCTGCACTTCTGTGTCAGGAAATGGTGGATGGATGGTGCCATAAGCGCGGCACGGAAACCAACAATTCATGCAGATCAAGAATCTATGTAATTGTAAGTTTTATACGATACTTGAGAAAACGTGGAAAAACAAATGTTGTGGAACCTGACATCCCAAGGAAAGAGCGGTGCACATATATTCCCCATTCTTTTACTGATGCTGAACTGGAAAAATTTTTCCGTGCCTGTGACAGCCTGCCTTTCATATCCTGCACTCCGGAACAGCGTTCTAGGAAGATAACGATTCCTGTATTCTTCCGTCTTCTTTACAGCAGTGGAATTCGAACCTATGAGGCAAGAATGCTGAGGGTTGAAGATGTAGACTTGTGCCATGGAATTATGAACATCCGTTATTCCAAAGGGCATGCTCAGCACTATGTTGTACTGCACGATTCCATGCTTGATCTTTTAAAAATTTATGATGCAGCTATACGGAAGCAGTACCCTAACAGGGCATATTTTTTCCCTGCAAGGGGTAACATTTTTCATAGAAGGAAATGGGTACAGACAAACTTCCGGGAATTGTGGAATAAATATAACAGTTCCCATGCAACTGCATATGAGCTCAGACACCATTATGCCATAGAAAATATTAACCGATGGACAGATGAAGGTTTTAGATTTGACGCAAAACTGCTTTATCTCAGTAAAAGCATGGGACACAAGACACTGGAAAGCACAAAATATTACTATTCCCTTGTTCCGGGAATAGCTGACGTCTTGGAAAAAAAACAGGCATGGATTTTGAAAGCATTGTGCCGGAGGTGGATTATGAAAAAAGCGACGCATGAATCCGTCATAATCGCCCGCCATATCAATGTCTTTTTGAATGAATATGTCCCCTCCCAGAAAAGCCGCAGCAGCCATACTTTGAAATCATATCAATATGCATTGACCTTATACATTGGTTTTCTGGAGGCAGAAAAAGGAATCAGTCCAGAAAGCCTGTTTGGTGGATGTTTCAGCAGGACAATAATTGAGGAATGGCTGCAATGGCTGATGGAACAGCGTAGCTGCAGCCCAGAAACCTGCAATAACCGGCTGGCATCCTTAAGGGCCTTCCTAAAATATCTGGGAAGTAGGGAAATCTCATTGCTGCATCTTTCTGAGGATGCAACACGAATACCACGGAAAAAAGAATTACGTAAAAAGTAAAAGGGATGAGCAAAAAAGCAGTACAGGTATTGTTATCTGTCCCGGATTTATCCACAAAAGCAGGGCGAAGGGATCAAGCACTTATGATTACCATATACAGCACTGCCATCAGAATGGATGAAATCCTGTCTCTAAAAACAGAACAACTGCATTTGGATGCTGCAAAGCCACATATTACCATCATTGGCAAGGGAAGCAAAATCAGGACATTGTATCTTCTGCCTAAGGCAGTTGCGCATTTAAAGAAATACCTGAAAGAATTCCATGGTGATACTCCGAATCCGAAAGCTTATCTTTTTTATTCAAGGAATATCGGTTTACAGGGGAAAATGAGTCAGACTGCAGTAAACAAGCAACTGAAAAAACATGCCGGAGTCGCACATCAAATGTGTGATGAAGTGCCATTGGATATTCATGCTCATCAGCTGAGACATGCTAAAGCCTCACACTGGTTGGAAGACGGCATGAATATCGTACAGATTTCATTTCTGTTAGGACATGAACAATTACAGACAACGATGGTATATCTTGACATTACTTTGGATAAAGGTGCCTCATCTTGCCAGTCATATTCTATCTCTAGTATCACACAGGCTTTCATCAGATTGGGAAATGAAATATGGGCATCCCATCTACTGCCTTGAAACTTTCATCGAATGCGATAGATTTCGTGGCACCTGCTATAAGGCGGCAAACTGGATCTATGTTGGGAAAACGGTCGGCAGGGGACGTGATGATACCGACAACTCGGCATCGCTTCCGATTAAACATATATATCTATATCCATTGAACAGGAAATACCGGCAGTTGCTCAGACGAAACGGTGAAAAGAAATGACTTCTCTACAGACTGCTCAAAAAACAATCAAAGATTTACGGATTGTAATTTCCAATCTTCGTGCAAAATATGGCGTTGGCTATGAAGAGTTGGAAAAGACTATTTCAATGCTGCAGAGAGAAGTATTGAGACTGATTACGGAAAATGAACAATTAAAAAACGAAATCGAGAAGCTCACAGATAGGCTTGAAACTTTGCAAGATCGGATTAAAAAAACCAGCGAAACATCCGACAAACCGTCTTCGGAGAATATATTCAAGAAACCGATCAGCACTCGAGTCAAAAGCGGTAAGAAGCCGAGCGGACAACCAGGACATAAAGGTCATACGCTGCTTTCATTCCCGAATCCGGACGTGATCATTTGTCCTCCTGTTGAAAAATGCGAGTGCGGTGGTACGGTTTACGTCAAAAATAAATACAAAAGTAAACAATTGGTTGATATCCAAGTAAACCTTAATGTCAAAGAAGAACGTGTCGGTGTCGGTTATCGCGAAAAGTGCTGTAAAAAGCATGAAGGAAGATTCTCGGAGAAATATATCAATCCTGTGAATTACGGAGACAGTATCAAGACAATCGTTTCTGTGCTTAATACCCGTATGAATTTGCCGATAAACAAGATTTCCGAGCTAATCAGTATCCTGACAGATGCAAGAATTCGTATATCAGATGGTACCGTCGTAAATATTGTGACCGATCTGGCAAAAAAGGCGGATCCCACAGTGAAGCGCATGGTAGAACATCTTACGAAATGCGGCCTTTTGCTTGCCGACGAGACCGGTTGTCGGGTTAACGGCAAGCTTGATTGGTTTCAGATTTTTACCAATGGTCCATTTATCCTGTTTAGCCATAACAAGAATCGTGGTGCTCTCTTATTCGAGGGTGAAGATATCCTTGCGCTTTTCACGGGAATTTTATTGCATGACCACTTCAAATCTTACTATAGGTACAGTCATCTTAGCCATGCTGAATGCAATGATCATATTGACAGGCGTTTGAAAGCGGTTAACGAGATACTCAAACACGAATGGGCGCTTAAGTTGAGGTCTTTTTTCTTCGATGCTGATAAACTGAAAAAGAAACTCATGACTAAAGGTGAGTATTTCAGCAATCAGCAGATAAAGGATTATTTCAGCAGATTCCTGGAAATCCTGGATATTGGCGATTCCGAATACCGGCAAGCCATTGAAGGAAAGAATAGAATCGCCCGGTACAATGAAGAAAAATGTTTACTGAAACGTCTCCATAAATATGCGAATGAACATCTTAAGTTTATCACCGTTCCGGAAGTACCCCGTGGAAATACCGGTGCCGAACGCGGTGCGAAAGAAGCAAAGCGTAAAGTGCGCATATCCGGTGGTTTCAGATCTGACACCGGTGCTGACAATTATGCCCGAATCACCAGTGTTATCTCAACTATGCGCAAACACAAAATGGATGTCTTTCAAGGAGTCAAGGATATCCTGAATGCGAAAACCCTAGATTTCAACTCCCCAACAGTAGACTCTGGTTAACTTAAAAGCTCTATCGATTACCCTTAAAACTGCCTGATATCACTGTGTATTTATGCGCTCATTTTTTGTGACCCCTCATACCTCTGAATAGACACAAAAAAATAAGCCTAATTCAAAGCTTTTGAGGTTTTTTAATCTATTTAACTGTCAAAGACCCGTTTTCCGTATCTTGACTGTTATATGGATTTAGTGTACAGAATACAAAAACCACTGCTATTCGTGTTAAAAAATTAGTTGTTTTGCACATTGATTTAAATTGGTCGATATAATAATATTTAATCATCAAAGATTTGTAGAGGAGGATAGAATTAAAGCGAAAGTGGGATCTATTTATAGGATTTAGACTTTTAATTCCACAGGATATATCAAAAATAGGCAAGGATTACCTATTAGAGCGGGGATATGGAATAAGAATTGGTAGAGGTATTACAGTTGAGCAGATAATTAAAGACGTTGAAGATTGTGATACAATCCTTGCAAGGAAAGCACTGTTACCCGCAGAGATATTAAAGGCTGGGAAGAAACTAAAGGTTGTGGCAAGACATTGAGTTGGAGTGGACAATATAGACTTGAAAACAGCTGAAGGGTTGGGAATATGGGTTACTAACGCTCCGCTGTCAAAAGCCAATTTTGTTGCTGAGCACACTATAGAATTTATAATTGCTTTAGCTAGAAACATGGTAAGGTGTGATAAGGAATTCAGAGCAGGTAACTTTGAAATAAGAAATCAGCTTAACGGATATGACCTTGAAGGGAAGATATTAGGACTTATAGGACTAGGCAGAATAGGGACAATGGTTGCTAAAAAAGAATCTTTAGGCCTTAATATGAAGGTAATAGGATATGATCCTTTCCTTACTCAAGACAAGGTTATCCCAAAAATAGAATTAGTAAACGACTGGGAATATATATTCAAAACTGCTGATTTTATAAGCCTTCATATGCCGGCAGCTGAAAAAATTAAGGGTATAATCGGAATGAGGGAATTCGAACTGATGAAGCCAACGGCATACTTTACAAATTATGCAAGGGGCGAAGTTGTAAACGAGCTCGATCTTATCGAAGCGTTAAAAACAAACAAGATTGCAGGTCCAGCCCTTGACGTTTTTAGTTTCGAACCTCTACCAAAAAACAGTCCGTTACTCCGGTTAGATAATCTTATAATAACTCCACATAATGCCGCGCTGATAAAGGAAGCAACAATGAGGATGGCTCTCTATGCGGCAATAGGTATTGATGAAGTATTAAGTGGGAAGAGATCAAGCTGGCCAGTAAATAATCCAAAATTATAATTTAAATTTTTCTAAAATGTCAAGTAGAGTCAATGAACTAAAAGGTATTATAAAAGGTATTATAAAATGTTTATCATGAATGTTTTGGGAAGGAGGAAATTGTGTGAACATTTTTGAGCAACTTGTTCAAGATATAAAGCTCCCTAAAATGTCACGAATTAGACAAAAGTTTCTCAGACCTGTTTTAGAAGACGTATCAGGGGTAATAAGAGAACAACTGCAACGAGAAGGAGTTTTAGATAGAATAAAAAATGGGGATAAAGTCGCAATAACTGCAGGAAGCAGGGGAATAGAAAATTTCGCTGCAATTGTAAGAGAGCTGGTAACTGTCTTAAAGGAAAGAGGAGCAAAGCCTTTTTTAGTTCCCGCCATGGGAAGTCATGGGGGAGCAACGGCTGAAGGCCAGACAGCGGTATTACGGTGCCTTGGTATAACTGAAGAAACAGTTGGAGCAAAGATTTGTTCAACAATGGAAGTAGTAAGGATCGGTACTACAGATAAAGGGATACCTGTTTGTTTTGACAAATATGCTTATGATGCTGATGCAACAATAGTAATTAACCGCATAAAACCGCATACGTGCTTTAGAGGGTCAATAGAGAGCGGCCTTGCAAAAATGATAGCAATAGGCCTTGGCAAACAAATAGGTGCGGAAATGTGTCATGCAACAGGGCTTTCTAATATGTCCGCAAGAGTTGAAGAAATTGCCAGGGTTGCAATAGAAAAGTCAAATATAGCATTCGGAATAGGAATAATAGAAAATGCGTATGACGAAACGAGCAGAATCGTAGCAATCCCGAGGCAGAAGATTATAGACGAAGAACCTGAATTTTTAATTGAGGCAAAAGAAAATTTGCCGCAGATGCTACTTGGCAAATGTGATGTACTTGTAGTTGATGAAATTGGTAAAAACATAAGCGGCACAGGCATGGACCCTAACATAGTTAAAAGGTTCACATCAGAGGCGATTGTATGTAGGCCACTGGCTCAAAGGATAGTTGTGCTAGACCTTACAAAAGAAACTCACGGTAACGCTACTGGCATAGGCCTTGCTGACATATGTACCAGAAGATTGTATGAAAAGATAGACTTTTACGAATCATATCCCAATTCGTTGACATCAAGGGTGCTTATGTCTGTCAAAATACCTATGGTTATGGATAATGACAGACAGGCTATGAAGGCAGCCGTTAAAGCTTGCTTTGACATAGACTACGATGATGTAAGGATAATGAGAATAAAGAATACTTTAAAACTTGAGGAAATTCATATCTCAGAGAATCTATTGGATGAAGCCATGAAAAATCCGAGAATTGAAATTTTAAGTGTTCCAAAAGAAATGGCATTCGATGAGAACGGGAATCTATTTAACTGATAGTGTAAAGTAACGTATGAAAAACGAGACATAATATAGTCGATAAAAAATGCACCTTGAAAAGTGAATAATATACCAAATTCCCGCATTTATTCCACGGTCCTCTTGACAACGAGCTTTTACCGGAATGCATAAAGGCATCACGGCCTCACCCATGCTGAACAAGGAACAGAGCTCCGGAGAATGGTTGATGCCACGGCAGACATCCTAGCATGCCGGAAACTCATTATCAACCTGAAATCCCGTAAGATTTATATCTATGACATCATAAACATAATAGAATAGCCAATTTTACGTTAATTTAGCTTGTAATTACCTCAAAACATAGTTATAATTATAACTATGAGGGAGGGGTTTTACATGGCATATCGCACCTATCAGAAGAACAAGAAAACTGGTATTACTTACGTTTATGAGGCAAATTCTTATTGGGATAAGGAAAGGAAACAAGCGCGTAACAAGCAAGTCTGCATTGGAAAACTTGATCCCGAAACAGGGGAAACTATTCCTTCCAAGCGACTTAACCCTGTGCAGGCAGCAACTACGGATACCGCTGTTACTGCTACTGCAAAAATTGTAGGCCCGTCATTGCTGTTAGATAACATTGAAGCTGAACTTGGACTGGGAAAGATTCTAAAGGCTTGCTTCCCGAAGATGTATCAGCAAATCTTGTGCATGGCTTACTATCTTTCCATGCGGGGGGAGCCATTGAGCCACTGTGAATCCTGGAGCAAGAGCCATACCAACCCATATAATACTACGCTCACCAGCCAACGAATCAGTGAAATCTTAAAATCACTGAGTTATGCAGAACAACAAACCTTCTTCGCCAAATGGTGCACGAAGGTGTTGGAGAACGATTACCTGTGTTACGATATTACCTCTGTTTCCTCATACGGGGAGTTGAACGAATACGTCAAGTACGGTTACAACCGGGACGGGGAGAAGCTGCCACAGATCAATCTGGCACTCCTCTTTGCTCAGACAAGCCAGTTACCGACCTTTTACAATCGCTTACCGGGAAATATCAATGATGTTACTACACTGCACAATCTATTGAAGATCTTTAATTTTATTGGGTCGGCCAAACTACACTTGGTGCTAGACAAGGGCTTTTACAGTCAAACGAATGTGGATGAATTGTTTAAAGCACGATACAAGTTTACCATTGCAGTACCTATGCGGAAGTGGGTTCAGCAAATTATTGATGAGGTCAAAGAGAGCATCCAAAATCCGGGGAACTACCGGAAGCTTGACGGTGAAATCCTGTATGTACACACAAAGCTGTACTCTTGGGGGAAAGAGTGCCGACGCTGTTATGTGCATCTATATTACAATGGGCATGCGGCGGCGGAAGCGACCGACAGTTTTATGGAAGAACTGCTAAAGTACAAAGAAGAACTGGAAACGGGGCAACTTATCAATGCTCATGAAGATGCTTACAAATCATTCTTTATTATTAAAGAGACACCCGTACGGGGTAGAAAGGTGCTCTTTAACAATCAAGCCATCCAGCAGTACCGCAAAAATTATGCCGGCTTTTATGTGCTCCTAACTAGCGATATCAAAGATCCGCTTGAAGCGCTCATGGTTTATCGGGACAGAGATGCCGTAGAGAAGTGTTTCGATGATCTTAAAAATCAGTTGGATATGAAACGTCTGCGCATCCACAGTTCGACATCCATGGACGGCAGGCTCTTTGTACAGTTTATTGCCCTTATACTCATGAGTGCTTTGCGAAAAAAGATGCGAGAAACGAGGCTCATTGAAAAATATACAACCCGCGAACTGCTTCAGGAGATGGAAACACTGACCAAAGTTCGTTATTCAGGCAGGTACGGATGTGTACTCACAGAAATTACTAAACCACAGCGTCATATTTTGGAAAGCTTGGGGATAAATCTAAAAACATAGTTATAATTTTACCGGGAATTTAGGATACAAAGAGCAAACCGCGCAGGCTAATGTCCACCAGTAAATCTAAATCGCTCTTTTCCGTAGTGCAGGAATTAGCGTAGGAACCAAAGAATTGCTATTATCCTCGTCGCTTTTGCAAGACAAAAGAAGAACGAAATCGCTTCGCGATGGCCTTTAGCCAATATAGAAATAACTAAATAAAACGTGAAAAAGTATGCTATCTGTGATATTGTTGATTTGACCAAAAAACAAAGACAGAAAGGCACACTTTTT
>Ga0209105_100710_pt1 | contig 10476 bp, 6 predicted proteins | sample SedPBSmetaG_FD_184158 | JGI IMG/M metagenome (GOLD analysis project Ga0209105, IMG submission 184158) | Freshwater sediment bacterial and archeal communities from Indian Creek, Illinois, USA to study Microbial Dark Matter (Phase II) -... | ecosystem: Environmental > Aquatic > Freshwater > Creek >...
GTGCAAGGGCTTTTTCCTTGTTAGACGCCGGAAAATGCGTATATATCAATAATTTTTAATGATTTAAGTTATATAATACATATGTATGGTGATAATTCATCGCAGTTATTGAGTTTCTCGCTTTCAGATTTCGCTAACTGCGAAACTCGGGCTAGGAAGATTGCTCTTGATAACGAATTGGACAGAATACTATCTGTTTTAAACTGCTATTACTTTTTATGTCGATAGGTTATTATAAGCGAGGCAATTCGATAAAAGTTGCACTCTGTCATGTCGTGGGTCGCCTCCACCAAATAATCTGCCATCTATTGATAAAATGTATTTTGTCAGTGGGTGGTTTTATTTTTGCATTGAAAGTGCAGGATTTAAGCTATTCTTGCGGTTTCACGGAATGACTTTTGTTATTTTATAGTGGTTAAATTGGGAAATTTAGCATCAAACTGATTGGAGCAGCGCTTTTTCAACGATTATCGCAAGAATAATCGTTGAAAGATAGCAGGGGTGTGCATCAAAGAGAGGAAATCGTTAAAATACTGGGGTAATCGTTGAAAAGTTGGTTCACTCGCAATGGGAATCAGATGATGGATATGTCTCTGCAGATGAAGTGGTAAGGGGTTATCAGATTGACGTCGGGTATGTGTTTTGTTGATTTTCTGTATAAGGAAACATGTCGATAGCGGTTTTTGTGGAATTGTCCGTTCTTGGAAACCTATCAACTATATATTTCAGTTTATACACGTACACGGAAATAAGTCAATTAATAAACCTCCTGTATCACATGACGACTCGGTCTGCATAACTGGAAGAATAGCATTCATATCATCATCCAACTGCCAAGGTATTTGACATGCATTTGCCATTATCTCCGGATGTACTCTCCTGAAATATTCCAATATAAATTTCTCGTACAGTCGGCACATGCGCTGGGGAATTTTAATTGACAATAACAGTAAATGTGTATTTCGGCCGCATCCGGACACTCATTCCGGAAACATCCGGACGGCATAACGGCACATCCTGACACTTTGTTTTTAGTTTGCATGGGAACTCAACAATGTGAAGCATGAGGCTGCTTCCGGGCGAGTCAGCCGTTTTTTGATACCTGGTTGCTCTATTCCTCTTCCTCTTCTTCACCGTTAACGTTCTCGGTGTCATTTTCGCCGTTGATTTGCTGGTCGTTTGCCGGCACGCCGCAGCCTATGGTGAAAACAAAAATGAGAGCCAGGAGCAGTAGCAAACTAAATCCTTGTTTTAAATACTTTTTCATAATAAACTCACGCATCCTTTCCTTAGAGTTGCGGGCCGTTTTTTGTTTAACGGCGCCGGCGAACTTTCTATTTATCTTCTTTGCTGCCAGATGTGCAATTCCCTTTAACCATGGCGCTCCGGCTAGGGTAACGAATTTTCAGGTGCTCTTAACCCATCAGGAGAAATAAAATGGCTTTTCCGGAGCGCCTTATTTTCTACATTTTTTTCGTGTAAAAAAATCAATGTTTTCTGGCAGGAGTTTTTGTAAACTAATGGGATGGATTCCAATGTGACACCTGAGCCAACACCTTCTCCCTGAGCGCAGAAAACTTAGCTGCAGCTACATCTGCGCAATTTGCCTTCACCCCGAGGCAAATCTTTATCTTTGGCTCGGTGCCTGATGGGCGAATGCAGATCCAGGGAAGATATTCCAAAATATATTTCAGCGCGTTGCTTGCAGGCAGCCCAATCGGTGTTTGGTTCCCCTGTGCGTCAGTGCTTAACTGTTTTAGATAATCATCTGCGCGAATGATTTTCAGCCCGTTCAGTTCTGATAAATGGGCGTCGCGCAAAATGCTTAAAATAAAGGTGCTCTACCTCGGTACCGACCAGCTCAAGCAACCCTCTTTTTTCGCTTCTTCCAAGTCTCTTACTCCGTATTGTTAGTTCATTTTTTTACCTGAAGAATTTACTCTGTGATGGCTTAGGCTTGGCAATCAGTGATCTGACCTCCGTCTGACCCGTACACTTTGTAGTCGTTGTCGGCAGGCGGATTGTGGCTGGCTGTAATGACGACTACTGCTGAAGCCTGCAGTTCTCTCACTGCAAATGACAAGGGAGGTGTGGGAGTAGGCTCTTGGAAAACCTAGGCTTTAATGCCAAGGTTGCTTAAAACTTCCGCCGCTTCTCGAACAAACCGCTCAGAGTTGCGCCGGGTATCGCAGGCAATAACTACGGAAGGAGTTTTTCCCACTTGCGGGCAACTGTTGAGCAGATAGCGCGCCAGACCTGCCGTAACCTTACGGACTATATAGATGTTGATCAGTGCAGTTCCGGCACCCATCCGCCACCTGATTCCTCCGGTGCCAAAGGCGATCTCTTTAGAGAAGCGGTTGGCTATTTCGTTTTCATCAAGGGAAATCTTGGTCAGTTCCCGGCTCAATTCCTCGTCCATTCCGGGAAATTTAAACCATTGTTGAAATTTTTTCTGTATTCCACCAGCCCAACGTTCCTTCCTCTTTTAGCTACAGACATTTGTCTAATTCTTGATCCCTGAGGGACTGTACCAGCTTTTTAATATCCTGACTTCGCTCCTGAGAGCAGACCAGCACTGCATTTCCCGCCTGTACAATTACTAAGTTTTGCACACCTAAGGTGGCAATGAGGAGATCCTGACCATACACCAAACAATTGGTGGTGTCGATCCCCACGTATTCCCCTCTGACCACATTCTTGTGCTGATCCTTGGGGAAACATGCCGCTAGGGCAGCCCAGCTTCCCAGGTCGTCCCAACCGAAATCGCCCTGCACAACCAGAATCTCCGGAGATTTCTCCATTATTCCATGATCGATGGAGATGCTGGGGAGGGAAGGAAAAATCCTCGCCATAGCTTCTTGCTCTCCATCGGCACCGATGTGCCTATCAATTGCTGTTAGTCCACTGTGCAACTCTGGCAGCAGTTTTTCTATTTTATTTAGAATCAAGTCAGTCTGCCAGACAAAAATACCGCTGTTCCAAAAATATCTGCCCGCACGCAAATATTCTAGGGCAATATTGGCAGAGGGCTTTTCTACGAACTGTCGCACTTTAAACGTTAAAGGGGTGCCGGGAAAAGCGGTTTTTTCTCGCTCAATATAGCCGTAACCCGTCTCCGGTCGAGTTGGCATGATGCCAATCGTTACCAGAACCTCGGCTGTTGAAGCAAGTTGAAGTCCTTTTTCCAGGCAGCGGATAAATTCTGCACGCCCCTGCACCAAGTGATCTGCCGGGAAGACCAGCATGGTGGCATCCGGATCCCTCTTGCGAATATGCATGGCAGCCAGACCGATACAGGGTGCCGTATTTCTGCCCTGAGGTTCTATAATCAGGTTTCCTTGCGGCAGGTTGGACAGCTGTTCCCTCGCGAGGGCAGCGTGCTCTTTTCCTGTCACCACCAGGATGTGCTGCGGGTCGAAAAGGCTTTCAATGCGTTCATAGGACTGTTGGAGAAGAGAACTTTCCCCTAACAGATTCAAAAACTGTTTGGGGAGATGACTTCGACTCCAAGGCCAGAATCGCTCTCCACTCCCTCCAGCCATAATTACAGCATACCGTGTCATGTTCATTCATCCTTTCCTAAAATGAAACACATTTTATGTTCTGCCGTAGCTGTTTTCTAAACGGACGAGATCATCCTCGGCCAGATAGCTACGCCGCTGCACTTCAATAAAGATAAAAGGCTCATCGCCGGAATTGATGGCGCGGTGGGCAGTTTCTGCTAGAATATCCACCGACTCATCGGGCAGGAGTGCTATTTCCTTATCGTCTAGCATGATAAGTCCTTTGGCCGCCATGGCGAACCAGTGCTCCTGCCGGTGGACGTGTTACTGGTAGCTAAGCTTATGTCCCGGGTTTACGGTGATGCGTTTTACCTAGTAACCGGGTTCACTTAACAGCACTTCCCATTTCCCTCAGGTGGGCTCTGCCGATTCCAGAAGCTCATTTTCCAAAGTCTTCTTAAACATTCCTCATTTATTAAAATTTTCACTTAATCTTTTCGTCGTTTGTTTTGTAACGCACATCCTAGGTAATGGTATTTTTTCGTAATGGAATCGCCCAAAAAGTTCCCAACGGTAAAGGGCTAGCAATCCAAGCAGAAAAGAAATGGTGGACTCGGCTCCCTTGTTTTTGCTGGGACCGTTCTCCGCGAGGCCGTCTGAACAGGAACCCGTGGCAGGGTGGTAAAGAGCTTTGCCTAATCGGTTCCGGCCCAGGTACCATTGAAAAGCAGCATAGGCCAAATCTAGGTACTTCTGCTGACCGCTCAACGCAGATGCCAGGAGGCAGGCTTCCGTTAAGGCACCGGCATCGAGAGGTTGCTGGCAGAACAAGGCCTTTTCTCCTCCTTTTACGTACCAACCCTGGTTGCCGATTAGGTCAAAATAGCCTTCTTGATACTGGGTGTCGATGAGGAAATCCAAAGCTGACAGAGCTGTCTCTAAGTAGGCGGGCTCGGAAAAATGCCTATATCCCAACAAGAGAGCATGGGGCAGGCGGGCGTTATCATAGGTTAAGAAGTTTTCAAACCAGCGCCAAGAAGTTGATGCATTTTCCCGATAACGCTGCAGGAGAGAATCGACAATTAAGCGCAGACCATCCTCTGCAGTTTTAGCCTCGGGAAAGTGAAACAGATAATCGCCCAGCCCGCAAGCGCTGTATGCCTGGGCGCGAGTGGATGTTAGTTTGTCCAGATGTGGTATGCTAGCCTCTAATAGTTCCCTAGCTAACAAGCCCTGATCCCTGTTGTGCACTAGACTAGCCGCAGCACCTAGTCCCCACAGACACCGTCCAAACGTATCCTGGCTCAGCTCCTGCGCAGGAAATTCTTTCTGGTAATTTAGATAGTTGTAAAACCAACCGCTTTCCTGTCTAGCATGGGAAAGATAAGCCATGTACTTATCTACTAGGAACAGCACTGACTCATCCCTGAACATGTTAAAATAATGGGCACAGGTTACAATGGCGCGGGCCGCATCGTCTGCGGAATAATTATAGGCATAGTCAGGAACGCCAAAGAGAGCATGTTGGACGATGCTTGTATCATCTGTGAGTGTCTTAAGGTAATTCATGTTGATGACTGGCAGAGTATGTATACGGTCTTGCTTATTTTTTTCTATTGCTTGAGACGTCAGCTCCTCAAAAACAGCTAGGTAATGCCTGGAAATACGGCTCCAGCCCATTTGCTGGCCTGCGATATAGGCCTGTCCTGCAAGGGAAAGCCTCTCCTCGGGATTTTCAATCAGCTGCAGAATTGCTTCAGACATCCCTGCCGGATCATTAAAGTTTACCAGTTTGCCCTTCCCTCCGGCTAGCGCCTCTTGGGCGTGCAGGTATGGAGTGGAAATAATGGCTTTACCTTTGCCCAGTGAGTTACTGAGGACACCGCTTGTAATCTGCCCCTCAGAGTGATATGGGCAGACCACCAAGTCTGCCGCACCTAGGTAGTAGCCCAATGTGTCGTCGTCCACAAACTCGTCGACAAAAAGCACATTTTCAGCGATATCAAAGTTATTTACAAGTTTTTTCAGGCTTTCCCGGTATTCTTCATTGTTGCTCTTCTTTACCGTGGGGTGGGTGATACCTAAGACGACATACAGCACTGCAGGGTGCTTTTCGACGACAGAGGGCAGGGCTTTCAGCACAATCTCAATTCCTTTGTTGGGGCTAAGGAATCCGAAGGTCAGGATGACAAAACGCCCCGCCAGCTGCAACTGATGCTTATAGTAGGCGGGATCGATATAAAATGTGTCGGGAACGCCATGCTGAATTAGATGGATCTTGGAATGGGGAATATTGTATATGTCTGTCATTATGGCAATGGCTCGTTCATTCATTACTATCAGTGCCTGGGAAAAGGCGGCAACTTCGATGAACGCCTTTTTCTGGCTTGAGGATGGTTTTTGCAGGACGGTATGAAAGGTTGTTACTACTGGTTTTTTTAAATGGTTTAAAAACTCCACAATAAGGATACCATCAGGTCCGCCGAAAAGTCCAAACTCGTGTTGCAGCGACACTATATCTATCGCAGAGGAATTGATGAGCTCGGCAGCGTTTTGATAATCTTCCAGAGTGTCTTGCTCAAGCTGATAAATAACCTTAGAGGGGTAATCATAGTGTTCGTTATTGTTTAAAGCAACAAACAAGGTGGAATCACGACCCACTATACCTTCTAGTGCATGGCTCAAACTGGCTGAAAAGGTGGCAATCCCACATTTACGGGGCAGATGACTGCCCACTATGGCAATCCGCAACCGTTTTTTTACTTCACTTGGACTTGCATGAGATAGAAACAAGAGACATCACTCCTTTGCATTAAAATTAAACAACTTTTAAGACAATTCTGGTTACTGTTTTTATATCAAAAGCTAAGAAGTTATGTTATCATTATAACATAACTTCTTCCTCTGAAGTATATTTATTTCTTTGTTGACACTATCTGCACAAGAGCTGCGCTGAGAGGAAGAAAAAAGCGAGAAGTTAAAAATAAACGCGTGAGGTGAGAACAGTGACAGAATTGGAATCAAGGTATCATCAATCATTATCCCGCGCTTTGGAAAAAGCTGCCGAGATGGAAAAAGTGGACTTAGTCATTGGTATTCCCTTTCTAAATGGAGGCGAGGAAGCGCAAATTGTTTTGTCCATTCTGGAAGCGGGGCTCGACACCTTTTACCCCGACCTGAAAGCTGTAATAGTCTGCGCCGTCTGTCCCTCTCTTGCTGGCATGAAGACTTATGTGTCTGAGCGCATATTGCTAATTCATCTAGACAAAACCTTGTCGGGTAGGGGATGGGCGGTGCGCAGCTTAATGGAAGTGGCGCACAGGTTGACGGCAGACTTAGTGATTGTGGAACCCAGGCTTTTGGCTGCAAAAAGCAATGGTTCACCGGAAGGGCTGACACCGGACTGGGTCAAGCTTATGTATCAGCCTGTTCGTGATGGACGTGCTCAATTTGTACTTCCCCGCTTTAAATTATCCCATATTAGCAATAGCATCGGCGACCACCTAGTCTTCCCCCTTCTGGCATCTCTCTACAATCTGGAACTTAAAGGGTGCCTAGACGCCGGGATGACCATTTCTCGTCAACTATTGGCAAATCTTCTTGAAGATGTGTCTTGTTGGTCTGATCAGATCTATGAATATGGCATAAATTACTGGCTCATAATGCGTGTGTTAGAGCTAAAGGCTGATATCGCTGAGGTGTTCCTAGGCACCAAGCCAAAAGCCACCCTGCCCGTGGGGCTGAATTATATGTTTAGCCAGGCAGCCCATGCGGTTTTTCAGGCTATCGGCAAAGGGCAGGATGTCTGGAAACATAATCCCCAGGCTGTGCGCTCGGTGCTAACAATTGGTCCAAGGCATGATCTGTTTCTCCAGGAGCTAACGCTTGAGCCACGTCCGCACCTAAATCAGCTCCGCAGGGGCTTTAGCCGCTATTACGAGGCAGTCTGGTCGCGTATTTTTTCCGAAGAGCTATGCATCCAACTCAAAAATGCGGTTACAGCTGGCGAAGAAGACTTCTCTTTCCCTTCGACCCTTTGGGCTCAGTTGGTCTACGAATCGCTCATCACCTATCACTTTATTCCTATGCTGGCAAAAGAAGACCTAGCTAACAGTCTGACCCCTCTTTTTGAAGGAAGGATGGCTGGCTTTTTGAAGGAGATTTCCACCCATATTCACTGCGGCCTAAGTGAAGCTGCCTCCGGGATTACAGTCTGCCCATTTTACGCTAGGAACATCCTGGAAACTCAAAACGATGCCTTTATTAGCCACAAACATATCTTTCTGGGAAAATGGCTCCACCACAAAGCGGCGCTGCTGCCCTTTTTACCGGAAATCGCCTATTGGGAATATATTCCCGGCATCCCCATTATTCTGCCCCACCTAGTCCGTTCAGCAGCGGGGAAAAGTGCTCACGTGGCAGGAATTTACGAACGGCTTTTAAAGGAATATAAGGAAGAATTCGAGACTTTTGTCCAGCAGACACTAAGTCTCTCCGCCGAGGATGGATCTGAAAAGCTGGGCGCCGGCATACGTAGCTTGGTGGAACAAGTAGAAAAAGATCTGGATCAAATCCTGCTCCCGGGGGATCTTCACACTTTAGAGGGAATACAAAAGGTTGCAGATCGTATTTTTGCACTCTACCCTGCCCCTAATAGCTTCTCTCTTAAAGCAGAGGTGGCCGCCTTGTTACTACGGGAACACCCTCCCCGTAACCTTATTACTTTTTGGGGCTACCACGATACAGATGAACTTCTTAAACATCATAACCCACTAGATGTTCTGGCACTTGCTTCCTGGTCCGAAGTCTCTAAATATTCCTCTTGGAACAGTGAGTGGTTTAAAACGCATTTGCAGCCTGAACATTTTGAAATGTCTCCCATCCGACCCCTAGTGGTAAATTACAGTGACTTTCCAGCGCTATCAGGAATGAGGGAGGCAGCCTCGCTGAGCTACCTTACCAGCCGCGTTGTAATTAGCAACCGGAGGAAAGGTAGTGGCGGCAGTTTCCCCAAAGCTCGCATGCTAACCATTATTTTAAAAAGCATCATCGAATCTGAGCAGTTTGGCAGTATCTGGGAATCATTTAGTAAGCAGGCTAGTAAAGAGTTTGGAACAAAGGTTGTTAACTCCATCGAAGGACACTGGGGAGTCAGTCTGTTTTCTGGGCACAGTATTTTTGAAAATCTACAGCAAGAAATGTTGAAAAGTAAACTGTTGGAAATTTCCCGACAAGACTGGGGCAACACAAACGACGCGGTGGAAGAAGCTCGTAATCACTTAGCCCGGATGGCAGCAGTCTATCACCTGGGGTTAACATTGCCAGACGGCTATTTTATCACCTGCTCGCTCTGGAGTTGGGCCAGCTACAGCTTTAAAGGAGGAAAGGGCATTCCCACTCCCCTTTCGCTCATGGTCGAGCGGCGCTGGTTTAGCAGCGAGTTGTTTTCTCGTTGTTATGAACACGTGATAAGCAGTCGTGATGAAGTTTTACCCAAAATAGCAACACTAATGGGGCAGGGCAGGGAGAGCGAGAATCTTGCCGCCCTATTCCTAGGGGCACCGCCTGACGGTATGGAAATCATCATCGATCAGAAAATTGAAAAAGACCTCCCGCAGGCAGGCAAACTGATTCGTTCTCCCTTCAATCCAATTTTAACCCCAATAGCAGAGCACAACTGGGAGTCGAAGTATGTTTTAAATTGTGGGGCCATCCGCGTCAAGGGGAATGTTTACATTTTTTATCGGGCCGTGGGTGAAGACGGAATCTCACGCATCGGGCTGGCAATTAGTAAAAACGGACTACAGGTCGATGAGCGTCTGACTGAGCCGGTCTTTGCCCCTGCCCACGAGAGTGAAAAAATGGGGTGTGAAGATCCCCGGCTTATCGCCATTGAAGGCCGCGTTTACATGCTTTATACTGCCTACGACGGCATCATTCCTCAGATTGCCTTGGCATCTATCGCTGAGGATGACCTAGTCCAACAGCGCTGGCAACACTGGCACCGCCACGGACTGGTATTTCCGGGGTTTATCAACAAGAACGCTGTTTTGTTCCCAGAACGGTTTAACGGCAAACTGGCCATGTACCACCGCATCGCTCCCAGCATCTGGGTAACCTATGCCAACACCTTTGACACTCCCTGGTCCCGGGATGGGCATTGGCTAATCATGGGCAGCCGCTCCGGGATGATGTGGGACGCTGTTAAAATCGGTTCGGGTGCTCCTCCGCTGAAAACCCGCTTTGGTTGGCTTTTAATCTATCACGGAGTGGACTACGGCTTCCGCTATCGGCTTGGCGTTTTCCTCACTGCCCTAGACGACCCGGCAAAGCTCATCTACCGCTCTCCAAACCCTATCTTAGAACCTGAAAAGTCTTATGAAATGGGTGTTTCGGGCCAGAGTTGGGTGCCAAATGTGGTCTTTACCTGCGGAGCAGTCTCTGCTATTGACAAAGATATCTTAGATGAAGATGATGAAATCCTTGTTTATTACGGCGGGGCGGACACCGTTATCGGGGTCGCTTCTGCCCGTGTAGCCGACCTTATCCCGGCACGTTTTCGCCAAGCGTGATAGATTCTGAAACTGCTCCGGATTAATCAGTTGGGAAGGGGATTTTTTGAAAATGAGAATTGATGCTCTCTCCTATAGCCTGGAGGACCCCACCCCGCAATTATGGACATTGGGAACGTGCACAGACACGGGGACGGTTCTTTTGTCTGGACAGCATTGGTGTACATTAATTAATTACAGACATGGGGACGGTTCTTTTGTCTGCTTGCATAGTCTTGAGGTTGGCTAATGCGTTTTCCAAATGTGCGGAATTTCGCCATGGGGAGAGGATTAGATTTGCATACTTATTAGGTAATTGTTCTTGGTTCAAGTGTTACAGTGATTATTGCGGATAGAAAACCGTTTCAGGAACTTATCATCAAGGATATATTTTTGCGAATTTGACTCTCTTCGCAACA
>Ga0209105_100714_pt1 | contig 10444 bp, 10 predicted proteins | sample SedPBSmetaG_FD_184158 | JGI IMG/M metagenome (GOLD analysis project Ga0209105, IMG submission 184158) | Freshwater sediment bacterial and archeal communities from Indian Creek, Illinois, USA to study Microbial Dark Matter (Phase II) -... | ecosystem: Environmental > Aquatic > Freshwater > Creek >...
TCTTTGTATTCCATAGAAGATGGAAATATCGAAAGAGCCTCAAACAAAATTGAAAATGTCTTTCAAAAAACCTTTCCCAAAAGTGTTAAGAGATTAATGAAGATTAAAAGAGGAGTAATGTCGCGAATAAACATATAGAATAGAAATTCATAGAATAGAAATTCAAACCCAGAAAAAACTTTTTGACATTTAACCCCCAAGTTTTTGACAGCGCCAAATTATTTCATAGGAGTTTAGGTTAAAACAGCATACAGAAGAGCTAAAAATATGGATATAATTCCAAATTCCCAGTGTCCAGAGCTCCATCCAACAAATGTAGCTACAAATACAAAGATGAATATTAAAAATGCCTTTCCTTTTTTATTCATTAAAAAATCAAGGACTGCATTTGTAAATTCAGAGGGTATGTAGTATGCATAAGTTCCATCTGCAATATCAAATACCATTACAGAGCATTTATTCCAAACTTTAATGCCATCTGCCATTTGAGCTCTTTCCCCAGCTTCTCTCCTGCTTTTTCCAATACCTGCCCTTAATCTTGCGCCGTGATTTAAAGCGTGCCATGATGAATCAATTCCCGCCATGAGTGCAGCGTCTTTGGTAGGTAGGTTAGCAACTAAATCATCCCCCCCTTCCCTGTAACCTTCAATTTTGCCACTGCACTCCTTTTCAATGAAATTTTTAATATCAGTCATTATCTCAACGAGTTTGTCACGACCATTTTCTTCTATAAACTTTGTAGAATCAATTATATCAATAAACAAGTAATTATCGTAAACTGCAGGGGTTCCAGCGGGTTTTTTAATTTTCGATGAAAATACTATTGCAAATTCGCCTCCAAGCTTGGTAAACCCAACACCCGCACTTTCACCAATCTGTTTGTTTAAGTTTATTGCTCTTTCAATAGCTGCAGCACCGGTCATTCCAGCAGCGGCCCTTACATGGATGTTCTTTTCCATTCCCCGCCCTATTAATTCAATTGCAACTCTTATTGCATCATTTTTTGAAAGAAGCTTTGCCACTATTTCAGATTGACTTTGTTCGATGATAGTACCCTTCTCTTTTTTAATTATATTTGCAAATTCTCTGATAACAGGGTCCTTTTCAAAAACTTCGATATAGAGATACCTGTCGCTTCCCATGATTATATTGCTTAGAAGGGCGTATTCATCCACTTTATTTTCTGCAGGCTTTATTTCTATGAATTTTCTACCTTCAGGAATGTTTTCACTTCCAACCTCCTTAACAAGGTTTTGGAAGATGTTATGAGTTGTTATATGTGCTCGATCAACTTCAAGGAGCATTGTTCTGGTGTAATTAATCATTTCCACGTATTCACGTTCCCTGTCGTTGGTGGGGTAGTATTTTGTGCCTATGCTCAGTACCTTTAATTTAACAAAAAATCCAAAAAGGCCCCTCATCAGATAATCCATGACCATTTAGTGTAATCCTCCAAAAATTCTATTTTTGGGGTTCAGAAAATCAGAGATTTCCTTCAACCTCCTTAATTAGAAGATGAATGTTTAACTTTCCGCTTTTTCTAAAACTATTTCAAATTCCCCATGTTTTTCCATGAGCATGCTGGGTTTAACAGCTACAATTGGAAACTTCCATGTTCCAATTCTTGCAGCAACTGTACTTGCTATGTTTCTGGAGTTTTTCTTAACAAAGGCATAATCATGATCATTAATGGTTATATTCACATTATATTTTGATTCTTCGCCTACTTCATCAGAATAAATAATATTAAGCTCAAAAGACCCGGGTTTAGTGAAAAGATCATTTCTTATGGCCACAAGAGGAGCATGATCTAATTTTAATCTATCTCCCACAGTTACAGCAATATTTCCTGCATACCTTACTGCATCTTTGTAATCTCGCGGGCTTACAAGAACAAAAATGATAAAATCACTTGTTTTTTCAGTATCTTCAACTATACTCATTACTTTACCAAATAAAGGAATTTTCATCAGCATGTTTTCCATCCGGGAATCAATTCCTTCCTCTCTACTTTTTGTAATCCTGTCTATCGCTTCTTTTGCTATGACTATGCCGCTTAATTTTTTACTTTTCTTAACTTTATACGGATCAAATCCCTTTTTTTCAAATTCATTAATGGTCTGATTGCATATTTTTTGAAGAATATTTTTGATCTTTTTAGGCCTTGAAGATGTTCCAATGATTATTTGACCGTCTTTTACATTGTATGGAATTCTTTTACTTGTAATATCATTAAACTCATCGTTATATTCTCTAAATAAATCATTTGAAAGTATTTTTGCATCTTCTTCATAGGCAATTTTTAAGATAAAATGATCTGCTGCTGTACCTGCTGGAACCTGATGAATTTTCCCTTCTTCTAAGAGAGTGTTGAATTCTTTTTTTTTATCTATTTCATGCCTGAGTGATGCATCAGCTATAGTATAGGGCTTATATCCTAAGTTTTTCAAGGATTCAATAGCTTTTAGCACATGAATCAGACGGGGTTTTGATTCTCTCCCTTTTTTGAAGTGAGCCACATTTGCAGCATCGATAATTACTTTCAACCAATCACCTTACACATATTTTTTTATACTTTGCAAGAACTCTGGAACTTCCATCAACATAATTTAATACTATTTCTACATCATCCTTTTTAATATTAATTGTATTGAATGAACAAATGTCCTTTCCCCTGAGTTTCAGTGAGGATACAGTTCCTGCTGTAACAAAACCAGTAGCCTGTAATTGCCATACATACGGCACATGTTTGTGCCCTGAAAGGACAAGATCAGCATTTCCATCAATTACAGATTTTAAAACATCTCCGGCATCTATTAAAACGTTCCTTTCACGCCCTGTTTTTGGGACAGGGATTATATGGTGGTGAAGAGCAATTATTTTATACAGTTTCTTTTCACCAGCATATTTCAGTTCAACTTCCATTCTTTTCTGCTGCCATCTCCCAACCTTACCGTAATCAAGGTCTGGTTCACTGCTATCTAATCCAATGGCGCTTATTTCACTGGTTGTAATATTTAAAGTATTGCAGCGTTTTGTTATCAGTTCTTCAAAGCATTCATTTCCTATATGCCTTGCATCATGATTTCCAGGGACAACAAGGACCGGACTTTCAATCAAGTCCATATATTTTGCTGCTGTTTCAAATTCAGCATAAAAACCATTTTCAGTTATATCGCCTGTAACTATGACAAGATCTGTATTTAACTCATTAACCTTATTTATGGCACTGATTAAAAAATCTTCCTTAAAATTAAAGGCGCCAAGGTGTATATCAGATAAATGAGCAATAAACACCATTCAGCTTAACCTCATAATTGCTTCTGCAAGATCTCCATTTGTTTTCTTAAGCGCATTAAGTGCTTCTTCCCTGCTAACCCCTGTCTGGGTTGATACAATTTCAACATCCTCATCTGGTATTACAATTTCAGCTTCAATTTTTCTCTCTTCAGGCTTACCAGTGATCTGGTAGGTTTTTTGCCCCATAAAATCCATTAAATTCACTTTAGGGTTACTTATAACCACTTCTTTATCTTTAAATTTAATTATAACTTCTGTGGCACCTTTAACATCTTCCATATCCATGCCCATCTGTTTCATGGCTCTTTGCATTTGTTTAAGTTGTTTGGGATTCATTCCCGCACCAGGTATCATTATTTATCACCTTTTCGTGTTTTTACTGCTTGTCCTACATTAAAATCTTTAATTTCACGACCGTTTAGAATTGACCTTCCAAAGGCAAGTAAATCATCATTTTGATTTACGATTAATACTTCTTCATTTGCCCTTATATTCATATCAATATCTATAACAAATTTAGCAAATATACTTTTTCCTTCCCTTGCAAAGGGTTCAGCATCACTATTTACTACAACTCTATTTTTTGGATATTCAAGATAATTGTGAAGTCTCTTTGCACCGTTCATGCTTAACACGAATATGCCGTCACTTGCACGAAGCGTTGCAATTAAATCATCATCATATACGTGGCGTATTTTACCAGTCTTCCTGCTTTTTTCAATCCTGATATTACCTTTAAACAAAGCATTTCCTGCCCCCTTACCAAATTGATAATCAGCCGTATACTTTATTTTTTGTTTATCATCGAAATCTAACTTTAAGGAGCTAATATCATAATTTTCGAATGTTAAATCAAGATCAAACTTTTTAATAACGTCCTCACTTATTATAACTTCTTTAAAATTTTCTATATATTTTTTTATTGAGTTCATTACAAATATTTTTGAATCTTCATCTAAAGAAGCAGGTGCTTCATTTTGAGCTAAAGGATAAACTTCATCAATTTCAAGAGGAATAACTCCAAAAGGCACATCTGCAACAGCGATTTGCAGCGAATCCTCCTTATTTAAATTGTTTTCAATTTCAATATTTTTTGCATGATTTTTTATTCTGTAGAAACTTCCAAGTTTCTCTAAATCATATTTCTTTTCCCTACCAAAATTAGTTAAAAAATTATGAATATTTTTGGAATAGGGTTTTTTAAATGAATCAAGTAAAATTAATTTATCTTTTTTAGGTAGTCTTTCCATTCTCTTTTGATGTCTGAAAATTTCAGGACGATTCAATGATTCTGGGCCTGAATAAAAGAAAGCAGATTTTTTATAAGCAGGATCACTTCCTTCCATTAATTTTATGTATTTTTTAAGGTTTCTAAGAGCATCTAAAAGATATGGGTGGACTCTACATCTTTGTTCTACCAATTCAAGTAAGCTTCCTTCAATTATAGCCTGTTTTATCTTTCTAATTTCTGCAAAACTGACATGAAGGTTATGCTGAGCAATTAATTTCATTCTCTGATCTTTTTTCATGCTCTTCAAGTCATTTGGTGTGTAATTTTGACATATATCACAAGAACATGGCATATATGACAGATTTTGTAATTTATAGGTGCCGTCAGGCATCATAAAACGATCATCTTGTGCATAGAGAATATATGCTGCTGAATCGAATAGATCACATCCCATTGCAACCGCAAGGGCAAAAACCATGGGGTGGCCAGCACCCATTAAATGTCTTGGCCTGGAAGGAGGTAATTTTTCTACTGAAGCCATTACAATGTCAACTACATCTTTATACTTATAATTTTCAAGTAAAGGAACCACAGCGCCAATAGGGTATACATCAAAGTCCATTTTGCCTATTATTTCGGCGCATTTAGCCCTTAAATCAGGGAAAGTTGATCCCTGCACAACAGAATTTAATAATAAATTTTCTCTTGCATCAAGTGCTTCTTCAGCCCTTTCAAGTGTTATTTCAAGCTCTTTTTCGGCTCTTTCACGTTTTACATATGGAGGGGTGGGTATATCCAGTGAAGTTCCAATATCTGTTCCTATTTTTTCTTGAAACTCAATAATTTCTCGGTTTGTAACATCGATATCTCCGTACTCTGAAAGTTGAAAAGAGCCAGAATCTGTGACAATAGGGCCATCAAAATTAATTAAAGCGTGAACTCCATCTTTTAACGCCTTTTCTTTTAGTTCTTCATTTTTATAAATTATATAAGCGTTGGTTATGACAATTTCTGCACCGTATTTTTTTACATCAATTGTTTGTTTTCCAGGATGAATTACAGGCATTAAAGCGGGTGTTTTCACATTTCCATGAGGTGTTTTTAAAATTCCAATTCTACCCATTGCATCTTTGTATTTAATTTCAAAATTCAATTTTTCACCTTTAAATTAAATAATCATTTAAAATATTTTTATTTTATTAAATTTAAATTTATATTTCATTTTTTCTGTAATTTTAGATAATCTATTCGCCATTTCATTTATTCTGCCCTTTGAATTATCCAATTTTTTAATTCCACATCCACAAATACATTCTTCAAACTGAGGGCAAATGATAAATTTTGCTTTTTTGGACTTTAGATCATCTATTTCCAACTTTTTGATGTTTTTTGTAACTCTTCTTTTAAGTCTCTCATCTTCTATATCTTTGTATAGATATATAGGTGTTTTTACAGTTGATGCAAATTTTTTAGTTCCCCTTACAGACTTTCGCTCATTTTCACGTCTTTTAATTATTTCCTCACTAGAACCATTAAGTTTGGGATCTCTAAATGGGATTCCTGCATCGCTAAGTGCTATCATCCGCTCATCATTATCCGAAAGATGTTTTTCAATTTTTTCAGAGCTTTTTGAAGCTATGGTTCCTCCACTTTTTCTTCCAAATAATGGTCCCTCTCCAATATGAAGCTCTGCTTCAACCATTGCAGCTCTAACCGGCGCAGCAGAAGTATAAGTTAAAATAACTCCATCATCTTTTAATAAATTTTTTAAAATGGAGAAAAATTCAACAGAATATAATTCTGGAGATTTTAAAGGGGAAAATGGATCTAAAAATATAGCACCATATTTTTTATGACTTTCAAATTGTTTAATTACCTTTCTCGCATCATCGATAAATATATTAATATCTATTCTATCTGGTATTTCCTCTTTATGAAATTTAAAGCCAATAATTCCCTCCATGTAAAGTTTTTCTTCTATTATTCTTTTAATGATTTCATAAGATTTTAGTGGATTTTCTATAAAAAGAGCAGAGGCAATGGTTTCTTTTGATATTTCAACCATATCAATTTCAATTTTAGTATCAATATCTAAAAATTCTATACATGAAGCAGCGTTATAACCCAAACCACTGCATATATCCAGAACTCGAACCTGTTTTTTTCCTTTAAGCCTTGCGGGTTTTACAAATTTCTCCATTGATTCATTAATCGCACCATGAGTGGTATGCATGGTTTCTGATTTACCATTAAAGTTATTTGAGCTGAGTGTATATGATCCATCATCAGTTTTAACTAAATACTCTTTTAAACCTTTTTTAGCATCATCTCTTGCCCTTTTATTTCCTTTTTTTTCATTTTGAAAGCATTTTCTAATAATGTTTAAGGCATCTTCTATTGGAGTTAATGCTTGATAATCTTTGTTTTTCATGATAATTTGGATTATTTTATTCCATTAATATTTCTACCATATTATATTTCAATTTTAACATCACATGAAAACCATAAAATTTTTTTGTATGATCTTCATGCTTTACATGTTTCTATTATACAAAATTAGAAATTAAAAAAACTCATATTTTCAGATAAATATCTATATTATAAAAAGATAAATCAATTCAATCAACTAAATAACCTAATTATGTGGAATCAGAAAATTCTTTGGAGGTTGAAGAAAACCTGTCAAAATTTATAATTTTGACGTGACAAACACGAAAGTGTTTGTCAGCTTAGGTTTTCTGAACCCCAAATCGAAGCATATGAATCAAAGATTCGTGCCCCAAAAATTCTTTGAATTTTTGAGGGATTTGGAGGTATTAAATGGTTAAAATAACAGGAATTATAGGAAGTCCCAGAAAAGATGGAAACACAGCATATCTTGTTGAAAAAGCATTAGAAGCTGCAAAAGATGCTGGAGCTGATGTAGAACTTATAAATCTCGGAACAAAGGAAATTGTGTCCTGTATTGCATGCGATATATGTAAATCGACCGGAGAATGCGCCATATATGATGATATGCCTGAAATAATCTCAAAAATTCAAGAAGCAGAGGGATTAATCATTGGAAGTCCTGTTTATTTTGGAAACGTCTCCTCACAAATAAAAATATTTATGGATAGGTCAAGGCCGCTTCGAGCAGATTTCAAGCTCAAAGATAAAGTTGGTGGTGCAATAGCAGTTGGAGCATCAAGGAATGGCGGGCAGGAAACTACAATAGCGGCGATACACGAATTTTTACTTATCCACGATGCTATTGTAGTTGGTGATGGTGCTCCGTTTGCCCATTATGGGGGAACTGGAGCTGCAGGACCTGCAGGTGATGTAAAAACTGATGAAATGGGCGTTGAAACTTCTAAAAACCTTGGAAAACGTGTTGCAGAACTTGCAAAAAAGATCTGTAACTAAATTTTCAAAGAGGATCGTTTATCAAAAGTTATGGAAATGTTCTTATTGGATGAAAATTTTAATTAAAAAATAATCAGGTAAAAAATGAAATTCTTGCCTAAAAAACAGAAAAATAAAGTAGAACAGCTTTTGTATAAAAATTCTAAAAATAGTGCTAATTCTGCTTTTAATAGAAATGATTGGAATATATATGTAGTTTTACCAGCATATAATGAAAGTAAAACTATTAAAAAGGTTATTGAAGACCTTAAAAATAAAAATTTAAATTTAATTATTATAGATGATGGATCATCAGATCAAACATTTGAAATTGCTAGAAATGCTATCTATTCAATTAATGGTTCAATTTACCATCATATTTTAAATAGAGGATTAGGTGCTGCCCTTAAAACAGGAATCGACGCAGCACTTAAAAAAAATGCAGATATAATAGTAACATTTGATGCAGATGGCCAACATCATCCTGAAGACATTATTCCAGTATGTAAACCTATTATAGAATGTAAGGCAGATTTTGTCATAGGAACAAGAAATTTTGAAGAAATGCCTAATTCTAAAAAATTTGGAAATACTGCCATGAACTGGTTAACTCAAATATTTTATGACATACATGTCAATGATTCCCAGTCTGGCTTAAGAGCTTTTAATAGAAAAGCAGCGCGAATACTGGATATCCGTTCCAGAGGATATGGAGTTTCTTCAGAAATAATAGGCGAAATTAAAAACCATGATTTAAAGATTGGTGAAGTTCCCATTAAAACTATTTACACGGATTATTCAATGACAAAGGGAACAAATTTAAAAGTAGGTCTTAAAATTTTATTTAAATTAATACTAAACATAGTTAGAAAGGTGTTATCATGATATTTATCTATCAAATAGTTGGAGCAATTGCTGGATTACTCGCTATTATTTTAGCTATTTCAAGATTTAAAGAAGGAAAGATTACCATTGGAATGTTATCTTTGTGGATTTTGATCTGGATTGGAGTTATTTATGTGTCACTGGATCCTGGAGCAACTAATCTATTTGCATCTTTTGTAGGAATTGGGAGAGGACTTGACGTTGTAATAATATTAGGGCTTTTTGGATGTTACTATTTGGTTTTTAAGATATATATTATGATTGAAAGCATGGAAAAGGAAATTACAGAGCTTGTAAGAGAAATAGCGTTTCAAAGAGAGGATTTAAAAGAAATGAATAATCTAAAAGTCGAAGAAAAAGATAAAAACCTTAATAAATCAAAATAATTCTCTTTTAAGAAAATAAATGTGAAAATATGAAAATAGGATACTTTGTCAGTCATTTTCCCTATATAGATCGTCTTAATGATGCGGATTACGATAAAAAATATGCGCACGGTGGAACTGAAATTGCTGCATATAATCTGGCAGTTAATATTGCAAAAAAACATGAAGTAGACATTTTTACAACATCAATGAACTCTAAAGATTCATTTGAATCCTTAAATAATATAAAAATATATCGTTACGGTACAATTTTAAAGATTGCAAGTGCAAATTTAACTTCTGGAATTTTATATAAACCATTAAATTACGAACTGGATATTGCACACGCACATTACAACATCCCCTATTCTGACTATTCTGCTTTAAGATATGCAAAAAAGAAGAATATTCCTTTTGTAGTTACTTATCACAACGATGCTCCAGAAAGTGGAGGACTTTTTATCCGTAACTGGGCTAATAAAACCTACAGCAGAACATTACTTAAACGGGTTTTAAATGGTGCAGATACCATAATTGCCACTTCAAATTCTTACATTAATGAATCAATGTTTTTAGGAGATTATAGAGATAAAATTAAAGTTATTCCCAATGGAATTAATTTAAAAGAATTTGAAAATCCATTATCTTCTGTTGAATGCAGATCAAAATTAGGTTTACCCATGGATAAAAAAATAATACTATTTTTTGGAAATATTGTATCATATAAAGGGCCTCATATCCTTTTAAAATCTATAAAACTTTTAAAAAACCAGATTAATGATTTTATAGTGGTTTTTGCGGGTAGGGGTGGAATGCAGGAAGAACTTGTAAAAATGGCTGAAAAACTGGGTATTGAAGAAAATATTCGCTTTACTGGATATGTGGACGATGCACTAAAACCTTTATATTTTAAATCTGCGGATATATTCTGTCTTCCATCGATTACCATTGCAGAAGCATTTGGAATAGTTAATTTAGAGGCCATGGCCAGTGGAATACCAATAGTTTCAACAAGGCTTGGAGGCATTCCAGATGTTGTTGAAGATGGAAAAAACGGCCTGCTTGCAGAACCGGGAGATGAAAAATCATTGGCTAAAGCATTGACATATCTCATGGAAAATGGAGATGCTGCAGAGAAAATGGGAAATTATGGAAATAAGAAGGTTAAAGATTATTCCTGGGAAAAAATAGCTGAAAAGACTGAAAAAATTTATAATAAGCTTTATTCTAATCTATGAGCGATTTTTCAGGTTGCCAAAATTTTAATTCCATCCTTTAC
>Ga0209105_100717_pt1 | contig 10420 bp, 16 predicted proteins | sample SedPBSmetaG_FD_184158 | JGI IMG/M metagenome (GOLD analysis project Ga0209105, IMG submission 184158) | Freshwater sediment bacterial and archeal communities from Indian Creek, Illinois, USA to study Microbial Dark Matter (Phase II) -... | ecosystem: Environmental > Aquatic > Freshwater > Creek >...
AACATAAAACAAAATTTAAAATTCAACGAGTTCTACACGCGTGGTTTAGCGCAAACAGAAACAGAAAAAAACCTATTAGTCATTTCCCATAACATTAAAAGGATCCAAAATCATTTTCTCAAAAAAAGAAAAGAAAAATATGAGAAAAATACATAATTAATAGAGATCAATAGATTTTAAAAAAATAATAGAAAATTTAAAAAAATCAAAATCAAACCCACGACACAGCCTCACGTTAATTAGTACAGTATTAAAGATTTAATCTTAACGGAGTTTTATGGCTGATTTTAACTTCACTATTATATGCACATAACTGTAATCAGTTAAACTTCCGCAGAATTTATATAGAGTGAATAATTAGTAAGACATACACTTCAAGTGTAAAATATATCACATTAAGTGAATGGAGGTTTTCAAAATTCAATTTGACTATACAACAATTTTGACACTAATCACTTTATCTGCATTTTTTATGGTCGTTATCATGATTAAAGTAATTTACAGGCACGACCCTCATGTTCATGAGCAGTATGGTGATGAAATAGTTCTTTTTCACAGTGAAGAGAGATATAAAAAAAAGAGTTTGGAGATTCAATTTAATAGAAAACATGAGGGATCTAAAAAAAAGGGGAAAAATAGGTGGTGAATTAGAACTTAAAGTAATTGTGGGAGAATTTAGCAAAAACACTCAAGAGATAGTTAAACATGCAGTTAATCACAAGTTTGAACGGGTAACAAGTATAGGAGGACTTAAAGTATTTTGTGAGGATAGAACTGAAATTTACACGATTCTTGACAAATATGAAAACATTAAATATTTTATTTTACCAGAAAGGCCTAATAAACATTTCATGATATTTAATAAGAGCCATCTCTATATAGAAAAGTCCCACAGATACAATAAAAGCTGCGGATCTGTAGGGATTAAGAAGAGCAATCCAGAATTAATAGAAATTTATGATCAGGTCTTTGAAAAGATGATAAAATACGCAATACCTGTAACTAAAGAAGAAGTGTTGAATCAGGAGTGTTATAAAAACTAAAAAGGAGTAAAAAAAGGGATATTGATCATTTGATTCCTGAATTACTGGTTTTAAGTTTAGCAGAGGCATCGCTTTCTATAGCTGCTTATTCTGCATTCAGAGATAGGGATGATGATAAAAAATTATTACTGATCATTGGAAGCTGCTTTAGCTCTGTATTTTTAGTAATTTTTGCACAGGCTTTTATGACACTGGGCAACTGACAAGTACCCAGTATGCATTAGCTTTAATTTTCTATATACTGGTTTTTATGGCAATACTCTCCATTATAGGATTTATTATCCATAGATTAAGGGTAGACCAGAGATTTAAAGACGATGAATTGGATTCAGCAATAGATATTATAGAATCCAGTATGGACGGTTTGGATAGTTCAATAAGTTTATTAGAATCTCAAAAAAGAAAAGAATAAAAAAATTGAAATGGAATCCGGTCCAGGCTTTCGGATTATTTCAGCACATGTTGAGCACAGGATAGAATTAAGAAAATAATTAATAAAAAAAGGTATAACTCCTCTAAAAGTATGACAGAGAGCTTAGTAATAGTTTTAATTCCATGAAAGACCTGCAAAGCATAAAATTAGAAATTTTGCAGAGTTTCAAATTTAATCGCCTGAATAAATATTCTGGAAGATAGTATTCGATCCATCACTATAAAATTATACTGTGCCCATTGAGGATAACAACTTTTATATCATAGCTTTATTTGAAGCTGAACTTTTTGAATCCATGTATCATAATATGATAACGTCGGCGAGGCATGGGTGATTCCTGAAAGGGTAAAACCTGAAATACTGGATAAAGAGATGGATATTTGTTTGATGGAGCAGGATGTTGAGTTCCCCTGTTAGGAATGCGGCTGATATTAGGTACAAGTATATACTTAAGTGAAACTACTTCTTGATAGAGAATTCCTTGATAAAGTGGCTCTATTGTCACGTCAACTTTCAAGTGTTGGATAAAGTCTGGATAACTTTATTCGAGCATCTTTGACTGTGAATTGCCAATTAACTTTTGCATTTTTGTTGTTTCTGAAATTCTGCCATGACAGTATCCAGTGTTATTTTTTCCGCTCTTTCATATTGCTCTGCAATCATCTGCTTTGGTGATTCGTCCATGCATTATAACAAGAAATCGTGGATCAAACGGACGCTTGTAAACATCCAACACCGTTTCCATATTCGCAACAAAGCCCTCAAAATCTTCGATTTTGGGACCCCAAACACTTTGTGTTTGCTGACATCAGAAACCTCGTCCCTTAAAATCAGTTTAAACTTCCCCCCACCTATAATAGCTCTTTTCCTATCCTCCATATCCAATCTCTCCTTCTAAAACTCATCATATCCCTCTTCAACCATCCCATAAAATCTCATCAAACTCACCTGACTAAAACCCGTGAAACTCCGGAACAAGCCCTGATTTTTAGATAACTTATTATAATCAAATGTTATACTACAATCTAAGCCTTAACAACATAAATAATTATTATGCAAAAGGTTTATTATATGCTTTCTGGATCAATGGCTGTTGATGCAAATTCTAATTCTTCTCGCTTATGGTCTTTAACAAAACCCACTAAAACAGTTGTCACTTATCTCAAAACCAAAGTAACAGGATTTTACAGTACAATGGATGTGACGTGCTTGAATTTTCTAAAAACAATAAAAAGGAAAACTTTGTCATGTTTTTGGAGAAAGTGAGAGAAAAAAAAACCTTTACAGGGAGAATTGTAATAATTTTAGACCATTTAAGAACTCATCACACCTCAATAGTGAAAGAAAACGCCGAAGAACTAAACATTCTCCTTTTATACCTGCCACTATATTCTCCCGACCTTAATCCTATAGAGTTCGTGTGAAAAAGTGTTAAAAGAGTTGTATCAAATATATCACCACTTCAAATAGAAAAATTAGAAAAAATAGTCATGGAATCATTCTATAAATTCACACCATCACTTTCATTTGCTAAAAACTGGATAAAATCATACTTAAACTAAGTAAAAAAATATATGCACATGACTATAATCAATCCATTTGAACCCCTAATAAATCTTGGTTTAACTGGTCTTACCATAATAAGCATGTGTACATAACACTATTTAAAAACCTTTCGGTCAACTTTTATTATAATAACAGAAACCTCAAGATCTAGTTGATGGTTCCATCGACTTTCAGAGGTACTATAAAAGGTTGGTCCCACGAGAAAACCTAATTAATTAGAGTTTAGCGAAATATTTAAATTATTTAAAGATTTCCTTAGTACTTTGACATCTATTTCGATTACATAAATTGATAAGTGGGGCAAGTCAAGTAGTACTGGAGTGAGCATCATATCCTGCAGTGCAGGTACAATCATAAATGCCATTGCAACGTGGGTTGCTGCTGATTTACGAACCACTGTCACATTACAAGCACGCTTCTTAAAAATGACAATGTTTGTCCTATCATTGTTTTGCAGGCTTACTCCATGTTCTCAATCCAATTGCTGCAAGCACTCCCAGCAAGTTCACAAACCAAAAAGTAAACACCCTTCCGATAATTACTGCCACAGTTGCCTCTGCTAACGGAATTCCTAAAGTGCCGTACAGAGCGATGGCGCTCCCTTCATATAGACCAATTCCCCCTGGAATAGCAGATATCATCCCAATTAAAAATGCCGCTAGAGTTACAAATGCCACCAAGCCAAAGTTAACATTGTTTCCAAGAGTATGAAAGATAATGTATATTTTCAGAGGATAAAGTAACCAGACGACAATAAAAAGGAACAATGATTGTGCCAAGATGATTTTGTGACGCATAACTTTGTGCATGGAATATTTAAACCCGCTGATCACGTTTTCTGTGTCTAATCTTATTGGTTTGAATTGATTTACAAATCGCAGCCCACACTTTAAAATTTTCACTAAGACCTCTTCGTGCATATAGAAAAAAATTCCTGTTGAGCCTCCCAAAATGGCTATCAATAATAACAGCATGAATATATATACAGCTAAAGAAGAGGGAAGTGTAAATTTCACAGCAACATACATGAAAGCTGCAAATAATACGGCGGTGAATGACAAGATTCCTATAGATTTATCTATGATTGTTATTGCCAGCACATCTTTTAAGGCAGCACCTTCTTTGCATAAAAAATACATTTGTGCAGGTTCACCCCCGATCTTTGCTGCAGGAGTGATATTTCCGACAAGCGCCCCCACCAGATGAATGGTAAATATCCTTGCAAATGTTATTTTATACTTCATTGCATTGGCCATTAGGTGCCATTTATAAGCAAGCATGGTTTGCGTAATTATCTGCGCAACCACCAAAAAAAACAACAAACCAAGGGTAAGCTGTGATAAAACGCTTAAAAGTTCACCCAAGTTGATTATGGAAAAGAAATAAACCAACGTCACGACAATCAGTAGCAAGTAGAAGAAAATCTTAAGATTCTTTCTCATTCATCTACCGTATCCTTTGAAATCAAATATGATGCCTTAAGGGCAAATCCATTATGATGAACGGTCTGTTTAATGTAGTGTCCATATTTAAATAGGACTATCTCATCCTCATAAATTGTCTCAAGGGATTTCCTTGCACTGCGATGAATAATTACCGTCTCTGGATCGCAGGTTTTTAATATATTTGTAAACAACGCTTCTTTAGATATTATACTAAGCGAAAGGATGATAACATCAAATCCTGCCACCGAAGCTTTTACCCCATCAGCGAGAATGATCTCTATTTTTTCCTCAAGTCCATGCTTCTTAACCCATGCAACAGCCATCTCCTTTATCTTCGGTTCGATTTCAAACACTGTCACTCGAGCCCCTGTCACTCGCGCAATAATAGCTGCTGTATATGGAATTCCCCCTCCAACATGAAGGACTTGTGTTTCAGCGTCGATTGCTGCAATTTTAATTTCTTTTTTTACATAAGAATAATATGCTTTAAAATAAATTTTGTCGAGCCACGAACAACGAGTGGCACATCTTTCTAAAAACTTAGCATTATTCAAAAACATGATTTGTATTTTATGTTTTTCATGTAAACATGGTAAACGTCGCATTTAGTATACCTCCTTAATGAAAGCAATAACTATTGTTGACATGCCAACTACTGCGTATCTTCCCCCAAATTCTTTCATTAGCACAGGGAAAACAGCGGCGCAAGGAATGTAAAAAAGCGTCACAACTGCACCAACAATCAGTTGTGCCAGATTTTTCAACATAGATTGTTATCCCTTTTTGTTTAGCTGAGTCCCAAAGATTAAGCGCCACAATCATCGGAATTTTTCGCTCATAGCTCCTCGACAAGAATCTTCATTGCCATGTCTTTGCCGATGGCAGTCCTTGATCTATCCACTTCAACAATAATCGGATCTTTGAAAGACCCAGAACTAACCTTGCAAACAGTCTGGTTAACTCTGATACCCAGTGCCGCAAGACGCCTCTTGAAGTCGTATCCTCCCTTTATCTGCTTGATCACTGCCACTTTTCTGGTATCCAGCTCAGATAGTGGGATCATTGAGATGTTCCTCTTTTCATCGCAGCATGACGCATGTGTAATTGGATTTCCATCAGGGCATTTTTGGGGGTGGTTCATTAGCGAACAAAATCGACGTTCCATGTCATCAGATATTGGATGCTCAAGCTTGCAAGCTTCTTTATGTGCGAAATCCTTCTCCATCCCCAGAAAATCAACCAGAAATCGTTCCATCAGCCTATGCTTTCGTTTGACCTTCCAAGCAATATCCTCCCCTTTTTTGGTCAGGGTGGCCCCATAGTACAACCGATATTCTATGTATCCACCTTCATCCAGCTTCTGCAACATCTCAGTAACGCTTGGAGACGAAACACCGAGCACTTCGGCTATTTTAGATGTCTTTGCTACCTTGTACTCCTTAGTCAAGTACAGAATTGTCTCAAGGTATTCTTCTACTCGTTCTTCATTCATGTAACTTAGTTTAGGTGTACCAAACTATATAAATGTTTCGATTAAAAAGGTCTGTAAAGTTATTAGGCATTAGAGAACTTTGAAAAACTTAAGTTTTTTGGTTTGGTTTAGTAAGTTTTATATGCTTTTTTGTATAAATAGGTCATATGGAGTCGTTAACACAGTTTGCATTGAATAAGGGTGTATGAACGGGTTGAGAAGTCGGGTGATAAATTGATTGGGGCCAATAACGTGATTGATTGGGAGAAATTCCAGCCTATCGTTGAGGATATGTATGTTAACCGCAGCGAAAATGGTGGTAGACTTAATTATGATGAAATATTGATGGTTAATCTTTTGGTTCTTCAGGCATGACATGGTTTTGTCTGACCCTGAACTGGAGTGGCAGGTTGCGGACAGTATTTCATTTATGAAGTTTCTGGGATTCCCAGAAACAGAGAACGCCTTGATAGGACAGGTAAAAATGAGGAAATCCGGGATGAACTGCAAAGACAACTATATGAGAATAATATGAAGGTTAAAGAGGGTGTTATGCAAGATTCGACTTTTATAAATTCTGATCCAGGTCATGATCGGGCTGATAAGCCTCGTGGACCCAAAAACCCGGAGAAACAGGGAAGGAACCTGGGCTAAAAAAGGCGGAAAATCCCATTTTGGCTATAAACTACACATTAAAACCTATATTGATCACGGTTTGATAAGAGCTGTGGAAACCACTCCTACGAATGTGCATGACAGCCAAATAGACTTTAGTGAACCTGGGGAAGTAGTTTACAGGGACAGAGGATATTTTGGGGCGTCCTGTAAGGGTTATAACGCCACCATGGACCGGAATGTTCGCGGACATAAAATAACCATCAGACAAAAATTGCGCAACCAAAGAATCACGCGTAAAAGAGCGCCATGGGAACGACCCTTCGCCGTGATCAAAAATATATTCTACTTTCTGGCCATCAGTTAGTCACCACCATCCAGTGAATCCACACAAAAAACCTGTTCAGCTGTTTCAGCTACGATCTAAAACAAATCATCACCCTCCAAAAAAACACAACCTGGTGAACGCTATCAAAAAAATAAGAGAAAATAGACAAAAAAACGTGAAACCCATATAAAATCAAACCCAAAAATAAGTAAAAAACACCTATAAAAATTCAATGACACAAAAAAATCTAAAGGTTAGGTTAATCAAAATCTTCTAAAAAGTTATATTTAATAGTTATGTTAAATATGTATAAATATAAAAAATTTTAATCATATTTTTCTTTAAATCCTGTTTAACCTAATAAGAATAGTCTATGCAAAGTCCATGTGAGGAATAAAATTGGTTTTAATCGCTGAAAATCATCTTCAATTTATAATAGAAATATTAATTATCATGCAGATTGGCGTTATGCTTATGTTTAATTTAATCCCGTTTTCGTTAAGTCTCGTACTCTTTGTATCACTCATGGGAAGCTTAGGATTTCTAATAATCTTTGGTATCGATGCTGCATTATTATTTCTACCCATGGGACATTATGAATTTGTCCATCCATACGGGTCAATAGCTCTTCTTGCAGTGATAACTTCCCTGGCTACTCTGCCAATGATGAAAGAAGTCGGTATCAAAATAACCCATCTAAGGTTGATTATATTCCTTATAATAGCCTTAATCACCCTTTTTGGGGGAATAATGCATAGATCTTTCCTGGTTCTATGGTTTTTAGGTTTGCTACTTGGTTTCTTCATCATCTCCAAATCATTCCGTCAAAAATCAGTATTTACCATAAAAAAAATAATAACAATAGCTGCTGTGGTGCTTTCAGGTTTCGGATTACTTGAAGTTCTTGCTGGTATTCTGCAGATGCCTGTTTTAAGCCCTCTTTTAAGAATATCCAGAATTGAAGATCATGCACTTCAAAGTCTCACTATGGTATTAAGGAACACTACACTCTTTGGACACGTTCAGGGATCGTGCTATTGGGGCCTTGAATGTATTGGAGGATCAGAGGGTTATGTAACATTACCAATAATCTTAATCACCCTGTTTGGATTACCTTTCCCTGTATTTTATGGAATACTCGTAAGTAAAAAGGACATGATAGATTACATGCTGCCAGGGATATTTGGATATGCGTTTGATTTTGGATATGCTACGTTAATCCTGCTTTTACTCTGGTGCGTGGGAGTAACTGTATTAGGATTTAAAATGCTTACAGTATACCGTTTTAAAAGAGAAAATGGAAATAGAAAATATTTAGGAAGAGAAGCATTACTTATTGGGTCCCTTGCAGCATTCATAACACAGGCACTGGTAGGATTATTCATAATGAACCGATCAATAAACGGAACTGCATTATTAACCTTCATGTTTCTGGGTACATTCACAGTAAGTCATATACTGGTCTTAAAGAAATAACATTCAATTAAAATAAATAAAGGAGAAATGCAGATGAAAAAAGCTTTAATATTGTTAGGATGTCCTGAATCACCTTCCCAGACCCCATTAGCAGTTTATGTAACATATAAACTTAAAAAAATGGGTTATGATGTCACAACGGCCAGTACCCCCTCAGCAATGAAACTTTTAGAGGTAGGAGATCCCGAAGGATATTATATCAAAAATAAGATTGATATTGAATCCTGTATTGATAAATTGGATAAGGGTGCCTTTGATCTTTTAATCGGGTTTATTCACAGAGATGCAGCTGTTTCATACTTTGTAACCTTTAACAGTATTCTTGATACCACATCTATTGCCATTATTTTTGAAAAAGACGTTGAAAAACTGGAAGAATTCCAGAATATGGTTTCAGAAAGTACAGATGCAACAATTGTTTCTGCAAGGGCATTTCATAATCCAACTCCGCTGAGGGTTCGATTTGATAAAACCATTAAAAAATTGATTGAATCAGGTGAAATTTAAATGTTTTGTCTTGAAACATATTTGCAGGAATCTGAAGATTATGATGTCTTGATATCACGTGCGGGTTTTAAAGAATGTGCCAGGGTGATTGATGAAAATGCGCCTGAAGTGATCCATGTTAAGCCTGGAGAGAAAATTTTAGGTGCAAGAATTATTGGAATACCTCCAGTCTCTGTTGGAATCAATGAAGAAAAAGGCACAATACTGTTCCCATACACCAAGCCATGCTATGGAACCGCTGTAGTTGAAATACCTGTTGAAGCAGAAGAAATTGCAAAAATCAGGAAATTGAATATTAATTAATTGAAAAACCTGTTTTAAATATTTTTTTATAACCGAAAATTTTATTTCCTATTAATAACTAATATTTTACAGTGATAACATGAGTACAAGAATGAAACGTAAAAAAGAGGAGAAGTAAAATGCTATAGTAAAGGCTGCAGAGAAAATAATTGCAAAATATGGAATGGAAAAAATGACCATGGATCATGTAGCAGCTGAAGCAGATGTAGCCAAAGGAACTATATACCTGTATTTTAAAAATAAGGGAAGCTTACAGGCTGCAGTAAATGCAGGACTTAATAAAGAAGCTAATGAATACATGAAAGAAATAATGGATCTATGCCCTGGAGGTTCAGAAAAAGTCGTGGTCATGGGACAGGCAACAGTGGAGTTTTTTATGAGAAATCCCCAGAAATGGAAGGCAGTCACCGAACTCCATCAGATGAAGGTTCAAGACCCAGATGACCCTAATGTCAAGGACTTTCTGGAAGTCACCAATAATATGGTGCAAATGATGGCTGATGCTTATTGTCAGGGCATAAAAGATGGAACCATACGTGAAGATCTGGATCCAGTGGCTACAGCCATATATAACAGGATGGCCTGGGGAAATGCTCTACAGAGCAGAAGATGCTCCTTAAGCGGAATAAAATCCGTCAGGAACTCTACTTAAATGTGGCTTCAGAATTAATAGTCCGATCTACTCATAAAATTCTTCCAGAAGATCTAAGAGAATAAACAGTTATTCTGGAGTGCTTGATATCATTTGAACTCATGATAATCAATGAGGGATTATTATTAGTACCAAAAAGTTAAAAGAAGATTTATATCGATTAAATCTGAGGATAAATAGTTCTTTCCTGTTAAAATACCGTGAAGGATACTTATTGATAGATACATCATTTCCCAACGATTATAAGAAACTTAAAGAGAAAATCAAAACCATTCCAGTGGAAATATCTGACATAAATTATATTTTACTCATACGTTATCATCCAGATCACAGTGGATCTGCGGCAATGCTCCAAGATGAAGCTGATGCAAGGATTATTGCCCATGAAAATGCGGTTCCCTGACCTGCAAATGGGGATGGTTCGGTGCTGGCCATTGGGTAAATCTAAGGATAAAGATCATATTCACCATAACCGAGCTTTTTAGTAAAAGTATGCAAGATTAACTGGTTCAAAAACATTTAAATTAGCATATTAAAACTAATTAAGTCAAATTTAAAAAAATCAAGACTAATGTATTGCC
>Ga0209105_100718_pt1 | contig 10416 bp, 18 predicted proteins | sample SedPBSmetaG_FD_184158 | JGI IMG/M metagenome (GOLD analysis project Ga0209105, IMG submission 184158) | Freshwater sediment bacterial and archeal communities from Indian Creek, Illinois, USA to study Microbial Dark Matter (Phase II) -... | ecosystem: Environmental > Aquatic > Freshwater > Creek >...
TTTTCTGGTGGAGATTAAGGCAGTAGACTGGTTACTGTGGAATTTCAGTGTTTAATGAAATTCCATTGATGTAGACAAAAACTTTTTACAGCGAGGACAGGGCAAGGTGAGAGGCTTGCATATAGGGAGGTAATTGTAAATGAGAACGCAAGAAGAGATTTTTTCGAACAAAGTGAAACAGCTATTGGTAATTTTAGATGATGGACGTGTAGAAGATTGCAACGAGCGGTGGAGGGTTGATACAATAATATGGACGTTGATAAACAGAGGATTGACTAGAAATGAACTAATAGAAAGGAGGTATACGTTAGAAGAAATTGTACACGTGTTAAATAGTGCACAACGTAAAAACTATAGATTAATTAGGTCTTTTCTGGTGGAGATTGAGGCAGTAGACTGGCTGCTGATGTAGACAAAAAACTTTTACAGCGAGGACAGAGCAAGGTGAGAGGCTTGCATAGGAGGCAATCAAAAATGAGGGAATTAAAATATACAAGTGACGACCTAAAAATTATGCAGACTTGGTCACTAGAACGTAAAATACAAGTAACACAAGCAAAGATTATGGAGTTCTATAACCACTTACAAGGCCAAGTATTTGTCTCTACGTCAGGAGGAAAGGATTCAGCGGTTCTTCTCGACCTAGCCCGCAGGGTGTATCCAGATATAGAGGCCGTGTTTGTGGACACTGGTCTAGAGTTTCCCGAAGTGCGAAATATCGCCATTAATTTGTCGAACATAACTATCTTGAAGCCAAAAAAAACCTTCGTGGAGGTTGTGAAGGAGTTTGGGTGGTGTTACCCTTCGAAAGACTTATCCCATATCATCTACTATGCCAAAAGGGGGTCATCATGGGCCAATCATCGAATAAATGGTAGAGATAGCAAGGGGGAGCCTAGTAAATGGTGTGAGGATAATTATGCTAAGTGGAAGCATTTAGTGGATGCTCCATATAAAATATCCGCTAAGTGCTGTGAGATAATGAAAGAAAATCCTCTTGATGAATATAGCAGGAAAACAAAAAAGAGGCCTATAGTAGGTACTATGGCAGCTGATAGTATAAGAAGAAAACAAGCATGGTTTCAGACAGGATGTAATAACTTTAGTGGTAGAATACCTAAGTCTAAGCCTATATCCTTTTGGTCAACTCAGGACGTTCTTCAATATCTTACACGAACAGGGATAAAAATTGCTTCTGTATATGGGGATATTGTAGAGGAAAAAGGGAAAATGGTGACTACTGGCGAGCAAAGGACTGGCTGTATGTTTTGCCCTATAGGTAGCAACAAGGAAAAAGTCAACAGATTTCAACGTATGGCAAAAACACATCCCAAGCTACATCGGTACTGTATGGACAAACTCGGTTTAGGCGAATTCCTTGACTATGTAGGTGTGTCCCGAGGAGAAAGAGACGAGGAGGGTAATCAATGATGGTGGATGAAAAGTTGCTCCAAAAGTGTAACGAATTACTCAATTACCTGTATGAGAAGTACTCTGTGAGAGCTCGTCTAAACCTTGATTTGCGCAAGGAGTACAACCCAGCACTTTCTTCTGAGGAGTGGAGGCATTTAATTGCTGCAATAGGGAGTAGTGACCTCGAACGCACAGCAAAGAGCGGTCAAAACTATAAATGGACAAAAGTTTCTACTCCTGTGGAGCTAATGCAATTTACAATATACCATGAGTTGGACAACGACGATGACAACTAAGTGTGACATATGCGGCAAGAAGGCTCTCTATGACGGAAGAACAATAAACGGCTCTTGGGCATATCTTTGCCAGTTTTGCATGGACTACTTCGGCATAGGACTAGGGCAGGGTAAAGGTCAAAAGCTAGTGCAGGAAGGAGGTGATACTACTTAATGGAAGATACCAGAAAATTCCTTTGTGTGAATTGTTTCGACGAATATCCTTTATCTGACATGTCATCCACTCACTTATGCGTGAAGTGCATCGGCAGAAAGGTGCTACAATCCGCTAAACGCGCAGGGGAATCTCACACCAAGAGAGCCAACGAACGCCGCGAAAAAAGAAAAAATAAGGAGGAATAGGAAATGTATGTAAACGTAAACTCTTTAAAAGGTGATTGGTTCAAACCCGAAAAAATAGGCGATTATGTAGAAGGAGATTTAGTATCGATTAAGCACAGGGAAGGGGTATATGGCAAGCAGGATTTCCTAGTGATAGATGACAACGGCATCAGCAAATTTGTTTCGCTAACCGCAGGACTGTCTTTCATAGACTTCGAAGAACTGAAAGGGGAAAGGATAAAGATAGTGTACAACGGCACGAAAACTAATCCCAAGACTAACCGTACTTTTAAGGACTTCAACGTGATGAGATACACCTCCCCTATGGGTTTTTAACATGGTATCAGAAAAAGGATAGGCATGACATAAGAAAAGCTTATCCTTTTTCTTCTTTGAAGTGTGATATACTTAGTAAAAAGGAGGTAATCAGAAAAATGGAAAATTTAGTATCTAACATTGATGGAGGATCTTCACCGCGCAAACTTACGTTAATCCCTAATAATGGAATGACATTTACTGGTAGACGGTTACAAAATAATTACAGTATCTCTAGAATCATCATACACCACACCGCCACAAGGGACGTGCCCATACTTACACACCACAAAAACCATACTAGGCTAGGCTGGGGAGGGGTAGGGTATCACTATCTCATAAGGACTAACGGTGACGTGGAAGTAGGCAGACCAGAATTTTTAATCGGAGTGCATACCAGAGGACACAACAACGGCACGATAGGAATTGCGGTTTCAGGAAATCTTGAAAAATCTACCATTACAGAACCGCAATTTGAAGCCTTAATACTTTTATGTCACAATATAGGCACAAGATACAAAATAAAGGAAATAAGGAAACACAATGATTTTTCTAGGACCCATTGTCCAGGCCGCAATTTCCCATGGGATGAGTTTCTTGCCCGAATGGGTATCACATGGCAAGGATAGCAAAGAATGTAAAAGAGCAGCGCGTTAGGGAGTTAGTATCCCTAGGATATACAAGTTATGACAAGATAAACCCTGCCCTTATAAAAGAATTTGGTAGTGGAATACGCAAGCAGAATTTGCAGGAATTGGTACGTGTCGCAACAAGTAAACTAAAAAAGGATGACGTCGAGAAATACACTCCTAAAAAACATAGACCAGAAACAAAAAAGGAAAAAGCCGAGTACGTGCTTTTTATCTTACAAGAAGTAACACCGCAAGACGATTACTCTGACCTGCTAGAAAGTTTTTACAGGGACGCCATGAAACTCACCAAGGAGAAATTGAAGGAAAAAATTTTACAGGGAGGTAAAAAGCAGAAAGGGGACAAGCCTAAGGGACTGTCCCCTACTGGTACTACAATCGCAACAGTAGAGGTAAATTATGCCAAGTCACAACAAAGTGCGGTAAAGGCGCAGTTAATATCAGAACGTCAAGAATCTAACATTTATAACAAGGTGATAAAACTTAGCAGGAAGAAGGAGATTGCCGCCTACCTCTACACACTACAGACAGTACTTAACATCAACGTCAAGTCATTCCTAAATCTAATCTAAAGGAGGAAAAATATGTTAGCCGTATTTGACAGCGAAACGCGCGGACTATGGGGCGATATTTTTAAGGTAGGATACTTTGATGGTAGGGAGTATTTAACATTTGACAACGGCAAGGATTTTATGAACCATATTCTTGAAGTTGAAAAAAGTTTACCTCAAGTAATCAAGAAGAACAAGAAACACGATAAACTGATTAAAGACACCCTCTACCTTTACGCATTTAACCTTGAATTTGACTTAGGGAAGTTACTAGCTGAAATGGAGAAAAAAGAATTACCCTGCGAATTAGAACACTTACATCTTCCAGACGAGCCAGAATATAGATTCACTCCCTGCGAATTAGACTATAAGGAATCGCTAATCATTAACTCAAATTTCCATAGAGCCAAACTTTTAGGATTGAATATAGTTTTTTGTGACCTGATGCCTATTGTTAAATCTTCCCTTAAAGATGCTGCTAAAAGTTTCCAATTGAATTTTCAAAAAATGGAATTAGAAGAAGATGACCTAGAGGAATATTTTAACAACGTGTCGCCGTACGATGAAACGCTACTCAAATACTTAGAAATAGATGTAAAGGCTACCTATGAACTTATGCACAAGGTACTTGACTTGTCGGGACTACCTGAAGAATCTTTTGTTCGTTGTCCGACCGTGGCCAGTCTAGCAATGAAAATTTTTAAGGTAAATATGCCTAAGGACTTCGAGAAAATTAAAAACTCCGAACTCACGAAGGTAGAAGAAGAATTTGTACGCCGAAGTTACCATGGCGGTAGAACCGAAGTCTTTAAGAATCACGGTGACAATCTCTTCCACTATGACGTAAATTCCCTTTACCCTGCCATGATGCAAAACAACGAGTACCCTATAGGAAATGCTTATACAACCTATAAGCTAGGAGATATAACTAGAAAAGGAATACTAATCACTAATGAGTACATGATGGAGACGTTAAGTCTTTACCAAGACAGCGGTCTGATGTATATCATAGACGCCGAAGTTACTGTACCGACAGAAAGTAATATACCTGTACTACCGATAAAACACCACAAAAAGTTGCTTTTCCCTACAGGTACTTTCCAAGGTGTGTGGTGCTCTCCAGAGTTTGAGTATGCCTTACAATGCGGGACATCCATAAATAAAATTTATAGCATCATGTCATGGACGGACAAGGCAAGAATATTTGAAAATTTTGTCAACGAACACCGCACGATAAAGGAGACATCGACAGGCGGTAAGAGAACTTTTGCCAAGTATATACAAAATTCCCTGTACGGCAAATTTGGTATGAGTAGGGAGAGGATAGTATACGAGCCGCACACGGCAGAAAAGGTTGAAGAACTTGAAAAGAAGAAAATAGACTATGCCGAAGTCTGTACTTACAACGGTAAAACTAACCTACTAAAATATGAAAAATATGTCTATACCGATTACATAAGACCACAATTTGCTAGTTTTATAACCGCCTACGCGCGCGTTGAACTATGTAAGGCTATGCACTACGTCGAGAGCAACGGCGGCGAAGTTTACTATTGCGACACTGACGCAGTAGTTTGTAGCATCACACTACCGCAGGAGATAGTGCATGACAACGCTTACGGACGATGGAAGGTTGAACGTATCGCCAAACATGGCATTTTTATCCTACCGAAACTTTATGCGGAAATCACCGACGATGGCCACGAGGTGCTAAAGTCTAAGGGAATCGTGAGGAAGTATATGGAAGATATAACCTTTGACGATTACAGGACTTTTTATGATAACATGGTTAAAGGTGTAAATCTTACCTTGTATACAAATACTGACGGTTTTTATAATCGACAGAAAGTAATTACCGCCATGCTTGGTGATGGAGATTTTGACAGAAAAATTTCCCTAAGTAAAACATTCCGCTTTGAAAAAGCTACCATTCACAAACGAATCTTTGACTTCACAAAAAATACCAGCACACCCATAGACATAAACATAATAATTTGACATTTTACCAGTATTATGATAATGTTTATAGTAGGAGGTGGAATATCTCATGGAGGAAGTAAAGGAGGGAGCAAATGACATATGGGAGAAACTGAACTCGTTAGACCAGAAACTGACAAAGTTAGCGGAAACACTGGAGAAAAAGACAGAGGAGTTACTGGAGCAGACAGCGCAAGTAGCGGAGGAAAATCTAGAAAACGAGGCAGACCTAGAAAAAATAATACCAGAGATACCGCAGATGCAGGACGTATCAGTGAGGCAGAAGGAAAGTCTTTGGAGGATAATCTGGAACGGCTAGAGCCTGAAATTGTATCCATTACAGAAAATTTTCCAGAGGAAGTCCCCAAGGTAAAAAAGACCAGAAAGCAAAGAAAATCAAGTATCACTACCAAGGATAATCTCCACTCCGTCTTTTCCCTAGTATCTTCTTTCGCAGGTAGTATATGGGAGTTATCAGAAGAAGAATGCGAAAAGTTGGCCGAGCCTTTGGATTCTATTCTTTCCAGATATGACTTCTTCGAGAAATTTTCTAAGCATGGCGATGTAGTATCTCTTTGTCTGACTTCTCTTGTGATTTTTACTCCTAGAGTACTATTATCGCTAGAGCTTGCCAAGGATGCCAAAAGGAGGAATCGCGAGAGTGAACGCCAAGAAAGAAAGACTGAAAAACTTGATACTCCAATTACTCCCATTGATACCTCCACTATTCCAGTCGACATTAAAAACTATCTCTCAGACATACATTGACAAGGCCGAAGATAAAGTCATAGAGGACGCTCTACAGCAAGCAAGGGCCATACTCCTGTACGTAGAGGGAGGAGAAAATGGCAAGACCGATAAGACGTAGCGAGCACGTGTTCATAGCAGGTGGGACAGGTTCAGGCAAGACATTCCTAGCATCTCACTATCTGTCAAAGTACAGTAATGTAATTGTCCTTGACACTAAGGGGATGTTTGACAACTGGGATTACATGTCAGATAAAGAGTTGACTATTGCTGATAGACTGACTGATCTAGAAAAGGTTAAGACGTCTAAAATTATCTATCGCCCGATTTTTCAGGAGATGACGCAGGACGTTTACAATATGTTTTTCTCGTGGGTATATAGGCGAAAGAACACTATAGTACTAATAGACGAGGCAATGCAAATTTCGCCTAATCCCCACGTTATACCTGAATGGTTACGAGGATGTCTGCAGAGAGGACGGCAGAAGAATGTTAGTATCTGGGCTCTTACTCAACGGCCAAAAAGTATCAGCCCGCTCTTCCTAAGTGAGGCCACTCATATATTTGTTTTCAGACTGAACATGGAACAGGACAGAGAGAAGGTGGTAGATGTAACAGGACATAGCAAGTTTATCGAAAAACCAGAGAGACACTGTTTCTGGTATCTGAATCTGACTGACGATGACGGACGAGTAGTAAAAGGAAAAATGGAGGTGGAAAGATAATGAATGTAAACTTTAGAAACTTTCTCTTAGTTGGTGCGATGGCCATTCTCTTTATCGTACTGGTGCGTGCAATCCTTGCTAAATGGGATATCCCATTTATTTCTCAAATCGTTGACCGTGTTTAGTAGAAAAAAGGAGGAATTAAGAATATGACTTACAACGAAAAAGTACTCACGCCCGCAGAGCGTATGGCATTGTTTCAGCAGAACACAAGACAGCATATTAAACCTTTACCCGCACAAGCAGCAACTCCGCTAACTACTAGGAGTTTTGAATTAGTCAAGACGCGTCTAACTAGCAGAGTGATGCTCCTTGTATCAGGCACAATCACTGTAGCACATCCGACCGCACCGTCTATTCCGTTAAGGTTTAACGGTATGCCGAATTTCATTAGGAATATCCGCTTAAACATTAACAACGGTTTCAATCCTTTTCAGATTAGCGGACGGGGTCTATTCCTCCATAACCACCTCTTCATAGGTTCAGAAACTATGGGGGATATTAACGTCATGGGCTCGGCGTCTTCTCCTGCAGGAGCAATAAGCGCGTTTTCAATGTTACTTGAGTTACCGATTTCTCTTAATCAACGAGACGCAATAGGCTTGATTAACACTGCCAATCCGCAGACTGTTGTCAGTATAGACGTGGATTTTGATTCGATTGACAGACTGTATACGTCAACGGCAGGTTATACCATTACTCCTAATCTAACGGTTATGCCTGTAATTGAGAGTTTCACTGTACCTGCCAATCCAGCAGCAATTCCTGACCTATCTATTCTAAAGTTGGTGCATGAGTTTAGGCAGAATCTACCTACAATCGGTACGCACACTTTCAGACTACAGACAGGACTAACCTACCGTCGAATTATCTTAGTGTTCGAGAACGCATTCGGAGACCCTCTCCATGTCAATGAGATAGGTAATATTGAGTTAGTATTTAATCAGGCTGACATACCGTACACCATACATCCTGCTGTACTCCGCGCGTTGAACACAAAAGCGTACGGTGCGCCTCTTCCTCACGGCGTGTATGTGTTTGACTTTACTAATCTCGGAATACCTAACTACGGCGGTTCGAGAGACTATATCGACACTGAAAGACTGACTGAATTTTGGGTTACGGCCAACACTACTACAACAGGGAATATGACGGTTATAACAGAAACTCTTGCGCGTTTAGGGTAGGTGATAGGCTATGAAGTTTACCTTGAAAACGTTATACCCTGACCTCGTAGGCGAAGTTGTGGAGGAGGCTCTTCTTTCAGAGGAGGCCTCCCTCTCCCTAGGGGAGAAACCAATTCAAAAAAGGAGGACAGGAGTAATGAGGAATCAGCGTGAATTCAATTTTATCACTTTTATTATCGTTGTAGCAGCTGTGATTGTGGCCTTTAGATTTATCAAGTAGAAAGGAATGAGAATTAATGTTTGACGTGCAAACCATTGTAGAGCTGGTGCAAGGAGTAGGTTTCCCTATTTTTGTATCAGTGTATCTACTCCTCTATCAAAAGCGGGAAATAGAGATGCAGCGGGAGAGTTTAAATGAGTTAAGGATTGCGATAAACTCGCTGACAGAATTCTTAAAATTCGAGAAGCAGAGAGGTGAATAATGTGGCCGATAGAGCAACTATTGACATCATTGCACGAAGGAAACTGGTTCGTGATGTGTGGCCAGATAAAGATGTGCAAGGAAGTATGCTTCCCCTTCATCTCCAATCATTCCCGCACGGTTCGGCCACTGGCATCAGAGGACAGGGTCAGCCTATTGCGGTAGATGAGCAGCTGCATTCAAGTAGGCTGATAGACGCTGGACAAGAAGACCATATGCGGGAGTATGATAAAATTGCTCCGCGAAGAAAATGTTAGACAAAGAGGAGGTTAACGTTGATGTTTTCAAAAAAGACTAAAGAGACTGCATTTTTTATTGTAGCTATAGTCCTCTTATGGTTAATATTTAATAGACAAATAAGAGGGTTCTTTGCAAACATCAGTAGACAGTTAAACATCACTCCCCCTGTAGAACAGCCTCCTGTAGAACAGCCTCCTGTAGAACAGCCTCCTGTAGAACAGCCTCCTGTAGTACAGCCTCCTGTTGTACAGCCTCCTGTTGTACAGCCTCCGCTAGCACCACGGCCTGTATTACCTCCTATTCCTAATATCCCTAGACTACAAATGGGATTCTTCACATGGGATAGGTTACCTTGGGAGAGAAACAGAACCAGAATCGAGGTTATGGAAGCCATACGTTCTGACATGAGAAGGATTAAAAGCTTCCCCTACTCTGTAGCATCCACATTCCCTGAAGTAATAGGAGCAGGAGGAGTTGTACCATATCTCAATGCGCAGATTAGACGCTTCAATGCTGCAGCAACAGCATCTATACTTATAGCAGGAGCTCCTGTGCCACGACCACCTGATTCTGCCAGTGGGCTAGTACAGGCCGTGCAGCGCGATGAAGAAGAAGAAATTGAATGGGGATATGCCGTCATTCTTCCATACTTCCCCGCTACGAACGGAAGAGGTGGAGGGGATGGAGGTAGAGTTGGCGGCGGATACTTTGCGGGATTTACTCCTTAATATGGACGTGAGTAGGGAGTCAATTAACAATGCCATAGACTATTTTAGCGACATGCATGGTGTGCCACGTGTTTTCTCTCATGCCATTGCACATATCGAATCACGACATAGGCAGACAGTAGGAGGGAGAATTTTAACGTCTCCCTCTGGTGCGCAAGGGGTTATGCAGCTTATGCCAGCAACGGCCAGAGGGTTAGGAGTTGACCCACACGATTACAGACAGAATATAGAAGGTGGGATACGCTATTTCGCACAACGTCTTAGATTATCTGGTGGAGACGTGCCTAAAGCGATTGCCATGTATTATGCGGGGATAGGTAACGTACAGCGTAATCGTGCGATTGAATGGCCGGGCGTTCAAGCCTATATCAGAAGGTTTAACGCCTTCGTTGAGTCAAATAAAGAAAGGAAGGGAGTATCTATGCCAGTACCAGTTTTTCCCTTTATCCCAATCATACCGATAGTGCCTGGCCTAACTCCGCCAATTCAGCCTATCGACAGAGAACGGGTTACGCAGAACATATACGTGATGATACTTGTTGTGGTAGTAGTGTTATACTTGCTATTTATCGCGTAGAAGGAGAGTGTAAAGATGTTAGTAAAAGAATTTCCGATATCTGGTGCAAGCACTGTCAACCGTTTTGACGTGCCGACAGTTTACAAATTTTTGACAGTGTTTAACAATTCGACGCATGAGCTGGTTTTTACTGATGATACTGACGTTAATAATAGGTTCATGCATTTTGCCGTATCTCCTTTCCAATATGTAACATATCCGCTAGACATGATGGGTACAGTAGCAAGCTGCAAGCGTACACAGTCATTCGTCATGAATAGTATAGAGA
>Ga0209105_100719_pt1 | contig 10415 bp, 7 predicted proteins | sample SedPBSmetaG_FD_184158 | JGI IMG/M metagenome (GOLD analysis project Ga0209105, IMG submission 184158) | Freshwater sediment bacterial and archeal communities from Indian Creek, Illinois, USA to study Microbial Dark Matter (Phase II) -... | ecosystem: Environmental > Aquatic > Freshwater > Creek >...
TCGGGCAACCCGAGATTTGTTGATAAAAAAGTGTGCCTGTTTTTTAGAAGTCTTTCATTCAGTATGTTGAAAAGATCTTCTGAGGTGAAGTTGTTGCGCTGTATTTCGGTGCCGAGATCATCGATAATAAGTAAGTCGGCATCGAATAAACAACTCAGAAGATATTGGTTTTCATCAGTATTGTGGAGCAGGCTTGCAAAAAGTCGATTGGACAGGTTATATGCGGACATGCGTATCGTGGCATAGCCCTTTTCTATTATGACTTTTGACATACAGTTTAACAAAAATGTTTTCCCAAGTCCCGTTTTTCCAGAGAAAAGAAGCGTTTTTCTGTCGTTTGAAGGGAAATTTAACGCATAGCGCTCGAGTATCCCTTTTAATTGCAACATGTACTCACGCTGGTTGATCTTATTTGCTTCTAGCTGAGTTTCAGGAAATACTTGAGTGTCGAAAGTTTCGAAGTTTTGACGCTCAAGCTCTCCAAAATCGGATAATTCATATAGTTTTTCAAGCAATCTCTGCGAAAGGCAAGAGCACTTCTCCCTGACATGCAAGCCCGTATATCCCGTATCCATGCATTTGCCGCAGCGGTATTGAGGTAACAAATAATCTGCGGGAAAACCGTTTTCGTAAAGAAGGCGGGCTTCGCGTTTCTTGAATTCGGCCAGGGTTTCTTCTGAAACTGACAATTTGTTCCCGGCGGACTTAGTTAACTGTATATTCTCTTTGAACGTCTGAAGCATCAAGCTAAGATAGTCTGTGCGAAGTTCGGCTAACTGCGGAATTTTGCTTAAAGCGTTGAGTTCGCGTTCAAGTAAAGCCTTTTCATTGCGGGTTCTTGCCACGTCATATTCTTTAAGAATTTCTTTAAGTATTGTTTCTCTTAGCATTAGAAGCTCCCTTAAGCTGTCATGCGTTTTCTATGTTCTCAAACAGGTAATCAAGTTCGCTTTCGGTATACGGATGCTGCTCAAACTTGTTAAAATCAACTTTTTTCTTAAGCGACTTGCTTTGTGTGGATAAATCGCTTGATCTTTCATGGTGTTCATGATCAAGCTTAGCTTCGTTTATCGTTGTTATGTTGCTTTTATGCCATGAGGACAAAATCTTGTTCATGAATGTAATCTTATTCTCAGCCATTAAGGAATATTCGGCGGCTAAAAGCAACAATTCGTGTGAGAGGCGCCACTCGCGTGTCCACTTTTTGAACAATATTCTGTCAGATGGAGCAAGATCGCGCTTTTCACCGCAACGCTCGAAAATGGCTCTTACCTGCTCGTCTATGATCTGTCTGTCAACAAGGTAAGTCTTTACATTATCGGTTGTAAGCAAACCGTTATCAACCCATTGTTTAAGCGTTATGTCAAGGGCTTCAAAGCTGGCTTTTCCTTTTTTTCGAACGCACTGTTTACATGCTAAAATTATGCATTCATGGTCAAGACACCATTCTTTTGTCCATTTCATATAATAAACCTGATACTCAGGTGAAATCGAAATATCTTTATGTCCTGCGTTATAGAGCACTTCCTTGATTTTATCATTTATAAGCTCCCTGGTTGCAAGGTATTCTTCTATCTGACGGACAGATTTCATCCCAACCGTATGTAGATTGCTAATAATTTTATCAAGGTACGCAAAGCTTGGCGAAGCAGTTTTGGTTGTTTCTTTGCATGCGTTAAGAATCGAATCAAGGGTAAAATTCCATACCTGCTTCCACTTGCGGTAAAGCTCAAGCTCAGCCTTAGTCGGCGCACGCTTAATCCCCAGATATTTAAGAACGGACACTGTATCCTGATAGCATGACTCGCAGGTTTCTATGTATTCTTCGGCTTTTTGGAGGGAATCAATGCCATCTTTAGCCCATTGTTCGGCGACCTTATCAAGATAATTTATGTTTAGTCTATGACCTTTTTTCGATATGTAAAATTTAACCATCATCAAAACGACTTCTTGAGGAAGATGAAGAAGCTCGAGCCAATCATAGATTTTAAGATATTCCTGAGGAGAAAGAAGTCGGCCTTCATATATTGATTGAAGATTTTGGTTAAAGTCGCGGTATTTGTATAAGGCTTTGTCGGCTTCGAAGTTTTTGTTGTATAAAACATCCTTTATATTGAAATATTCGACATTGATATTATTACCTGCCGACTTGGATACTTTAAGGATGCCCTGACGCTCCCAGTAATGAAAAGAGTTTTCGACCACCTTTTCTTCAAGCCCCAGTGCATGGGCAAAACCAGAAACGGAATTATCAGCCCCTTCGGGATGATAACACTGACTTATGCCGTAAAGGTAGACCTTTACAAAATCTCCAGGCGCTTTTAGCATGAACTCCTGTATGAAAAGGTTTTCAACCGGAGTTACATCAAAAATATGATGGTTGCTTGTGAAGTTGCAAAGCGCCATACTATCAATCCTTTTTAGTAGCATCCCAGCCTGAAGGGTATTTTATCCCAAGTGAAGCTTAGGTAGACAAGAATATTATCATACCCATACAAAATTTCAATGATACGCGTGACTCATTTTATGTCAAAATTCAGGGTTACACGCGTCTTTTCGCTCCCTATCAAACGGGATTGGCAAAGCTTTTAAAAGAATCAAGAGAAACAAAATGTCGGTTCCGGTGGTCAGTTATGGTAAGGTGCGAGTAAACAAAGGTGTTGATTTTTTACTCGTTTGATTGTATTATTTAAATGAGAGGAGGTGTCGGTATGGCACTTATTACTAAAGATATGACGATTGCGGACGTTTTGAACCAGGATCGTACTACTGCGCCAATTTTCATGAGATACGGAATGTATTGCTTAGGTTGCCCTGTTTCGATAGGCGAAAGTGTTGGCGAGGCAGCTATGGTTCATGGAGTCGATGCGGATGAACTCGTTTCCGCATTAAACGAGCATCTGAAAGATAAATAATATCGTTTTTAAGCAGTATTACTTACAAGCCCTTCTTTGTGATTGTCATGTTTTCAAGGAAGGGCTTTAGAGTGTTTTGAGAAAGAAGGTTTAATGGTGGAGCAGTACGATGTAGTGATTGTAGGGGCAGGCCCTGCGGGGATATTTACAGCGCTTGAGCTTTTTGAAAAGGAAGCCGGGCTTAAAGTTCTGATGCTTGATATGGGTAAAACCATAAAAGATCGCGTATGTGTCGCACGCTCCACGCATAAATGCGTAAATTGCCAACCATGTTCGGTAACAAGCGGCTGGGCGGGAGCGGGGGCTTTCAGTGATGGGAAGTTAAGCCTAAGCCCTGAAGTTGGCGGCAGGATGCTCGATTATTTTGATATGGAATCAGTTCATAACCTTATAAACTACACTGATGATCTTTATCTTAAGTTTGGGGCGGATGATTGCATATACGGGGCGGAGAGCGCGAAAGTGGAGGAGATAAAATACAACGCCGCAAAGCATAACATACAGCTTATTCCATGCGGGTTAAGGCATCTTGGTACTGAAAAAGCCGCGAAAGTACTCGAAGCCATGTACGATCACCTACTTTTGCAAAAAAACTTTACTTTCATGGAATTAACCCAAGCTTGCGATATTATAGTTGAAGACAAAAAAGCAAAGGGCTTGATCATAAAAAGAGCGGACGAAAAAGAAGAATCAATACTGTGCAGGTATATTGTTGCGGCGCCGGGCAGAACAGGAGCAGGCTGGCTTTCGAAACTTGCAAAAAAGCATGGGATACAAACGTTTAGCAACGAGGTGGATATAGGCGTTAGGGTAGAGGTGCACAACTCAGTTATGGACCACTTAACCAAGGATCTTTATGAGGCAAAGTTAGTCTATTACTCCGATACTTTTGAGAATAAAGTGAGGACTTTTTGCATGAATCCCGGAGGAATAGTGAGCGAGGAGCATTACGATGGCACAGTTGCGGCTGTAAACGGGCATAGTTATTCTGACCCTAAATTAAAAACCGATTATACAAACTTCGCGGTTCTGGTATCGACAAAGTTTACTGAGCCTTTCAACCAGCCGATTGAATATGGGATGTATATAGCAAAGCTTGGGAACATGTTGACCGGTGGTGGGATTATGGTTCAGCGTCTTGGAGATCTTCTGGCAGGTCGCAGGACAGACCACAACCGATTGAAACGTTCGACAACTATCCCGACTTTAAAGAGTGCAGTGCCAGGAGATTTAAGCTTTGTCTTACCGCACAGATATTTGGCGTCGATAGTAGAGGCATTGAAGGCTTTTGATAAGATAGCTCCCGGCCTTTATAGCAAGGATGTATTGCTTTACGGAGTGGAAGTTAAATTCTACAGCAGTAAGATTGAAGTCGATAACACCTTTGAAACACGCCTTAAGGGTTTGTATGCGATAGGCGACGGGGCAGGCATAACAAGAGGGCTGATGCAGGCGTCCGCAAGCGGTGTTGTTGTGGCGAGGGGCATTGTGTCGAAATGAGTTATTGCAGCAATATCATGTTTGGATTTCAAAATATGAGCAAGTACGACAAAAAATATTTTAGTTGACACACAGTCCATTTTTGTATAACATATACCTTGCCGCCAAAAAGCGGTATGACCCATTAGCTCAGTTGGTAGAGCACTTGACTTTTAATCAAGGTGTCCGGAGTTCGAGTCTCCGATGGGTCACCAGATGGCCCCTTGGTCAAGCGGTTAAGACACCGCCCTTTCACGGCGGTATCAGGGGTTCGAGTCCCCTAGGGGTCACCATTTTTCTCCTTAAGTTGATTTTGGTTCGACTTAAGACTTTTGGCCCGGTAGTTCAGTTTGGTCAGAACGCTAGCCTGTCACGCTAGAGGTCGAGGGTTCGAACCCCTTCCGGGTCGCCAAAAATACATGCTGGTGTAGCTCAATCGGCAGAGCAGCTGATTTGTAATCAGCAGGTTGCGGGTTCAAGTCCCATCACCAGCTCCACAATATCAAGGAAAATTGACCTTGGTATTTTTTTATTTTACAAAACTTCTAACATTCTTCTAACATGCAAAATATGTCAAAAAAATAAAAAAATAAAAATTAAAGACGATTTTAAAAGAAGTTTTTCGGATTTGTGTCAAAAGCACAAAAAAATAACAGAAGGCGTTTTTAGCCTTTCTGTTAGCATAAAACTTAACATGATTTTTATTAAAAAAAACGATGTTATTAATTCATAAACTCTTCTAATTTCTTGATTGCCTTTCTTTGCATCTCTACCGAAACATGTGCGTAAAGATCCATAGTTATCCCAATTTGCGAATGTCCCAACCTTTCGGACATAGTTTTCATGTCGATGCCCGAAGCTAACATTATTGAGGCATTGGTGTGTCTTAGATCATGAAAGCGAATCATAGGTAATTCCGGATTGCTTAGAAGAGTTTTGTGAAATTTATGGCTGACATAATCAGGTTCTATGTAATTTCCGTCTGCCCGTATACTTATATAGCCTTCAAATTGAAAATTATACGAACTCCTAAAGAGCAATCTGTTTTCAGTCTGCTTCTTTTTTTCTCGTTTTAGCAGTTCGATCATACTCTGCTGTAAAACCACAAGTCTCGTACTATTTTCGGTTTTCGGCTCTTTAAATATCAAATTACCTTTAACTCTCTGGGCTGTTCTTTTAATTGTACATATCGCACTATTGAAATCAATATCCGTCCATTTCAAAGCACTGATTTCGCCTACACGCATCCCGGTATACATGGCGATCATAACATGTAAGTATATCGGAGAATCATTGAATATTATTTGTGCTTTGTGCACGTCTATGACGTTCCATACCTGTACTGTTGTCTTGTTTTTCTTAGGGGGATCTACAATATCGCAAGGGTTTTTTGCTATGTATAACCATTTAACCGCATGGTTTAGCGCCTGACGTAGCAGCCTGTGATGATAATTAATTGAAGTGTTCGATAAAGTGCTGTTTTCTCTTAAACTTGCATAATATTTCTGTATTAGCGATGGAGTTAATTTAGATAGTTCTTTGTGTCCGAGCAAAGGGTTAAGGTAAAGCCGAATAGTGTCGCTATATGAGGCGTAAGTTTTTGGTGCCAATGTCGGCTTTTTGCTGTCTTCCAACCATTCGTCAAGAAATTGAGCTAAAGTAATGCTCGATGGATTGACATACTCTCCTCTTTGGATATCCGCCAACATCTGTTCTAAGGCAGCCCGGGCTTCCTTTTTTGTTCTATAGCCGCTATGCCATTTTTGTTTTCTTTTACCTGTCACGTCAGCGTCTATATCTATAACTACATAATATTTTTCGCCCTTTTTTGCTATATGTCCCGTCATTTTTGCATCTTCCTTTCAGTTCTGACTCAAAAGCAAATATGAATTGAAACCATTCGGAGAAGTAATCTAATCCTTCTCGTTCCATACAAGGCAGACATTGTCTGCACGATAATCATACTCTTCTGCCTGATGATTATATTTTATAATACTTTTTGATATTTTCAAGTTTAACGTGAAAACGGCTAAAGAAGGACAAATTATTAATACGAAAAAGTCTTACAGAAAATCGGATACAGCGGCAATGTGCAAGTTTACGCTTGATGATCTGACGGGAAATGTAGAAGTCATCTGTTTCACGAAATCTTATGCACAATACAAAGAAGCTATCGGCGAAGGTGAAATCGTAAAAATCCGAGGAAGGGTTATAAAAACGATACAGGATCCGGAACCTTGTTGCAAATTAACGATTAGAAAATTGAAACGTTGATCATTTAGCTTTAAAGTGGCTATAAACGGGCGAACTCTCGAAAAGAGCCGTTTATCGTTCTAATCGTTCGCATTTATTCGCATTGTTAAAAGGAACCACTGAATATACGATTCTCGCTTAAAGAAACTTAAATAGGCAATTGAGTAAATTTAAATATGACTTTTATATCTAAGTTTTTTTCATTTGGAAGTCTGGTTTTTCATTTGGAAACCTATTTTCTCCTTTGGCTTAAAACTGCCTTGTTTTCTTTCCAAACCAGAAAAAACACCTCGCATCGTTGTCAGTCATGAGCAAACGAGTGGATTCCAAAAACATCTTTTTATAACACAAAAACGTGTTGCGGAAACGATCATGCTTTAAATTGTCATAAACTTACAGCTCAAAAACGACCGTAATTGTCGGTTAAACAGGTCGATGCAATACCTAAGTGTCACTGGAAACGAAAAACGTCTTGCAAAAAACCAAAAACGACCGTAAATGGTTCGATGAATCCCAAATAATGGGAGCAATATTAGTTGAAAAACGACTCACAAGCTTTGTTTTTCCAAATTTTAGGTGAAAATTAGCCTTAAAAAAACGAGTGGAATCCAGAAACGGAAATTTCTCCTGTACATATAGATACCCGCAGATACCATGTGCTCTTGTATTCAGCCGAAATCAGCCTCTAGGCTAAAAAATATCTGCGAACCTACGTTTCTCTCCAGATAAAACGTGTTTACGCCATGACATGATTTTAATAGGCTTGTGGCGTATAGTAAGGGCGGTGTTAATCATTTTTGATGCACAAAAAGCCGATAAAAAATTGTGAGATCTCCTGCAAGCTCCTTCATGGGCCCTTTTTTGATTATTTATAGATATTGCTGCGTGCGTGGGTGCAAGTTGCTATCAGTGCCGAGACTGTGACAGCTATAATTCCAGAGGCATTGATTTCATCAGAGCATCTGCTCAAAACAAAATTCACCTCTGGTATAAGCAAAAGCCAAAATAAAGTGTTCAGACTAAGCTAAAACATCGTTCCTCTCCTGATTTCAGTCCGCACCACAAAACCCTCTGGTATCAGCCAAGCACAAACCCTTACAGTATCAACCAAACAATAAAGCCTATTATCTATTCATACACAAAATAAAATACAAGTAAAAACTTCAATATTTTCAGTGTGTTTCGCCTTTATGGGTAATAAACCACAATATTTTTACCGTATTAAACACCGAATATCCTTTCAATAACCCTTTAAGAGTTTTATCAAGCAGCCTTTTTTGATTATTATAGATATTTCCGGGTACATGGGTGTATGTCACTATCAGCGCCATGACTGCGACATCTATAATTCCAAAAGCTTTGATTCTAGTCGATCATCTGCTCAAAAGAATAATCACTTGTGGTTTCGGCATAAGGTAAAGCAAAGTGTTCAGACAAGCACTAAAGCCAAATACACGCCAGTGCGTTGCTGTAGAGCAATTGCGTTGCAATAAGCAACCCTTTTTCAGCAAAAGCATATAGCGACAAATCTCAAGCATAGTGCAGAAGGAGAATAAGAGATGGGTAAAACCATTCACAGAGCAGTGTGTTTCGCGTTCTGGACAATGATGGCGATATGTGCCATTGTTCAGGAAGCAAGTCATATGAGCAGCTCTAAGCGCTTTATCTTACTGTTTGTGATGCAGAAAACAACCAAATACTTGGCGACAAATGTTCTTAAAGCTCTTTGCCAAGCCCGTACCCAAACAGAAAAGCCAACGTACTTACATCATTAGCTATACCTGCGCAAGACTAACTTGCGCAACAAACCAGGCATTGCCACCGCCCGTGTTTGAGAAAGCCCGCTCGCCGCACGTTTTCGTTTGGAAAACCACTTTCTCATTTGGTTTAATTCCGCCCTAATTTTCACCCAAATAAGAGATTCCGCATCAAAACCGCTAGTGTGCAGCTAATCCTCCTTTTTAAGCCTCTCTGAGCATCGAACTCATAAACACACACACCTTAGACACCCTCGCCGGTTTAGCAAAACCTGAATTCTCGCCACTCCTCATTTGGAAAACTACTTTCTCCTTTGGCTCGACTCCACCCTAATCTTCACCCAAATGAAAGATTCCGCATCAAAACTTCTGGCGTGCGGCGCCGTCTTCCTGAGTCTCGTCGTTCCATTCAAGCTCAAGCCTGCGAACCTATGCTTCAACCTGCTTCACCAATTCAGTAAAACGCAGAACACCCGACATGCCTCCCCATAAAACACCTTTTCCGAATAGTAAATCCAGAAGCAAAAGCGTCCGGTATAAAAATAAATAAGTGTAAAGCAAAATTGTGGAGCTACTACCGAAGAAGTGCTTTGCGTGATATATGTTGAAGAAACATTAAGAAAAATAAACTTCTCGTACACAAGCTGTTAGAAATGTTCGTTTCAGGACATCGGAAGAACAGAATAATTAATTACGCTGAATTGGACAAAAAGGAGTAAGTTGTTAGTTCCCGTTTTTTTCATGTGGTTAAGGTAAACGCTATGATTTGTAAGTTTGAAGTGAACCAGAAAAAAGGGTTGTTGAAAGCGTAGGTTTTTATTTATAAGTAAGTAGCAAATAAAACTAACGGAAGAGGTAACACATATGAACTTGCGAAGCACAACTAAAGGAGTAATAAAGAGGGTAGTTATTAAGCAAGAATTTGTTGAATTAACTGGTAAATTTGAAAAAGCGGCAATACTCCAGCAATTGCTATACTGGAGTACACGAACGCGTGATGCTGCTAAGTATTTGGATGAGGAAAAAAGAAATAAGATACTGTGTTATGGTTCGGATTTCGAAGCTCGACATGGCTGGATTTACAAAACTGCCGACGAACTTGCAATCGAAACAATGCTACATTTATCTCGTCAAACTATGCGCAGATTTTTAGTGGATTTAGTGGAAAATGGCTGGTTGCAACGTAAGCGTCAAATAATGCACACATCAAGATAAAATTGCCACATAAAAATCATCATGTGGCATGAGTATTTTATTTTTTACCTGAATAACACTGGGGTGGCAGAAACTCTGACCAAGGGAGCAATTTATCAAGAGCATCACGATCCTTTATGTCTATATTGGGAAGCATTTCAAGTAAGTATTTAAGGTACTCAAACAGATTCAGCTTGTTTTCTTTAGCAGTTTCAATGATGCTGTAAACAATAGCACTTGAATCAGCGCCTTGCGGTGTGTTTGAAAATAACCAATTTTTTCTTCCGATCACGAATGGTTTAATTGATCGTTCTGCTCGATTGTTAGAAAGTTCAAGTCTTCCGTCAAACAGTATGTTCAGAAGCTTTTCCTTCTGGTTTGACGAATAATTTATCGCTTTACCATAGCTTGACTTAGGTAATGCCAAGGCCTGCTCAGTCTTAATCCAAGCAAAATACTCATCAAGCATAGGCTTCAGCTTAGTCTGGCGCTCCTTGTGTTTTTGCTCAAATGGCATACAAGCCAACTCACGCTCAAACGTAAACATCCTATCAATGTATTCCACACCCTTGAAAGCCGATGTGTACATATAGCTGCTTTTATCGCTAATTGCCTTTAAAGTTTCCATGAAATATCTTCTTGCGTGCGCAAAGCATCCAACAATAGTTATTTCTTCGGCAGGGCCCGCTCTTGTCTCTTTTAACAGCTTATCATATCCGTCATAAGCATCTGTTTGAAGAAAGCCTTTGAAACCCTTAAGGAATACTTTGGCGTTATCTCCTGCACGCGTAGGAGTATATTTGTAAAGTATTATCGG
>Ga0209105_100720_pt1 | contig 10399 bp, 11 predicted proteins | sample SedPBSmetaG_FD_184158 | JGI IMG/M metagenome (GOLD analysis project Ga0209105, IMG submission 184158) | Freshwater sediment bacterial and archeal communities from Indian Creek, Illinois, USA to study Microbial Dark Matter (Phase II) -... | ecosystem: Environmental > Aquatic > Freshwater > Creek >...
ACCGCAGAAATTCCCATAAACTTGATATATGGTTTCAATCAAGAGAAGAAGCTTTAAGATTCGGAGTTAAGAGGGCAAGAGTCGAAATCCTCTAAACAAAATGCGAACTTTTAACCCCCGCCAGTCCTATGGACTGGCGGGGGTTTGGTTTTCTGGACAATGTTTTTTCATCTAAAAAAGTCGAGCTTCTATTTTTTATAATTTTATCTTTCTTAATCTCAAAGAATTTAAGACCACAGATAATGAACTAAACGCCATTGCTGCAGCGGCGATTAACGGCCCAACCATAGTCGCTAATATACCAAAAGCAGCGACTGGCAGAGCAACCACATTGTAGAAAAATGCCCAAAAAAGATTTTGACGAATTGTGATAAAAGTCTTTCTACTTAATTGGATAGACTGAACTAAAGTAATAAGATTACCGCTTACTAAAGTAATGTCTCCCGCCTCAATAGCAATATCAGTTCCTGTGCCGATGGCTATTCCTATATCTGCTTGTGTTAAAGCCGGCGCATCGTTAATACCATCACCCACCATTGCTACTTTTATCCGACCTTCTTGTTGCAGTTGTTTTATAATTTCTGCTTTTTCACCAGGTAAAACTTCGGCAATAACCTTATTAATGTTAATTTTTTTAGCAATAGCATTAGCGGTTTTTTGATTATCTCCTGTAAGCATTATGGTAGAAAGTCCCATTTTATGAAGCTGTTCTATCGCGGTTTTGGCCTCCTCTTTTAGAGTGTCCGCTACAGCTATCGCCCCCAATAATTTATCTTCTTCAGCAACAAACATAACAGTTTTTCCTTCTTCTTGAAGCTTAGCGACCTCTGTTTGAATGCCTGAAACGTCTAAGTTATTTTCTGCCATTAACTCTTTTCTTCCTACTAAAATATTTTTCCCATTAATTTCAGCAACTACCCCTTTTCCAAAGATAGCTCTAAAATTTTTTGTCTTTAATAATTCAATTTTGTTTTTTTTCGCTTCCTGAACAATTGCTTTTGCTAACGGATGTTCTGAATTATTTTCTATTGATGCTGCTAACTGAATAATTTTAAATCTTGAATTTTGGATTTCTATAACATCTGTTACTTCAGGAGAGCCTTTTGTTAAAGTACCTGTTTTATCCAAAACTATCACTTTGGCTTTTCCCATTAGTTCAATGGCCTCACCTCGGCGAATTAAAATTCCCATCTTAGCTCCCCGGCCAATTCCAACAGTCAAGGCGGCGGGAGTAGCAAGTCCTAAAGCACAAGGACAAGCAATGATAAGCACAGTAATTGCCGCCATAATTGCGATAAGCCAATTTCCGGCAATTAGCCATCCCAAAACAGTTAATAAAGTAACTATTAAAACCGCCGGAACAAAATAAGAAGTTACTCTATCAGCAAATTCTTGAATAGGCACGCGCGATCTTTGAGCATCTTCTACCAGTTTGGCGACTTGAGCTAAAAAAGTATCTTTACCGACTTTCAACGCCTGAATTTTTAAAAACCCGCTTTGATTTATAGTTCCGCCAATTACCATATCGCCTTGTCTTTTTTCTATTGGCAAAGATTCGCCAGTTGCCATTGATTCATCAACCGCGGACTGTCCTTCAATTATTTTTCCGTCCGTCGCAATTTTACCTCCAGGTCTCACAACCATAATATCACCGACTTTTAAATTTTCTATCGGAATTTCTCTTTCCTCTCCATTAATTAAAACTTGAGCTGTTTTGGCTCCTAATTTAAGCAACTCTCTTAACGCTTCAGATGTTTTGCCCATCGCTCGCGCCTCTAAATATCGGCCTAATAATTGAAAAGCCATAATAAAAGCGGCAATTTCAAAAAACACTGGCACTTTGATAAAAAAAGCAGCTAACCCAAACATAAAAGCGGCAGTCGTTCCTAAAGAAATCAAAACATCCATATTGGCATAAAGTTGACGAACAGCCCTTAAGGCTGAAATATGAACCTTAAAACCAATGATATAAACCACAATAAATGCAAAAGTCGCCTCCACTAAAAGCTGGATAAAATGAGAGCCAAATAAAGGCCTATCAAGATACATTAAAATCATCGTAAACATTAGAGGGATGCTTAAAGCTAAGGCCCAAATTGCTCTTATTTTTGCCTGCTGGATTAACTTCTGTTCTTTAGTTTCTTCCGGCTCGTCCGCTTCAGCGACTTTATATCCCAGTCCTTCTACTATTGTTTTAAGGTCGTTTTCTAAAACCGAATTTTCTGCTTCAATAAATATTTTAGAACTAGTATAACTAACGCTTGCTTTAAGAACGCCAGGGTGTTTTTTGACTCGGGCTTCAATATTTCTAGCGCAAGCAACACAATCCATTCCGAAAATTTTGAAAATAATTTCTTTTGTCATTTTTGAGTTTTATTATTTAGTTTTTTTAACAACTTCTTAAGAATATTTTAATAATTGAAATATTTTATAGAACAAAACAGATGCCTGTTTCCAAGTCACACTCTTCTTCTAAATTTGACGGGCTGCTTTCTTGATTTTCTGCTCCAACAGAAAGCTCGTTATTTCTAACAAGACTCGCTAAATCAGATGCTCTGATAATAATATTATTGTTTTCAAGAGTATGGGGAAGATAACTAGGCCAACAGCCACCAGGCGTTTGATTTTCAATTCCAAGACCGTCTATGGCAAAACGAAGACCGCAATTATTGCAGACCATATCACTGCCTTCCTGACTATAGCCCTTACGAGCCCAGTAACAAACATCACATTTATCAAAAGCTGTTCTTATGGTCCCATCACTTGCCTTAACGACAAAAAACCGACTATCGCGAAACTCATACCATCTCGCCGCTTCCGAAGTTTCGGCAATAGGAATGCTCATAAATTCTTGATTACCTGGCACTTGGTTAGCTATATCTTTTGTTTGCAAGCCAAGCCTTATCGTGACTAAAATCGTGGCTAAAAATATCATGCAACCAACTAAAACTAAAACCTTAATACTTTTATTTTTCATTTGTTTTTTATTTTTTAGCTATTTTCTTTTTTTTAAATCTTTGCTCCACTAATTTAGTTACAAACAATGCTTGTAGAATTATGAAACGATTTTTCATTATAATATAGCCGTGGCCTTAAAGGCATTAAAAACATCTAACGACAGCATTTGTATTTTTGATGTTTTTTCCGGGTCGTAATCAACATCAAATATATTTGGAAACTTAAATCTAACCGCCTCAACGCCATTAATTGATCTAATCTCTCTAACAATCAAGAGAGCATGACCAGGGCATGGAATATCTACTCTTAATGCCAAGAATCCCGGCTCGGACAAGGAGGGTGTTCCTCTGCCAAAAGCAGTCAAAACAGCGGTAGTAAAAGGAACTTCAGGATCAAAATTAGCCGTAATAGGAAATATTACCATAAATAAAATGAGATTAATAAAAATCGTTACGCCGTAAAGAACGGATAAATATTTCCATTTATCTTTTATTCCTCGCAAAGACAAAGCTTTATTATGTTTTAGATAAATAGTAGCTGAAATTGTGACAAAAATTAAAGAAAAAGCAATAAGTAAATAAAAAAAATATGCATTAAGTAATAAAGGTTGTAAAATAGCGGTTGCTGCTGCCATTCCTAAAATTGTAAATACAATAAAAAGAATGCAAAAAGTGTGCGGGAGTAGTCCGTATAAAATACCGGACCACACCCCTTTTGTCTCTTTACTCACGTCTCTCGGCGGGCAACAATTTTTTTGGTTGTTTAAATTTGTCATTGTTATTTTTAATGTGAGTTTTTAAATAATTCTAAAATTTCTTTAATTTTCTTTTTTCTTTCTTTTTCACTTTTTCCTTTAATCGCTTCAGCAACGCAGGTATTAAGATGGTTCTCTAAAATCATTTCGTTGACTTTCTTGATAGCCGCAATCACCGCTTCGTTTTGCTTAATGATATCAATACAATATTTATCATCTTTGAGCATTTTTTTAATTCCATCTAAGTGCCCACAGAGATAATTCATTCTATTTAGAATTTGTTTTTTCATAAAATTTATAATTTTGGAGCAAACCCCTCCCTAATGGGTTTATAAAGTAATAATATGCCTTAGGATGAAATAATGTCAATATCTCGCGAATAAAGCAAAACAAGAAAATAAAATCTTAAAACACTTATGCGCTCATAAACACAAGCCTCGCTAAAATTTTATAAATTTTAGCGAGGTTTGTGAGTCTCGTATATTTTTTTTATCTCTTATTCTTCAAGCTCATTCACTCGTTGCAAAATAAGAGAGTCTAACGCATCTCCTGCTTCTTTATCTGCTTTGTCTAAACCAGAGCCAGTTTGTTTAATTTGCGCTAAAGAATCATTAATTTTTGAATGAATCGCATCTATTTCTTCTCGCGCTTTTTGATTAGTTTCATCAATTTCTTTACCCACCTTCCTTGCCTCCTCTAACAAATCATTGAGTTGAGTATGCAATATTTGAATATTTTGATTATTTGTATCGTTGTTTTGCGTCATAAAGATTATAATTATTTTTTATTTTCCAGACTCTGCTTTGTTCTTATTAAAGTCCTCAATAGATGCATTTAATATGCCATCTTCTACTACTATTCCTTTAAGCTTAAGATATCTCGGTAGTATTTTTTTAAAGTCTTCAAAATCTATTACAAAATCATCTGACCATCCTGTTTCTATTAGAAAGTCTTTTGAATCAATTGGTTTTTTTAGAGATTCAGCGATATTTTCATTTTTGAGATATTCATTCCAGCGAGAAATATAAGACTGCACTGGTAATCGTTCTATGTTTTGTTCTGTAGATATAGTTTCTGTTTCTATAGGTATTGTCTTTATATCTTGCGTCACTTTATCTTTTTTATTTTCTCTTGGCTTTCCTTCTTTTGTTCTCATAAATTCATCGCGTTTCTCTTTATGTAAAGCTACTAATCTTTCCGCTTCAGCAATTTTTTTCTCTTGCTCTTCTTTATCATCAAGTATTTTTTCTCTCTTTTTTTGTATATTTGCCCTTCCTGTATCTAGGTATGCTTCAAGATCTTTTAATGTTTTTTTAATTTCACTTTCTGGACGCCCCTCTGCTCTATAAGATTCTTTAACACTATTTAGTCTTTCTTCTATACTATGCAAGTCTGCTTCTTGTTTTTTATGTGTTATTTCTATAGCGGAAGACTTAAAGTCTAGGCGACTCTTAAGCGTTTGTAGAGACGCCAATGTTTCTTCCATTGGTTTTATTTTCTCATCATAATAGCCAATTAACTTATCTGCCACCTCTCTTCTTTTATTAATGTATACATCTCTTTGTTCTTGTCGCTCCGTAAGTTTTTCTTGAATATCAGATTTCTTGCGTGATAAATCTTCTGCTCGTTTAGCTATTAAAGATATATTTTGTTCTAAGGAAGCGATTGGGGCGCCTTTTTCTTTAGCATCAGCAATTAAAAACTGCATCGAGGATTGCGATTTTTTAGACAACTGAGTTTCTTTATCTATTCTATTTATTTCTTCTTGTAATTTTTCTTCTTTACTTGTAAGCCCGTTTATTCGTAAATCACTATAAGCAATCTCTAACTTACCAATTATCTTATTTACGCCCGAAACTTTATAAAGCCCTTCATAAATTCGTCTTAAAAGACCCTTTTTTTCCTCTGGTGTAGCGTTGAATAAGGCCTTATTCTCATTATTTAAGCCCACCTCAACTTCTAACTTAGCACTATCTTGGTTAGCTTCCACCTTAGCCTCTGGCTTAGCACTATCTTGGTTAGCTTCCACCTTAGCCTCTGGCTTAGCACTATCTTGGTTAGCTTCCACCTTAGCCTCTGGCTTAGCACTATCTTGGTTTATTTCTACTAATTTTGCTTCTCTTGTTTCTTTTAGTTTTCTTACGGCTTCCTGTTCTCTTGTTGCCATCACTAAAAAAGCCTTCTCTGTTGGGGTAAGTAATTCTTTTGCTTCTTGTTTTTTATTAATTCTATCTGTTTCTGCAATTACAAGCCTTGTGCTTTCTAATTCTTGTCTATAACTTTTAGCTTCTTCTATCTCTTCTGGTGTTTTTTTGCGAGAATTCTCCACAATAAAAATTTTGTTATTATCTCCAAACATATGTTCTTTCATTAAATTTTTTTAATTTTTATATTAATTGGACCTTTATTTTAATTAAAAAATACATAAAACTTATACAATGTCAAAAACGCTATATATTTTTATCACTTAAAAATAATCCATCCGCAACCGTTCATAAATCTCGTTTTCTATATCCTCTCGGTTACGACCATACCGAATACGAGATAGTTCTTTAATTGATTGAGCGATGTCCGCACTTCCTTTTTGCGGTGGATAAGTTATTAGATTAAAAGGCTTCGTGGTCGCTCCTCTAATTAGAGGTTTAAAACCAGCATTATAATTATCAAAATTCATTAAGTCGCTTGCGTCAAAAATTGGCTCAAATTGTTTAGCAAAAGATTCAGTGCTAGCGTCTTCTGTGCCAACTCTAAAAGACAACATTGAGCCAACATTACCAAAAACAGCTTTTCTAGTATCGTCAGTTAATTGACCGATATATTGATGAGCACAAATAAGAGAAAGACGATATTTTCTAGCCTCTGCTAAAATCGTGTTAATAGTTGAAGTCGTAAAGTTTTGAAACTCGTCAATATAAAGATAGAAATCTCGGCGTTCATCTTCTGGTAATTCTGTTCGAGAGAAAGCGGCGAGCAAAATTTTACCAACAATAAGCATCCCTAATAAATGACTGTTTATGTCTCCTAGTCTTCCCTTAGAAAGATTGACAATTAAAATCTTGCCCTCGTCCATAATTTCTCTGAAATTAAAAGCAGACTTCTGCTGACCAATAATTGGCCTCATAAAGTCGTTTGCAAGAAAAACATTCATCTTGCTCGTAATATATGGAACCATATTGGCTAAAGCGGCCTCTCCTCCTGCTTTTTCTGCTTCCATCTCCCAAAAATTTTTAACTATGGGGTTCTGACAACGAGAGAGTTTGTGTTTGCGAAAATCAGCATCGGCTAAAACTCTTGGCACTTCAGTTAAAGTATTGCCAGATTCGGGGTCTTCCATAACCAATAATAAAGAATTTCTCATATATTGCTCAAACATTGGCCCCCCCATTCCAAGAGCCTTAAGGTTATAAAGTTTATCAAAAATTTCTAAAAGCTCATTCACCACAAATGTTTTAGCTTCTGGATATTTTGGGTCGTATTCCAACATATTTAAGCCCAGTGGTCTCTCAATATCAGCTGGATTAAAATAAATAACATCCGCCGCTCGAGAAGGAGGAACGACATTCAAAACTTTTTCAGCTAAATCACCATGGGGTTCAATTAAAGCCACTCCTTTGCCGTTTTCAATATCCTGCCTAATCATTTCTTGGAGAAGAGCTGATTTTCCAGTACCGGTTTGTCCGATAATATAAAAATGTCGACGGCGGTCATCTTCTAAGCTTCGTATTTCTTTTTCTACTCCTCTAAAAACATTTTTACCAAGTAAAATTCCTGTTTCTGGTATATTATCCGGCGCCGGCGCTTGCTTAGCTTTCAACCACTTAATATGAGGAGTGAAAAGCTCCGCCCAAGGAAAATGAAAAAGGCCAGCCAATTCACTACTTGAGCATAGCATTGTTTCCGCAGGGTTAAAGATACGAAAAGAAAAATGATAAAATAATTTTTTTAATTTTTTGCCCTTAGGTCTTATAAATTTAAGTTGATTTAAAAGTGGAGAATTAAATTGCTCAAAAGCGGATTCTAATTGCGTTAAAATTGTTTTAGCCCGATCAAGATCATTAGCTGAACTCAAAAGCCGTAAATTAATATTAAAAAATGGCTGAGACGCTTTTTTAGACAGGTGAGTAATAATTTCTTGATAATGAGGAGATATTTCTTTTTTCTCAAACTTATCTTCTTCCTTTTTAGGCGAGGGCAATAAAATACTTAATAATTCTTTTCCAAGGTCTTTTAAAAACTTGGTTTCACCTGTTAAGTCTTCTAATCTTTTACCCGACTGCAGCCCCGCAATAATTCCTTGGGCTGATTTTCTAGTTGATTGTTTAGTCGGTTTTATTAAAATCTGGAAAGCTGCTCCTTCGTCTTCTTTTGATAATTTTGTAAAAACGCTAACAATATTTTCTAAAGGGTCAGTGCCAAACTCTTGAAAATGCTTAAGTGGAAAGACGGCAGGACGAGAAAACCTAGCCCAACTACCAAGAGATCTGCCATTAGGATTAAAGATATTATAGTCTGTCGTTGGCTGAATTTGAGCTTTGGGCCAAAAACTTAAAATCTGCTTTTCCATCATCCCAGCTGACGCGCGTGGCGAAGCAATATAAAAATGAATTTGTTCGCCCACTCTATGAACCGCAACCTCAAAAATAAAATGAGGATTTTCTACAAACAACGCTTTTTTCCCTCTTCCTAGCCCAGTTAAAGAATTATAAAATTGTTCAGCAGTTTTAAAAAACTCTGCTAAGGCGACTACCTTGTCTTTGTCCTTGCTAGTAATTTGAGGCAGTGTAACCGCAAAAAGCTGTAAATTCATCCCTTGCGCAAATAAACTAGAACTCCTTCTTTTGCTTACAAAAATAAAGACTGCTATATATATGCAAATTATGAGAGTAAAAGATAAAATTAAAATAACTTCCATTTTTCGTTATATTTTTTTCAAAATGCCCTTATCTATTAAAGCCTGGTAATAGTGGTCAATTAAAGTATCGTGAAACTCGTCTAAAATCGCTGGATTATCAGTATCCTTTGCTACTTGAACAGCAGTTTTTAAATCTTTTTCAAAAGCTAAAGAAACTAAAGCTCCAATCTGTTGGCTTGGCTCCATTTTTCGTATCTCTTTTACTTCATCCCGGGTCGTAGCTGGGGCAGCAAAAGATGGGGCTTGTTGAGCTTCTTCTAAATATTTTTTAATCTCTCTTTTAACTTCTTGTTTTTGTTCTGCTTCGTTTACTATTCCCTCTCCTACCCTCGCTCTAGATTCAAGCTCCGCTATCCTTTCTCTTAGCTCCGTAATCTCTAAAGAGTCATGTCTTTGAGCTTCTGTTTCAGAAGAAGGATTTTTTTCTTGCTTTGATAAAAAATCAGGCATATTTTATAGGTATAATACCAAAAAAATAAAAAAAGGGCAAAGTTTACAAATCCGCCAAAATCCCGCAATCTCCTTCATTTTTACTTACTTTATGATTGGGTCTCTAAAAAATTATTCGGTTTAAATTTTATTTTTGCCTTACTGTTTAACCAAACTTTCTTCAAGCAGGTTTTGGAAATACATAAGAGAAGCGCCGAGAGCCACTATAATGGCATAAAATAACATCTGTACTAATGATATTCCAAGCTTTTTCAATAACTACAGTGTCCCTAATCTCTATATCCTTTTACTTTAGTTGAGGATAACTGGCTCCCGAATTAAAACTTTCGCAAACTTTTGAAATCATTTACTAACAGATATTTGGAAAGACTCAACACTGTCTATAATATTAACAGGTGAAGAATCAGTTCTTATTGAAAGGTTTATGGAACGAGAAAAACTTGGTTCCAATAAGATAAAATATGATGCTGATGTTTTAAGACATATGAATCTGTATAATATACTAAACAATGGAGTAAAAGCAGACATTGTTTATGATACATCCAATAATTTTATGGACATAAGACAGATTGAAAATATTTTAAAAGGAAATTCAAAGATGAAACAAGAAATTAAATTTAAAACGGATGATTGTAATTATTACAATCGAGCCGTAGGAATTATCAAACACAACGACAAATTCCTAATTATGAATGTGGATAATGCACCATATTATCACATTCCAGGTGGACATATTGAAGTGGGCGAGGATTCTCTTAGCGCTGTTGCCAGAGAAATCAAGGAAGAATTAGATTACACTGTTAAAAACGCAACTCTATTTTGTATTCAAGAGAATTTCTATGAAAAAAAAGGAATTGTTCAACATGGTGTAGAATACTACTACATTATTGAACCAGAAGAAGACATTGAAACAGTTGATAGAGAGGTTGCAGAAATCGATCGTGGCGAAGAAAAGCACTTATTTATCAAATGGGTTTCTATCGATGAATTAAAAGAAATAGATCTTAGACCATTCACTGTTAAGGATTTGATGGTGAACAACAAATTGGGCACTTTAACACATATAATCAAAAAAGATTGATGAACTGTTTGAAAGATTGTGTGTTTTGCTCTTTAGTAAATCAAACCGATAAAGAACTTTACTCTAAACCAGAAAATACAGTTCTTTACGAAAATGATTTGGTACTAATTAAACCAGCACTAGGAATGTCTATTCCTAATTATTTAATGGTTGTCTCCAAATGAAACATTTAAGAAACTGAAGTTAAATAAATAATTTGACAGGTACCCCAAAAGCCAGATAAAAACTCTCCGCCTTGGTAGAA
>Ga0209105_100721_pt1 | contig 10390 bp, 8 predicted proteins | sample SedPBSmetaG_FD_184158 | JGI IMG/M metagenome (GOLD analysis project Ga0209105, IMG submission 184158) | Freshwater sediment bacterial and archeal communities from Indian Creek, Illinois, USA to study Microbial Dark Matter (Phase II) -... | ecosystem: Environmental > Aquatic > Freshwater > Creek >...
CAAGGCTCCTTGGAAGAAGAGTTACGACTTGTATTAAATGCCTTAGAATTATAAACAAGGCAGGGGCCTCTAAAGCAAAGTAATTAAATCATCAAAATTTCGCTTAACGAAATTTTGATGATTCTCGTGTTCCCCCAAACAATCTCTTCAGCGAAGAGATTGTTTGGGGTTATACAAATCCCCTTCACAAAATCAAATTTTCCTTAAAAAATAAAATTGCATTATTAGCTATTTTAATTATTTTCGGTCTTTTAGTTATCCACAGATAGCCTCATTGACAAACTCTAATATTAGAATATACTACAATTACAGTATCGAGAAAGGGCGTCGACCGTTAGGACGATGGCCCTTTTTCATTTAAAAGCAAGCGCTCTTTCGCATCTTTATCTATAAAGATATTAAACATATAATTTTTAAATCCTCCGTCTAATTCCAAAAAATTCTTACTGGTTATACCTAAATTTTCTTTAAAGTATTCAAGAAACCGCTTTTTGTATTTATCACCATTTGTTATAACTTTAGCAGCTAATTTAAGATCATAGTTGATGGCTCCAATCATAATGTCAGCGAGTTGTAATAAATCGTTAGATTTTGAATTAAAACGACATACTCCCGCAACGGCTAGACGATTTAACTTTTCGTTAATTTTTCGTTTTACATTAACTTCAAATTTCACATTGTCAGGAACCGACATGTAATCCGCGTTCACAATTATTATTTCGTTAGAAGGAATTGCGGCTTCAAGCGCTCGAATTGAAATACTTTCGTATGCCTTCCAGGGATCGCTACCAAATTCCCGATTGAAATATTTTCCCTGCTTATCTAATGAATATGAATAAAAGGATATACTTCGCGTTGAAAAGAAAGCATCAAGGGCAAATTTACAAAACTCAAGATTATTTTTAGAAAGCTTATTAAAATGCATTTCATCGTAAAAATTCCGTTTCTGCCGTTCGTAGATAATTTTGCTTTGAAGATAATATGGTTGCGAACATTTAATAAATCCAACAGTAAAAAACGGATCTTTCAGATTACTCAAACTACCACCTTCATCTAAAAAACAAAACTTAATCCAAATGTTTTTATAATCACTTAATGATAAATCTTTCCCTTTCTTATTATTTTTTTGTAAAAATTTCTTTAACATTTTATTATTTCTAAATACTAAATTTTTACTCTATTTATAGTTAATTTATTAAACCATTTTTCTACTTTATTATTTTTTATTCTCTTTTATTTCCAATCTGTCGCAATCATATTTTTCAAATTCGTCCCAATATTTTTTCTCATAATCGTATAGTCCAACACAGAAGTAGCCGCCGTTCTTTTCTGCCATCTTTTTTATTTCTTCTTTTGAATATGTTTTTTTAAAATCTCTCCAAGCTAATTTATTCGCCAAAGAATCAAAAAGAATGAAATCATCAAAATCATCCATAATTTCTTGAAACTCTTCGCTTGCCTTATCGCTTAAAATGATTTTACCTTTCCAATTCTCAACCAAGTCGCCGCATCCAAAATCTTTGGCAAAACTTAAAAGATAATTCTTAGTTCTTTCCGCCTCGTCTGACATTTTTTCATATTTTTCATCTTCAATATGGTCAGCCAAAATGCCAAGCATGCCAGCCGCCAAATCACTCATCATTACCAGATTTTTATATTGTTCTTTTATAAGCTCTATTTTCATATTTTTAATTAAAACTAAATTTTTGCTTTATTTTACGACCTTTTAGCTATCTCCATATTTAACGCTGTTCAAGTTTACGAACATAATTCACGCTTAATTAATTCTAATTTGTGATTTGCGAGACCTGACCCCGCTAAGACCATAATCAGATTATAACTAAAAACAAAGATTATTCAAATTATCAAACTTTCCAATCTTTCAAAAGTGTCAAAAATAAAACCGCAAGATCTCTCTTCTTCTCAATCAAGCCCTTCTCCACCACTCACTACAAACCACCCCTACTACTATTAAAATCGTCCACAATTACGGGCTGAAAAATGAAACTTGAATCTTTTTTGAATAAATGTTTACGTCTTAACGGACGCGAAACCTGACCGCTCAGGCGGACAAAAAGGGAAAAAGTAAACGTTGTATCATTCCCACCAGAAATCTTGGCTCGTCTGCTAGAAGCCCCCAACGGGTTCTTCAGATAGTAAAACCTCAAATTTAGCAGTGAAGTGGGTGAATTAAGAAAAATTCTTCAGATATTCTTTAATTCTCTCTTGGTCTTCATTCTCTTTATTTCCTTTAAAATATATCTCAATAAATTCAACTTTACGGTCTTGATAATGAAAAGCGTAAATAACCCTAATTCCGCTTTTCGAACCTCTCCCCTTCAGCGCCTTGCAGGCAAATTTTTTGATTTTGCAAATTTGTATTGTTTCCGTACAAAAACCTTGTATTGGAAAAATGCTTTGGTTATTTATGCGTTTGAGATGATATAGCTCTATAGCGTCGCGTTTGGCGGTTTCTAAATCGTCCTCAAGGGTTTCGTGTTTTTTGAGGAGTCCTTTGAGATCTTTTTGAAAAGAATCAATCGCATTATATTTAATCTTCGTCGGTGTCGTCATATTCGCGTACTGATGTTTCGGATGTGCGATAAAACACTGACTCATAGTCAAGTGGTTTGCCGTTTTCTGCGCTTATCCACGGGACATCTTTATGTGATAAATCTGTTAGCTGGCTTGCTGTTAAGTCAGAAAGTCGTTGTAACTCCCAGTCAATATGTTCTTGCTCTTTTCCATTCAAAATACTTAAATCTGGTTCAACGACTGGATTAACTAAGTATTTTGTTTGGGGATATTGATAAAACTTGCTTTTAACAACTTCCACATCGCCCTTTTGAATCATATCGCTGATAAGATCTTCAAATAATTTTGGCGTTGGCCCATGATGATTTTTTAAATATACCAAACCCATCAACTGATTTTCATATTTTTCGTAATAATCAAAATCAATAAAATAAAGCAACTTATACAAAACGGTCATTCCGACATTCGGTTTTCCGCCGACTTTTTTCAAAATATAAAACAAAATTTGGCGGAATTTATCTACCTTTTCTTGAGGCACGTTTATTCTTATTTCCGATTCTTCTTTTTTAATTTGTTTTTTACCGCTTTTTACTTTTATGACAACCTTCGCACCCTCTTTACCCTGCAAAAAAACATCAAAAGGAATGCCAAAAATATCCGCAAGTTTTTGAGCCTTGGTGATGGTTAAGTCTTGTCTGCCTTGCTCTATCTGCATATAGGTCGGGCGAGAAATTTTAAGCGCGGATGCTAAAAACTCCTGCGTCAGATTGCGCTTTTTGCGTTGTTCTTGAATAAACTTAGCAAGCATAGTTTTAGATTTATCAATCATATACTCAATATATGCAATGCAGGATTTCTTGTCAATAGCAATGTAAAAAAGTTATCCATATCCCCTAAATTTCAGCTAAAACTTCGTTGATTTTTTGCTCCATTATGCTGAAAAATTTTAAGTTCGCGTCATTCAACACTGTTGCCTATCTTGAATAAAATCCAAATTCTTTTCGCGAAAAATCCTGACGCTGATTTCTGAAAAATTACGCTCGGGTGGGTAAAAGAGAAGGAGATTAAAGGAGAGTTTTGTCCGTCCCCGCTTTTCCGTCGTCGCCAAATTTCGTGTCAGATAAAAAACTGACGCACCGTTTAAAATTTATTCACTCAACTCATCTGCCATTAGTTCTGCCTGTTTCAAAACATTTTCAGTCGCTAACAATTGTTGATCGGGCGGATAGCCGTATCGGTTCAAAATTCTTTTTACATCACGGCGCAATCGCGCGCGAACACTTTCTTTTAGCATCCAATCAATTGTAGCGTTACTTTTAACGCTTTTAAAAACTTCTATTGCGATTGCTGCCAATTGTTTGTCGCCCAAAATTTCTTTCGCACTGTCATTGTTGGCAAGAGCATCATAAAAAGCTAACTCATCTTCACCAAGATTCATTTCTTCTCCACGTTTGTCTGATTCGCGAATATCTTTTGCCAACTTAACCAATTCTTCAATAACTTGTGCCGCAGTCAAAAGGTTATTTTGATATTTTTTTATAGCACTTTCTAACATTTCAGATAATTTTCGGCTCTGGATAAAATTTTTGCGCATCCTTATTTTGATTTCATCATTCAGTAATTTTTTTAATAACTCTAAAGCAATATTTTTTCTTTCCATTCCCTGAATTTCTACCAAAAATTCATCAGATAAAATTGAAATATCCGGTTTTTTTATTCCTGCCGCATCAAAAACATCGACAATACCCTCTGAAACTACGGCTTTATCAACAATCTGTCTGATAGCTGTTTCAATTTCAGCATCAGATTTACCTGATCCGATTGACTCAAATTTTGTTAATCGCGCTTTCACCGCTTGGAAAAATCCAATCTCATCCTTTATCTCCATTGCTTTAAGGTTTGGGACAGATAAAGCAAACGCCTGCAACAATAAGGATACTTGTTTCGTATATCTGTTTTTTCCGTCTTCTAATCCAAGAATATGTTCTTGCGCTTCAAGTATAATTGTAAGTTTTGATCGAGTATCAACAGAAAAATATTTTTTGTAGTCAAAGCCGTTAAACATTTGTTCAACAATTTCAAATTTCTCAAGCATCGCCATGACCGCCTCATTCTGATCAAGTGTTGGTGCGCCCTTGCCGCCACTTTGTGTGTATGTCGCAAGCGCTGTTTTTAAATTCGAAGCAATGCCAATATAGTCAACAATTAAACCACCTGGCTTATCCTTAAATACGCGATTCACGCGCGCAATTGCCTGCATGAGATTATGTCCGCGCATCGGCTTATCTACATACATTGTATGCAAGCACGGCACATCAAAACCAGTGAGCCACATATCACGCACAATAACCAATTTTAATCCATCGCTTTCATCTTTAAAACGATCACCAATAGCTTTCCTATCTTGTTTTGTTGTGTTATGTATTTGCCAATTTTCAGGATCAGAAGATGACGAAGTCATCACAACTTTAATTGCGCCCTTATTTAAATCTTTATTATGCCAGTCAGGACGAATTTTTATTATTTCTTCATAAAGTTCGACTGCTATTCTTCGGCTCATACAGACGATCATCCCTTTACCTTCAAATACTTCGCGCCGTTTTCCGAAATGATCAACTAAATCTGTTGCAACAACTTTTAATCTATCTTTGTGTCCAACGATTGCTTCTAATTGTGCCCACTTTGCCTTAGCTTTTTCTTTGGTTGTGCTTTCTTCACCTTCGGTTATCGCTTCAACTTCTTCGTCAAGTTTTGCCGCTTCCTCTGGTTTTAGATGAACTTTCGCAAGACGGGATTCGTAATAAATACGAACGGTTGCGCCGTCTTCTACTGCTTGGGCAATATCATATACATCAACATAGTTGCCAAATACTGCCGGAGTAGAGGCATCTTCTTTTTCAATTGGCGTGCCGGTAAATCCGATAAATGAAGCGTGAGGTAAAGCATCGCGCAAGTATTTAGCAAAACCGTACTTAGTAATAATTTCACCATTTTTCTCGGTAGTTTTTGCGCTAAATCCGTATTGACTGCGATGCGCTTCATCGGCGATAACGATGATATTTTTTCTTTCAGATAGCAAATCAAAATTTGCTGATCCGTCCTCGGGAAAGAATTTTTGAATTGTTGTAAAAATAATTCCGCCGCCGGCAACACGCAAAAGTTCTTTTAAATTTTCACGACTATGAGCTTGTGCTGGCTCTTGACGAAGCAATTGTTTACAGGAAGAAAAAGTATCAAAAAGCTGATCATCTAAATCGTTTCTGTCTGTTATAACAACAATTGTCGGATTATTTAATTTCAAAACGGATTTCCCAGAATAAAAAACCATTGAGAGCGATTTTCCGCTTCCTTGCGTATGCCAAACCACGCCCGCTTTTCCATTTCCTAGTTCGCTTGTTGCTCGCAAGGTTTCCTCAATTGCTTTATTAACCGCAAAATATTGATGATAGGCGGCAATTTTTTTTATATTAACAATGGAAGATAAGCCTGTCTTTGCATCCTCTTTTTTGCTTTTTTCGAAAACAATAAAGTGTCGAATCAAATCAAGCAAAACATTCCTTGAAAGCATTCCTTTAATCAATGTTTCAATTTGCGGAATTGTTGCAGTATCTTCTTTGAATCCATCGCTTGATTTCCAGGCAAGAAAGCGAGAAATATCTGATGAGATAGTTCCAGTTCTTGCGTCTAATCCATCGGAGGCAACTAACATTGCGTTATAGTAAAATAGTGATGGAATAGCGTTTTTATAATTTTGCAATTGTGTAAATGCTTTCTGAACTGTTGCGTTTTCATCTATTGGATTTTTGAGCTCAATCACCACTAAAGGCAAACCGTTAATAAATAAAACCACGTCTGGTCGTTTGTTGATATTATTTTCAATTACCGTGAATTGATTGCACACCAAGAATTCATTATTTTCCGGATGCATAAAATCAACGAGCCAAACCTTATCGCCCCTGATTCCTTCTTCGCCCATCACTTCAATTTCTATGCCTTCGGTAAGTAGTCGGTGAAATGCCTCGTTGTTGTCTATTAAATTTTGACTTGGCAAATTCAAAACTTGACGGAGAGCTTGCTCGCGCGCTTCTTCTGAAATGGTAGGATTGATTATTTCAATCGCTTGTTTTAAACGGCTTTTCAAAACCACTTCGCTTAAATTTGGCCGCTCAAGCTCCTGGTCTTCAGGCGATAAATACTGCCAGCCTTGATTTTGCAAAAGCTCAATGACAAATTCTTCAATTATTGATTCAAATATTTTGCTCATATGGAATTATTATAATGACCTTTAAATTGTGCTAATTCTGCTTCAGTTAAAAGCGTTTCGTTATCTCGGACAAGTGATTGGTAAAAATTTGCTACATCAGGGTCTGTCGCAATCCAGTTTATTTGATTATTGAAAAAGAAAGCGTCAAATAATTTTCTAATTTGTTCTTTTGAGAAATTCTGATCTTGTAATAATTTGCGCAAAAGTGAATGGGTTGAGGCAAAATTCGGACTAATTCTTAATCCTTCGATTAACTCGTTTTTTCCTAAATATTCGCTTAAATTTGTCTTATATGCCTCTGTATCACCATCAAATAATACACGGCTTGGCGAAAGGGAGACTCCGCCCACACTAACCGCTTCTTCTATCTCATCAAACCATTCATTAAACTCTTGATTATCTTCGTATTCTAACTCTTTTCTTTTCTCTGCGTGTGCCGGATATAAATTTTTGTAATAGCTTAATAAAAAATAGGAAATATTATCGGTTGTAGAAAGCAGAAAAAGAGTTTCATCATTAAATAATGCGGTTCGGTTATTCTCTAGTGTATAAATATCTTTGCCGTGCGAAGTCTCGCCAAGCTTATTTCGAAATTCGCTAATTGCGTTGGAAAAACTACCAATAATATTGAGATACCCTTTTTCTTCAAAGAATAAAACTTTTTTTACCTGCTTGTATAAATTACCAATATTACAATCTTCTAAATCTTCTGGTGTTTTTGAATTTACCTCTACAAGAATTGTCTTGAAAATTGACTCAACAAGCGATTTGCAGTTTTCAATAACAAATCCGGGAGAACTTTCTCTATATGTTTTAATACGCAAAACATATTCGCCGAGAGCTTGCCATTTTACATTTGCGTCTATGAATGATTGCGTTTTTCTCATATTTAATCCTTAAAACCTTTTACTCGCACCTCTCCTTTCATCAACTTCGGCAAAAGTGTGTCGCGAAGTTTGGAAAGGGTTTGAATTTGGGTATAATTTGAATCAATTTTTACTGACATATAGTATAAGGCAGGGATTATTTGATCTTGTGTTCTTTTGTCTGGAATAATAATCTGCATCTCGCCAAGTAAGGTGTTATTTAAAGAAGTTTGTCCCGTTGTCCCTGCCCCCATAGATTCAATTTTATCTTCTAGAAATTTTATATTATATCCAAGAATAATTGGGTCTATAATTTCTTTATTTGCTCGCAAAATAGTAATACAACTATGAATCAGGTACGGTTTTTCTCTTTTAGAAAAAATTTGAGCAACTCTTCCTAGTGTTCCAACACCCATGGAATTAATTAATATGTCTTTGGGTTGTAAATAAAACCAGGTTGGAGCCTCTTGGATTTCATTATTGTGAAATTGGATTGCCTCCTCAGTGATTGTGCCATTCCTAACACATCTTTGATTAATAACAGCAACGCCACTTTTAGAGTAATGGGGGGAGATGCCTCTTCGATTCTCTATAACCACATCTTTTAGTTTTTCTATTTTCCATTCTTCCGGAATTTCACCGAGTTCGGAATCAATCATTTTTCCAGTCGCGCCGGGAAAATTAAAATTCACAAACCACTCTTTAAAAATCGCCTGTGCGATAGCTTCTAGTGTTTTGTTTTGTTCTTGCAAAAGCTCAATTTTATCATCCAAAGACGACAGCACCGCCGCAATCGCTTGTTGTTCTTCTGAATTTTCTGGCAAAACTACTTCAACTTGATGAATATGATTCCTATTTAAAGTTGGAACGCCTGTTCCTGCATTATATTTTTCAAATGGAAAGCTTAATAACCAGTAATAAATAAATTTTTCGTAATTACTTTTAAAATCTTTAATCCATAATGTTGTGTTAAGTGGCCAATAATTATCTTTGATAAATAAAACCTTACCAAGCGAGCCACTCCTTCCAGTTACAACGCCAGGAGCCAAAGCCTTATATTCTTTGACATAACCATCAATGCCGGTAGACGCAATTAATGGATAGTTTCCTTTAATGCGATCTTGAGTTGGCAAATCAAATCCACGCTGAAATTCAACCACCGCTCCCAGCGTCGTCATTTTCCATCCCTTTGGAATTGTAGTTGTTTGATCTGACATATTATTTCAGTTTTTTAACTTTCTGATTCCTTAAACTTTCCGCATTTTTTGGGCTAATCACTTTTTTGCCAGTTTTACTTTCAATATCTCTTCTAGCGTTGCCTGCCACGCTTCCTCCTTCTCGAGCAACTGTTTTGTTTTCATTCATTCCTTTGGGTATTTTCTTTTGAGAAATTTCTGTTGTTGCTGTTTCTGCCAACATATTGAGCACTAATTCCAAATTTGTCATATTGTCCCGCAAGTTTTCTTTTCTAAGGTTTTTCAGTCGTTTATATTCTTTGGTAGTCATTCCGGTCCAAGCTTTAACAATCTCGTCAGTAAGAATAGCAAACTCCAACCCTTCCTTTGCCCCTCGCTCTTCCCATTCGTCAGTCAAGGCCTTGCGAATCTCTATACTTTTGAGTCTTTGATTAACCCATTCGGGAGAGTAACCCTTTTGTAGATAAGTTTTAAGAGCGCGATTGATGGTGATTTCTGGATCAGCGGTTTCTTCTAGTCTTTCATACCCGACGCGCGCCAACCACAACTTGAAGGGCTCAGCATTGGGTGAAGGGATAGACTGAATCAGTCGGAGCATAACCTCAGTGTCAGCAATATCAGCCAAGCGCATTTTGCCATCAGGCGCTATCATTTTCAAAGCGTGACACTTTGTCACGGTTTCATTTCCGCCTTCTTTTAGCAGTCTTTCTTTGAGCTTTCGCCAGTAAGCAACTGGGTCTATGCTTTTTGTTAGCACCGCAATTACATCAGAAACGGCAAAATACCAAAGCTCCTTTTCCTCATCCCAATGACGGCGGATATTATTACCCTCAAAAATTACGATTGCTTTATTTTTTGATACACTTTTCATAATTATTCCAAATTAATTCCAACATTTTTGAGTTGTTTTTTTATTTCCTCGTCTAATCTTTTTTCTTCTTTCATCTGCTCTGAAAGTTTGGTTGCAAGCTCCGTCATTTTTTCTTCAAACGGAATTCCGTCATCTTCTTCATCTTTAATCCCTACATATCGCCCCGGAGTGAGTACAAAATTATGCTTAGTAATTTCTTCAATATTTGCCGACTTGCAAAAACCTTTTATGTCTTCATATTTGCTGTCTCTTTTTCGCCATTCGTGATAAGTATCAGAGATTTTAGCAACATCTTTTTCGGTGAATTCGCGATGAGTACGATCTGCCATAAAGCCGATTTCTGATGCATCAATAAACAAGATTTCACCCGTGCGTTTACGGTCGCCATTACCAGTGCGCTTACGAGAGATAAACCAGATACAAGCTGGGATACCGGTGTTATAAAAAAGTTGTTTTGGAAGTGCGACAATGCAATCAACCAAATCATTTTCAACTAGCGATTTTCTAATCTCGCCTTCGTTGTTTGTTTGTGAAGAGAGCGAGCCATTAGCTAGAACGCATGCCATCACGCCTTTTGGCGAGAGGTGGTAAATCATATGCTGAAGCCAAGCATAATTGGCGTTACTTGCCGGCGGTGTGCCGTATTGCCAGCGTGGAT
>Ga0209105_100723_pt1 | contig 10372 bp, 12 predicted proteins | sample SedPBSmetaG_FD_184158 | JGI IMG/M metagenome (GOLD analysis project Ga0209105, IMG submission 184158) | Freshwater sediment bacterial and archeal communities from Indian Creek, Illinois, USA to study Microbial Dark Matter (Phase II) -... | ecosystem: Environmental > Aquatic > Freshwater > Creek >...
ATATTAAACTGAATTCTCTAAATAATAAAAATAACTTTTATTTTAAAAACATTAACATACTAAAAATATAAAATAAACCTTAAATTGTTTATTTCAGGTAGTGATAACAAATGGCAGGAATAGTGGGATATGGAGTTTACATACCTTCATATAGAATAAAAGTTGAAGAAATAGCCAAAGTATGGGGAGACGATCCAGATGCTATTTCAAGAGGGCTTGTTGTACAGGAAAAATCTGTTCCAGCTCCAGACGAAGATACTGCAACCATCTCAGTAGAAGCAGCAAGATATGCAATCGCCAGATCAATGATAGACCCACAAAAGATTGGGGCAGTTTATGTTGGGTCAGAATCACATCCTTACGCTGTAAAACCTACAGCAACTATTGTTGCAGAAGCAGTTGGTGCAACACCACACATGACATCAGCTGATTTAGAATTTGCATGTAAAGCGGGTACAGCAGGAATGCAAATTTGTATGGGGCTTGTAGATTCTGGAATTATTGATTATGGATTAGCTATTGGTGCAGATACAGCACAAGGCGCTCCAGGGGATCCTTTAGAATACACAGCATCAGCAGGAGGAGCTGCTTACTTAATTGGAAATGATAACACCATTGCAGATATTGAAGGGACATACAGTTTCACGTCAGATACACCAGATTTCTACAGAAGAGAAGGAAAGCCGTATCCAAGGCACGGTGGGAGGTTTACAGGAGAACCAGCCTATTTCAAGCATGTATTATCTGCAGCTAAAGGGATGTTTGAGAAAATGGGAACTGATGTATCAGATTATGATCATGCAGTTTTTCACCAGCCTAACGGTAAATTCTACCTCAAAGCTGCAAAAAAACTTGGGTTTAACAATAAGCAATTAAAAACAGGACTTTTAACCCCAGTTATAGGAAATACTTACTCTGGTGCAACTCCACTTGGATTAGCAGCTATTCTTGATATAGCAAAACCTGGAGATAGAATTCTTGCAGTATCTTACGGATCAGGTGCAGGAAGTGATGCATTCAGCATAACTGTTAATGACGGTGTAGAAGAAAGAAGAGATCATGCACCAACAGTCAGAGAAATTATAGCAAACAAAAGCTATGTTGATTATGCAATATACGCTAAATTTAAAGGCAAATTGAAGATGGCTTAAGAGGGATTTAAATGAGAGATGTTGCAATTATTGGAGCTTCACAGACAAAATTTGGAGAACTCTGGGATGAATCATTTAGAGATTTAATAACAACTGCAGGAATAAAAGCTGTTGAGGATGCAAACATTGAAGGGGCAGATTTAGATGCTATGTACGTTGGAAATATGTCTGCAGGTCTTTTTATACAGCAGGAACATATAGCGTCCCTAATAGCAGATCATGCAGGATTAACACCAATACCCTGCGCTCGTGTTGAAGCAGCATGCGCATCTGGTGGATTAGCACTTAGAAACGGTATAATAGCTGTTGCATCAGGATACCATGACATAGTAATTTCAGCAGGAGTTGAAAAGATGACTGATGTGGTAGATCCAACTCCAGCTATTGCCACAGCTTCAGATCAGGAATGGGAAGCACAGCAGGGTATTACATTCTCTTCACTTTACGCCATGATAGCAAGAAGACACATGCACGAGTATGGAACAACAAGAGAACAGTTAGCAATGGTTTCGGTTATAAACCACAAAAATGGTGCTAAAAATCCTCTTGCTCAATTTACAATGGAAATTTCAGTAGATACCGTACTGAATTCTACAATGGTAGCAGATCCACTTAGACTTCTGGACTGTTCACCAGTAAGTGACGGTGCAGCGGCAGTAATTTTATGCCCTGCAGAAGACGCTAAAAAGTACACAGACACACCTATTTATGTTAAAGCATCTACACAGGCTTCAGGAACCATTGCTTTGCATGACAGAAAAGATTTGACCACTATTGACTCTACAGTACATGCAGTAAGAAACGCGTACAAAATGGCAGGCCTTGAATCAAAAGATATTAATACAGTAGAAGTTCATGACTGTTTCAGCATTAGTGGGCTGCTTGCAATAGAAGACCTTGGATTCGTTAAAAAAGGGAAAGGTGGAGTAGCAATAGAAGAAGGAATGACAGAATTAGACGGAGATATACCAGTAAATCCATCTGGAGGTCTTAAAGCAAGAGGGCATCCATTAGGAGCTACTGGAATTGCTCAGGCAGCTGAAATTGTGTGGCAGCTAAGGGGAGAAGCTGGTAAAAGACAGGTTGAAGGTGCAGAAATAGGTATGACTCATAATATCGGAGGAACAGGCGGAACAGCCACAGTGCACATTTTATCAAACTAAATAATTCATTTTTAACTTTTTCATGTCAAACCTCTAAGTAACATATAAACATTTAACAAGGATTCTCTCATGATTCCAATGAAAAATTTGATTTCACCGGTTTTAATTCCTTTAAAAAGCCATAAAACTAAAATATATAAGCCAAATGAAGTTGATCCTGTCAGAATAATATTTAACGCTCCAAATGGATATATAATGTAGAGAAATACTGCCATTACTACTGCTGCGATCATAACTTTAGTTAAGAATCCGAAATAAAAATTACATCTTATATACCTAAAAGAGTAGTAAGAAGTAACTAAAAATGCTGCCAGATAGATAATCAATGTTGTAATTGCAATTCCAATAATTCCAAAAAGATATCCGAAGGTTATGTCCAGAATAATATTTAGCATGGTTGAAATTACCCAGATATAACCAGTAATCTTTGTTTTTCTCTCCATAACTATTATTTGTGTTACAATACAGTAAAGACCAAATACTAACCCTCTTACTGCAAGAATAGGAGTTATTACATGCCCTACATCAGCTAAAGTCGGGGTGGACAGAATATAAAGCAATGGTTTTGCAAGGACAGATAATCCAACTACAGTTGGCACAGCTATAACCAGATATAGCTTTATGGAATAATTTAAAAGAAATCTTGTCTCTTCTATTTTTCTTTCAGCGTAATATTGAGATAGGATATGTAATAATACAGTGTATAATGGGGAGATGTAAGAAGAGCCATTAAAGCACTGATTGTGTAACCTGCAGAAAAAAAGCCAACCGCCCCTATTCCAATGGTTAATCTAATTACATAACGATCTGTAGCATCTAAGATCCAGAATGATGCATTGCTTGGGATAGTTGGTAACCCAAAAGTCAGATATTCTCTTAAATTTCTAAATTTCGGAATTTTAAATCCAATTTGCCTTAATACTAATATAAATATTATTAAAAAATTAACACCTGAGTAATTAAAATCCCTGTATTTCTTGCCTGCTTTTCGACGCAGACATAAATCTTACCATTGTGTAGGGCAATCCCAGTATTGCAATGGAAGGAATAAGTGTAATGGTAATTTGAAATTGTATCCAGACCCCATAATCAGGGATAGAGAGATTATGGGTTAAAATCGGCAGTAGGATAATTGGTGTTATGGCTATCAGAAAATTTGATGTCCCTATTAAACCCATTCTCTGTAAAAACAGCCTGTACTGATCCAAAATTTCACCTTAAAAATCTTTGATTTTTATGGTTCGGAAATGCTACACATTTCCTCAACCTCGAATTATAATATTATTTATATAAAAATTATTATTAAATCATTTGCATTGTAACATGTAGTTTTTTGAAGGGATTTGAAATTTAAATAAAATTAAAGAAAATAAAATTGGAATTTGAGCCATAAAAAGTCCAGAACTTAATTTAAGCCTGTTAATTGATAAAATCAAAAATCACGCATTACTTTGGGCTTTAAAATGTAAATGGGCTCTGTAGAAATGCTCTTAAATTTTAATAAATAAGTGATCTGCACACTTATAACGTTGAAACAAATATTTTGTAGCTTAGTTTCCCAATTTTTGGAAATTTGGCGCATCTTAAGTACTTCGAAAATAAATTTATATAATTTATTTTCAGCAAATCACTTAAGCCAAGCTTAAAACAACAGGTATTGTAATTATACTGAAAAAATAAGTGGCAATGACTAAATTTGAAGCTAAAGACCCATCACAACCATATCTATCTGTCAGAACTGCTGCTACTGTGCCAGAAGACACTATAGTTTCTAAAAGTAGAATTTCAGTATCGACAGGGCTGAGATTAATGGTTTGACTGAGGAAAAAGGCTATTAAAGGCTGCATAATCAGTTCTATGGAAACAACTGCTGCAATTAGAACCAGTAAACTCCTTAGAGAAAATGGTCTTACCATTACAGCTATGGAAATTGTCACAAATATTATCAATGAATTGCCTATTAAGACCAAGACACTCATTAAAGTGTCAGCTACAAAACCAGTTGGCTTAGGCATGAAAAACGAGAACACAATCCCCAGGACAATAGATAGAATAATAGGATTGGTTAAAAAACTTTTAAAAAATGATTTTGTAAAAATTTGCCCGTTCTTGCCAAAATAGTATTAGCACCGTGGCCAGACTTTGCAGTAGATTAAAATAGAAATCCATGATTAATAACTCCACCCGATATGGTTTCTAAATTTTTGAATATGGCAAACTCATCTCAGCAAAAGATATGAAAAAATCTCGCTTTGAAAAGTTAGCCAGGGAAGGTTATTCTTTTATAAATAATATCTTGAGTGAAGGCGTGGTTTTATATGAAAGAATGGGAAAAACACTTGGAAAGAGCTGAAGAGAAATTAAAATCTGCCCATATCCTATTCGACAACAATATGTTCGCTGATTCTGTAAGTGAGTCATATTATTCTATGTACCACGCTGCCGTCGAAAAATCAGAGATTTTTTGGGCATCAAAATCAAAGATTTTGAAAGCAAAGGCTCTTCTATCTTTAAAAAACGTATATTCTCGAACACATGCAGGTCCTGTATCACAATTTGGATTAAATTTTGTTATAGAAGGGTTTATTGAGGAATTTTATGCCAAAAGTTTAGCAAAGGCTGAAACAGGACGTGAAAAAGCAAATTACGATGTATTCTATGTCGTGTTTAAAAATGAAAAGCAATAGCTTAATTTAAAAAGAAAAAAAGAGTTGATGTAAGTTTATTACATCATTGGTGGCATTCCACCAGGCATTCCACCCATACCTTCCATTTCGCCGCCTTTACCAGCACCGGTCGATGCTATAACATCATCGATACGGAGGATCATTTCTGCAGCTTCTGCAGCAGATTGAATCGCCTGTTTTTTAACTCTCTGTGGCTCAACAACGCCAGCTCTGTACATATCTCGTACATCACCTTCAAAAACATCTAATCCCATGTATAATGATTTTTCGTGTGCTGCTCTTAAATCTACAAGAGCGTCGATGCTGTCAAGTCCGGCGTTTTCTGCGAGTGTTTTTGGAACAATTTCTAAAGCTTCAGCAAATGCAGAAACAGCTAATTGTTCTCTACCACTTATGGTGTCAGCATATTCTTTTAATCCTTTGGATATTGCTATTTCAGGTGCCCCTCCGCCAGCAACAATTTTTTTATCCTCTACTGTTGCTGTAACAACACCGATAGCGTCGTTAACTGCTCTTTCAATTTCATCTACAACGTGGCTGGTTGAACCTCTGACCAGTATGGTGACAGCTTTAGGATCTTTACATTCTTCCACAAATATCATGTCTTCGCTGGATATTTTCCTTTCTGCTACTTTTCCAGCGTCTCCTAAGTCATCGTATGAGAGATCTTCGATGTTGGTTACAACATTAGCGCCTGTTGCTTTGGAAAGTTTTTCCATGTCAGATTTTTTAACTCTTCTTATAGCCATGATTCCAGCTTTAGCCAGGTAGTGCTGTGCAAGGTCATCAATACCTTTTTGACAGAATAAGACATTTGCACCAGAGTCTTCGACTTTGTTGATCATGTTCCTGATCATCTGTTCTTCCTGTTCAATGAAAGCCTGCATCTGTGCAGGATCTGTGATTCTGATTTCTGCATCCACTTCAGTTTCTTTAACTTCTATTGCAGAGTTTAAGAGTGCTATTTTTGCATCTTCTATTTTTGAAGGCATTCCTGGATGTACTCTTTCTTTGTCAATAATTACGCCCTGAACAAGTGTGGATTCGTCCACAATTGCACCGTCTTTTTTCTCTATTTTAATATGATCAGTATCTATTTCTCCGTCTTCCTCTACCTGTTTAACAGCGGCCACTATAAGCTCTGCTAGTGGTTTTCTTGCTTTTTCGGTTCCTTTTCCAGTCATTGCTGTCATTGCTACTTTTAAGAGAGTGTCTCTGTCATCAGCGTCAATTGAAATAACGCTTAGGATTTCCTGAGCTTTTTCTGCTGCCTGCCTGTAACCCATGGCGATTATGGTTGGATGAATATCCTGATCAAGTAACCCCTCTGCCTTTTTTAGTAATTCTCCAGCAATGATAACTGCTGTTGTTGTACCGTCGCCTACTTCATCTTCCTGAGTTTTAGCAACTTCAACAAGCATTTTAGCTGCAGGATGTTCAATATCCATCTCTTTGAGGATAGTTACACCATCATTTGTTACTACTATGTCTCCTAAACCATCTACAAGCATTTTGTCCATTCCCTTTGGACCAAGAGTTGTTCTTACAGTTTCTGCAAGGGCTTTCCCTGCCATGATGTTCATTCTTTGAGCGTCTCTTCCTAAAAATCTGTTAGTACCTTCTGGTAAAATTAAAATTGGTTGGTTTCCACCACTTAATTGTGCCATAATATATCACCTCTATTCTTTTGTTATTTTATCAATGGGTTAGAGGTTCTATAAATAGTTTTCGATCCAAAAATTAAATGATTTAAAAATAAATGGTGTATTTAAAAAGGTAATGAATAGAAAATACCTTTTAAATACATGGTTCCCATGTTCCAATTACGTATTATTCCAAAATCATTGTTCCTATTGGATGTATCGGCATCGATCCACTGACCATTTATAAAAACCTGTGCCCAGACATGTCCATATCTTCTGCCACTTGAAAAAGTGCAATTTGCATTAACATATCTGGTTGGAATTCCAGCTGCTCTTGAAAGCCGTCGAACACTTCGTGTTCGGGCAATCAAAACCTTTGGTTTTGAAAGCTTTTTCGGTTTTGTTCTCTAAAAATAAGGTATTAATGGCTTTAAAATAAAATAATAAAATTTTAGAGTATTTCTAATCCTTATTTACTGATAGATCTGGCCAGGTAGTTTTTCTTTTACATCCATGTAAAGATAGGTAATTACCAGAATAAAATAAGGAGTCAATATTATTTGCACAAGCATGTTTAAAATGGACCCTACAACTGGGATCAGTTCTAAAATAAAGCCTATACCTGTTGCGATTGCAAGATTAATAACTGCAACTAAAAACACTTTTAATTTGTTTTTCATTAAAATGTTGGCACTATCTTTAATTGAACCAGTAGTGGATTTTTTGCCTATCACGATGGACTGGTTAACTACCATAAAGGCCAGTGCCAGTAAGATTATACTCACAGTTAATATAACCACTCCAAGTACTGTGACCACCAGTCCCAGAACCTCAGAAACATTAAAGAGTATTAAACCCAAAATGAATGGTAAGATAAGTACAGCAGCAATTAATCCCATTATTATACTTACAGCCAGTATTTTAATGAAATATTTCTTCCCTTTTTCCCATGCGACTTCCAGATCAGGTTTCTGTCCTTCCAGTATTTTTCCTGCCATCCCTATGGTTGCAGCGTAAATAAATGAATTTATTACAAGTGAAAGGACTACAGCAGCGATAATTACAAGTAGAGAAATAACTGCAGCAGTTAATGTCATATCTGGAACTGGTTCTGGTGTAATCATCCCGTTAATAAAGAATTGAGGCCCTAAAAATCCAAATATTATTACTAAAGCAGCTGCTAACATTATCAAAATCATTAAAACCGTTCCCACAAAAGATGGAATTACAATAGTCATGTTTTCTTTTAAATCATCAAAAGATCTGGAATAATAATCTCCAATATCCATGAAATACCCCCATTGATTTTATATAATGATAGTAATCACTTGTATAAATAGTATGTTGATGATTTTAACTGAGTGGTTTGTAAAAAGAATTTTGTTTTATGGTGGAGCAATAGCATTATGTTTAACAGCTGTATAAATTAATCCTATAGAATAAGTGCCATCGACTCAGTAAATCCCAGTATTGAGAGTCTCTGTTGTGCAGTATTCCAGACATGCGGTGTGCCTGCACCCGGACGTGCCTTAATCATGCCATCGTATATTTTCACTGAACCTGTTGAAACTTGCAAAAAATTGCCAGTGTTATTATTTTTAATGAAGTAGTTGCCTAATATAAGTATAGTATCAGTGGCAGTGCTGCTTATAAATGCAGTTGCATTGTGTTTTAGCATATAAAGTCTATTTTAACATTTCCAGTATTATTTATCATGTAGTTGGGCAATAATACATTGGTAGCACCTGCAGAAACATCACCAAATAATAGATGGAGTTTGAACACTAATAGCATTGGCTTCAAGTACTGTAACTTCTACTCGCTGGTTTACAGGGTTAGCAGTCACCTGGTTGTCTCCTACAGCATATGCTGCAACGACTATCATTGCCACCATTAATAAACATATATCTAATATTTTTTTTGCCGTCGGACACTGTGTGTCCGGGCCACGAAACTTTAGTTTCATACGGTTTTATTTTCTTTCAACTTTGATTTTAATTGGAGATACAATTTCTTTTTTCCTGATAATCCATACTGCTAACGCTAAAATTAAAATAATTATTAACCATACTGGAATAACAAGAATTGTACTACTGTTAGTAACCAGAGTTTTATCCTGTTCATATCTTCCATAGTTAATTACTGCTCTTGCATTGTAAATGCCGAAATCTGAAAATCCAGGAACCCATTGAGCTTTAAGATAATAATCATCTTCAGGGAACACTCCCCCCTCAAGTGGAATCTTTTGACCACCTATTAACCCACTAATTTCAATATTTCCAGTCATATTAGCATATACAGTTCCATTATTTCTAACATGATACATAAAATCTCCAGGCATAAACGATAGAAGTACAGTTGGTGCACTGTGCTCTAAAAGTTCCAGAGATTCAATTATTGGGCCAGGTATACCTGCAACAATTGTAATAACCAGTTTAACAGCATGTTGAACACCAAATTGAGGTTGATTCCCTTCTGAAAGTATTGGTACTCCATTAGCTGTGATGGCTCCCAGTGCATCATTATAACTGAATTGTGATGGTGCATTTATAGTAAAGGGCACTGCTTTCTTCTCTCCAGGTTTGAGTATGAAGTTAGCTGGTGTATTAATTGTAATCCAGTTTGCTATCCCATCATCTGAAAATTCCAGATGAATATTATCCATTAAAAGCCTTTTTCTCTCAAGTGTAACGTTCATATCCACATTACCAATATTTTCAAGCATAAATTGCCCAGAAACTGTTCTGGTATCGTTTAAGTTATAACTAAAAGTAGAGGGAGTTGCAAGAAGTCCTCCAGCCATTACTGGAGCTAGTAAATTAATGATTAAGATTAATATGAGAATAATTGATAATGGTTTCACATGTTTGAAGATAAACCCACCTCCAGATAAAAAAAGTAAAAAAATAGGGAAAAAAACTATGAAATAGGTGTACGACCGCCTCTAACTGCTACATATGTTACAGTTGAGTTATAGAACCCATCGGCGGTGAATGATGGTATATTTACCCTTAATGGTATACTTATATTTGCACCTGCTGGTCCAGTGCCTTGAGCTATTTTCCAATTTTCAATTGCCATTCTAAAGCTAGTACTGAAGTCCACAAACGTACCAGTTTCATTGCTTCTAAACTGGAAGGTATTTAAAGTATTATTAGAATAAGTAGTATTTGTATGTGGAATAGTAGATCCAGTGCTTGATCTAAGAAATACATCTATTCGTCCGTTTGATCTAGAAGTTACAGTATTATCATTTCCAGTACCGTCTAAAAGGAACAGTGTAGTTGCATCTGTGCTATTCCAACTATTGCTTACCATAGTAGGAGTTTCAATAGCAATAACATCTGCAATGTTTACGCTTACCGTCTGATTTACCCGACGTTCGGGTCTAGCAGTCGTTGGATTGTCTCCTGCAGCATATACTACAATAAATAGCATTGCTCCCATTAATAGAACTATGCCCAATATTTTTTCTTTCATTTTCTCACATCCTGATTTTATTTGGAATAATCAAATTACAATGGATAAACAGATGTGTGACAATAATCACATTCTATTTATCACAATTGTATAATATAATACAGTGATGTTCATAACTAATCAGGGTGTCTGATTAGATGTGAAAATTCATGGGTTATTTGGGCATAATTTCACACATCGATGGTTATTCAAATGTCCCTAATAAAAGTACAGTTGAATAATTTCTATATATTAAAATAGAGCCTTAA
>Ga0209105_100725_pt1 | contig 10368 bp, 7 predicted proteins | sample SedPBSmetaG_FD_184158 | JGI IMG/M metagenome (GOLD analysis project Ga0209105, IMG submission 184158) | Freshwater sediment bacterial and archeal communities from Indian Creek, Illinois, USA to study Microbial Dark Matter (Phase II) -... | ecosystem: Environmental > Aquatic > Freshwater > Creek >...
AGAAAGTCATTAAGACTGATTCAGCTAAACTGCACTTACTCACAAAAGAAACCATTGAAAATCTGCTAGACGAACAAGTCTATTCTTTGCTGGAGCAGAAATGGATTACTCCTCTGATAGTAGAATTACGACAGATGCCTGAAGTCATCCTCGACAAACTCGCAGCTAAAGTGCAGGCTCTTGCGGACAAATACTCTATTACCTTCGCCGATGTGGAAGACGATATCGAAGAGACAGAAGCAACGCTTTCGTCCATGATTGAACAGCTTACAGGTAGCGATGTGGATATTAAGGGGCTGGCTGAACTGAAAACCCTGCTGGGAGGTGCGTGATATGCCTGAAATAGCAAAAGTACCTGCGATCAGGTTCAAAAACTTCACCGACGCTTGGGAACAGCGTAAGTTGAAAGATTTATTCAAAGTTACCCGTGGTAATGTACTTGCTGCGACAATAACGAGCGAAAAGAAGACAGAAGACGCACCATATCCTGTGTATTCATCACAGACCAAACAGAATGGCTTAATGGGTTACTACAAGGAGTTTCTTTATGAGGATGCAATCACTTGGACTACAGATGGTGCTAATGCAGGTACGGTCAATTACAGAGCTGGAAAGTTCTATTGTACCAATGTTTGCGGGGTTTTATTATCAAATGAAATCAAAGCGAATCAAATGATTGCTGAGGCATTAAATAATATCGCAAAGAAGTATGTTTCTTATGTTGGAAACCCAAAATTGATGAACAACGTAATGGCAGATATAGAAATAAAATTACCAAGCCAAGAGAAAGAAAGAGATACAATCTCTAGTTTCTTCTACGACCTCGACAACCTCATCACCCTTCATCAGCGTAAGCTTTTGAAACTAAAAAATGTTAAAAAAGCCATGCTTGAAAAAATGTTTCCTAAAAACGGAAGTAACGTTCCTGAAATTCGATTCGCTGGATTTACTGATGCTTGGGAACAGCGTAAATTATCTGATATAGCCACTATGCACGCTAGAATTGGTTGGCAAAATTTAAGAACATCGGAGTTCCTAGACAATGGCGATTACATGCTAATAACAGGAACTGACTTTCAAGATGGAGCTATAAATTATTCAACTTGTCATTATGTTGAAAGAGAAAGATACATTCAAGATAGACACATTCAAATTACCAATGGAAGTATACTTATCACAAAAGACGGAACATTGGGCAAAGTCGCTTATGTACAGGGGTTGAAAATGCCAGCTACATTAAATGCTGGAGTATTCAATGTGGAATTAAGAGATGACAATGCTGTTGATGGTAAGTATCTTTTTCAGTACTTAAAAGCTCCATATTTGATGGATTACGTTTCTAAAAAAGCTACTGGCGGAACAATAAAACATCTTAATCAAAATATACTTGTGGATTTTCCAGTTGTACTTCCGATTTACGAAGAACAGGCTAAAATTGGAGAATTCTTCTTCAGCCTAGATGCCCTCATCACCCTTCATCAGCGTAAGTATGAAAAATTGCAGAATCTCAAAAAAGCTTGTCTTGAGAAGATGTTTGTATAAGAAAGGAGCGTGAGCTTGTGATATTTATAACCGAAGCGGAATTTGAAACAGCCATGATTACTGCCTTGCAAAATAAAGGTTGGGAAAGTCGGGTTCTCAAATATCCGACAGAAGATACTTTGCTGAAGAACTGGGCGAATATTCTGTTTGAAAATAATCGCGGTATAGATAGGTTAAATGATGCTCCTTTGACGGATACGGAGATGCAGCAGATACTAGAGCAAGTATTGGCTCTCCGTACTCCATTAAAGCTCAATGGCTTTATTAACGGTAAGACGGTCTCAATTACTCGTGATAATCCGGATGACCCTTTCCACCTTGGCAAAGAAGTGAGCCTCAAGATTTATGACCGCCGCGAAATAGCTGCCGGGCAGAGTCGATATCAAATAGCCCAGCAACCTAGATATAAATCTAAGTCGAAAATTCTGAATGACCGTCGCGGTGATTTGATGCTTCTCATTAACGGAATGCCGGTGTTTCATTTGGAGCTGAAAAAGAGTGGCATTCCTGTGAGTCAGGCTCATTACCAGATTGAGAAGTACTCCGATGAGAGTATCTTCACAGGGATCTTTTCTTTAGTGCAGATATTTGTGGCGATGCAGCCGGAAGAGACGGTCTATTTTGCTAACCCCGGCCCTGATGGTGTCTTTAATAAGGACTTTTATTTCCATTGGGCTGATTTCAATAACGAGCCTATTAACAAATGGAGAGATATCGCGGCCTATCTTCTGTCAATTCCTATGGCTCATCAGATGATCGGTTTTTATACGGTTGCTGACGATTCGGATAGCATACTTAAGGTCATGCGCAGCTATCAGTATTTTGCGGCTAATGCAATCTCTGATCGTGTGTCAAAGATTGACTGGAGCGATAAGAAACTGCTTGGGGGCTATATTTGGCACACAACAGGCTCTGGCAAAACAATGACGAGTTTTAAGTCCGCCCAGCTCATTGCTAATTCAAAGGATGCTGATAAAGTTATCTTCTTGATGGACAGGATTGAGCTTGGTACGCAGTCGCTTCGAGAGTATCGCGCTTTTGCAGAAGATAACGAAGAGGTGCAGGCGACTGAAGACACCCACGCTCTCATCACGAAGCTGAAAAGCAAGAATCCTGCCGATACACTGATTGTCACATCCATTCAAAAAATGAGCAATATAAAGGATGAAGAAGGCGGCTTGAATGCTTCTGATATTGAGACGATGAACTCCAAACGGATCGTTTTCATTGTGGATGAAGCGCATCGCTCTACGTTTGGCGATATGTTGATCACCGTTAAACATACCTTCCCCGGTGCCGTGTTTTTTGGATTTACCGGCACACCTATCCAGAAGGAAAACCAGAAAAAGATGAATACAACTTCGACCGTCTTTGGTGATGAGCTACACCGCTATAGCATCGCTGACGGTATTCGTGACGGAAATGTGCTTGGATTCGACCCGTATAAGGTTCTGACATATAGTGACATTGATTTGCGAAAAGCGGTGTCGCTGAAGATGGCAAATGCCGCTACGGAAGAAGAAGCCATTAAAGACCCGGAGAAAGCAAGAAAATATTACTATTACATGGATACTGTCAAAGTGAAACTGGCCGGATATCGTGAAAAGAGTGGCAAATACGTCAAAGGAATTGAAGATTATCTGCCGGGAGAACAGTATGAGCGTGCCGAACACCAGAAAATGGTTATACAGGACATTTTGGATAATTGGCTGCGGTTGAGCCATGCTTCGAAGTTTCATGCGATTTTTGCTACGAGTAGTATTCCGGAAGCCATAGAGTATTACAGGCTCTTTAGAGACTCAAAACCTGATTTCAAAATCACTGCACTGTTTGATCCAAATATCGACAATAATGGTGGTGTGAAGTTCAAGGAAGATGGCCTTGTTGAGATTCTGGAAGATTACAATGCAAGGTATGAGCAGGACTTTACCTTAGCAACTCACGGGAAATTCAAAAAAGATATTGCAGCACGCCTTGCACACAAAAAGCCTTATGAGCGTATCGAACGGAACTGCGAAAAACAAATTGATCTATTGATTGTTGTAGATCAGATGCTTACCGGCTTTGATTCCAAATGGGTGAACACCCTTTACATGGACAAAGTTCTCAAATACGAGAACATCATTCAGGCGTTTTCTCGCACTAACCGTCTGTTTGGACCGGACAAGCCTTTTGGAACGATTCGCTATTATCGGTTTCCAAATACTATGGAAAGAAATATCAACAATGCGGTAGCTCTATACTCAGGCAACAGACCACTTGGATTGTTTGTGCAACATCTGGACTACAATCTGATGAAGATGAATCAAATTTTCGCAGATATTTCACATCTATTTACTGTGGCGGGCATCTCGGACTTTTCTCGCCTGCCAAACGATTTAGACGAGTGCGGCAGGTTTGCCAAGCTGTTCAGTAGTCTTAATGATTATCTGGAAGCAGCAAAGATTCAAGGTTTTATTTGGAATCAAAAGATCTACTCTTTTAAGAACCCGAAAAAAGTCGTCGAAATGATATTCGACGAAAACACATATCTGATCTTAGCTTTGCGCTACAAAGAGCTATTTACAGCAGCAGGTGACGGCGGCAGCGGCGACATCCCGTTTGATATTGATGGCCATCTGGTAGCCATCGACACTGGCAGAATTGATACCAATTACATGAACTCACGTTTTGAGAAATATCTTAAAGTGCTGCGCCAAGACGATATCGACCAAGACCAGCTCCAAGCGACTCTGGACGAGCTGCATAAATCTTTTGCGACCCTTACCCAAGAAGAACAAAAATATGCAAATATCTTTATCCATGATGTGCATAGTGGAAATGTTGAAATCGAGGACGGCAAGCCTTTTAGAGACTATATCACGGAATACCAGTACCGCGCCAAAAACGAGCAAGTCCGCAACTTAGCTAATGCTCTGGGGGTTGATATTCCAAAGCTGGAAAACCTAATGAATGCCGGTATTACCGAAGCGAGCATCAATGAATACGGCAGGTTCGACGACCTGAAAGAAACAGTGGTTAGGGAGAAAGCCGAGGAATATTTTGTATCGACGGAGGGCACAAAAGTCCCAGCTTTACGGCTGAGCATCAAAATCGAAAAGTTACTCAAAGACTTTATCCTCAGTGGTGGCTTTGATATCAATGAGGATGAAAACAAATAAATAAAAACTTACCAGACAAGTCCCTGTCCCCTTGTCTGTGTTGATTGATGCAATGTTGGACATACTCAAAAAGAAAGGGTCGCTTACAGAAATCTGAAGTAAGAATGATTTGCTGAAGTGGGAGTAAATCTAAAGTGAAGCACAATTTTTATGCTCCCAATAAAAAGTTAAAGCTTTCTGCATATATATTCAAATACAAAAAAGAATTTTGGCTTCAAGCAGGCGGTGGGATTCTCTATAACACGGTCGTTGTCTTTGGTGCGGTTTTTCTAGGGAGAACCATTGATGCCGCGGAACAAGTTTATAGAAATCAGGCCACTATTAGCGTTTTCTATTCCAATTTGATGCTGTTTTTGGGTTTCACACTTATCTTCCAATTTGCACGATACTTCAAGCGTTTTTATATGCGTATACTGGTTAATCAAATGAGCTGCGACATAAGAGCAGGCCTTCTTGAAAACATCTTTGCCATGCCATTAAGCACTTTAAGTGGTGAAAAGACCGGAGATCTTATGAGTCGAATGATTGGTGACGTAGATGCCGTAGGAGCATCGGTTCAAACAACCATTACGGAACTTTGGGACACAGTTCTTCTAATGTTGTCCTATTTTACGGCCTGTATGTTGTTCAGCTCAAATCTTACGTTGCTTGCCAGCATACCTATACCATTTACACTATTATTTGCCCTGATGTTTCGTAATACTTTATATAGTCTCGCGCTAAAATCACGAAAGGCAGCCTCTAAAATCAATGTGCATTTGCAGCATAATGTCACTGGTATCATGCTTTTGAGGCTGTTTGGTCTTGAGCAGGCTGACAACGAACGATTTGAACACCTTTTAAAAGACCAATACAAATGGCAAGTTATTTCTAGCATTCTACAAAGCGGAATGGGCCCTATTTATGTTTTGTTTGCTAATCTCGGTGTTTTGCTAGTGTTAGGACTGGGTGGTCAGTATGTCATAAATCAGACCTGGACAATTGGTACTTTTACAGCCTATCTCAGTATGTTTATTGCTATGGCTTCCCGCACCAATGTAGCCGCAAAGGTAATGAATACATGGCATGGCGCAAAGGCTTCATGGGATAGAATTTGCGAAATGCTGAATGAAGAATATCTGAAAAATCAATCTGAAGTAAACTCTGTTGTGTCAATTAACACTGAGGGACTAAGCGTTAAGGCGTTATCTTTTACATATCCTTTTTCCAAGGAGCAGAATATTAAAAATATCTCATTTGAAGCTAAGAATGGTGAAATTATTGGCGTTACGGGACCCGTTGGTTCAGGTAAAAGTGCACTCGCCGCTGCCATTTCCGGACTTTATACAAAAGAGCGCAACCCTTTAATTGCTTTTATGGATAGTTCTCATTTTATTTTTTCCGATGATGTACTATTTAACATTACTTTAGGCGGGGAAAATGAAAATGTAGAAAAAGCGGTTTTAGTAGCTGAACTTTCTGATGACATCACTCAGTTTGAAAGTGGACTTCATACGAGACTTATGGAGCGCGGTGTGCGGGTTTCAGGTGGTCAGCGGCAGAGAGTTGCTCTTGCCCGTGCCTGGGCTTCCGATTGCCGCATTTTGATACTTGATGATCCGTTTTCTGCAATTGATGTTGATATGGAACGAAAAATTATGAAAAACCTGCGTGATAACATTGGAGAAAAGATTATTTTGTTATTTTCTCACAGGCTTTCCACCTTTGATAAAGTTGATAGAATAATACTTCTGAAAAAAGGCGAGATTGCAGAAGAAGGGACTCATAACGAATTATTTAAGCAAAATGGGATGTACAAAAATATTTATTCAGCACAAGTGTTTCTTGGAGGTGAAGAATATGAAGAATAATGCAATTAAACGCGTTGTTATCCATGTTCTGTTCAAAAAAAAATTACTAGTTATATTTCTTGTTTTGTCTATCATTGTATCTATGGTTCTTCAGTTTTCTCCGGCATTTATTCTTCGTAATATTATCGATCAAAACTTTGCCAAAGGTATAACAGAAGGTGTTTGGGAGCTTGCAATTCTATATTTGCTTGTTGTTTCCGCCTCGAATATTGTTGAGTTTCTTAAAGTGGCATTTACAACATTGATTGGCCAAAGTATCTTGATGGATATTCGTTTGAAAATGGCGGAGCGAATGTCAAAGTTTTCGATTAATTATTTTGTAAAAACACCTGCAGGGGATACGATGAGTCGATTAACAGCAGATGTTGATGCTGTAAACAGCCTATTTTCAGCTGGAATTATCAATGTTGTTACAGATATGTTTAAGATAGGCGGATTATTGGTTTCGCTTTATGTTATAGCACCACAGCTTATTTTTCTGGAGATTGCTGTAATTCCTACTGTTTATGTATTCGCCAATTTTTTCAGAAAGCGAATATACCTATTTCAGAAGTCAGTTCGTATAAGGATTTCTTCAATTTACACCTTTATTCAAGAATGGATTTTTGGAATAAGAACAGTTAAAGCATATTCAGCCGAACAGCGAGGAAAAATTAAATTTGAACAACTCCTTTCAGATTTATTGAAAGACGTGAATAAAATATCCTTATATGACAGCTGGTTTCCATGTGTGATGCAGATGTTACGTGCGATTGTAATTGCAATTGCATTGTGGTACTGCGTCGATAATGGATTGGCACTTTCGAATGGACTCAGTATTGGAACTCTGGTGGCAGTTACAGACCTAATAGGAAAGCTGTTTGCACCGATCGAAGCACTTGCTACAGAATTTCAAACCATACAGCAGTCTATTGCAGGAATTTCCCGTGTTAACGAGTTTTTCTCTGAGCCTCTGGAAAAGCGAGAATTTAGAAGCCAACCTATACAGAACAGCGGTATTGAAATTGAGAATCTTAGCTTTTGTTATGATTCATTTGATGTGCTAAAAAATCTTACTTTGTCAATTGCGAATGGAGAAAAGGCTGTGCTTGTGGGTCGAAGTGGTGCTGGTAAAACCACTCTGATGAATATTGTATCCGGACTGTTAGCGCCTCAAAATGGAAGTGTCCGGATATGCGGTGTTAATCCTTTTGAGTTGCCTCCTCATGAACGGCGCAGTCTTATTGGTGTTGTGCCACAATCACCTCAGATTTTTGACGGCACGATTGCCGAAAATATTTCCTTACGTGATAAGACAATTACACAAGAGCACATAGAACACGCCTCACATTCCGTTGGTATTCATGAGTTAATTATCTCACTGCCAAACGGATACGAAACCATAATTGGTGAAGGGGAAGCTGGTTTATCAAGTGGAGAAATACAACTTTTGTCTATTGCTCGAGCGATAGTCGCGAACCCAAAAGTATTGCTGCTTGACGAACCAACAAGCGGTATGGATACACATACAGAACAAAAAATATTTGATGCGATACGCAGAACTTCTGAAGGCAGAACGATTCTTTCTATAAGTCATCGTTTAAGTGGAATCATAGATGCAGATACAGTTCATATTGTTGCTCAAAAGGGTGTTGTAGAAAGTGGCTCCCCTGAGAAACTTGCTAGTTTAAACGGATGGTATGCCATGTATAGTAAGATTGAAAATGCTGGCTGGGGTATTAGTTAAGCGACCAGACAAGGGGACAGGGACTTGTCTGGTCAGCAGACGGAGGGAGCAGACGGAGGGACGGTTCTGTTGTCTCACAGACAAGGGGACAGGGGATTGTCTGGTCAGAATGAGATATGGTATAATTACTCAGCGGGTGATAAGATATTCAATAACAAGCACGAAAAAGAGCAAAATAATCAATACAGAAAGTCCTAAGGTATAATGTCAAGACCAAAATGGAAAATGATCTTTGAAAATTTCATAGTTTTAAGCGAGTTTTGAGCGCAAAAAGGAATCCTTACTAAAGTTGCTATGCATCCCTGGAAAATATGGCAGTATATAGAAACCGAAATTTAAACCTTCGGGGGGGATGTCGGTTGCTGCGCAGCAGAGCGTCAACGAACCGGACTAATTTTCTAACAGTCAATGCAAGTGCTCTTTTGTGTAGTGTCTTTGGGGTTTCCCTGTGCTTGAGATTATAGAAGCGCTTATATTCAGGTTCGTGCATTCTAACCATATTTGCAGCTTCCATGAAGTAGTATTTCAAGTACCTGTTGCCGGATAGGATCATATGAGTATTGTCTGCCGTATACTTTCCGGATTGATATTTTGTACAGCAGATACCGGCATATTTGGCCAAAGCCGCTTGGTTCTTAAAACGGTTGATATCGTCTATCTCAGCTATGATACCGGCAGCATATACCGGACCGATTCCTTTGACAGAGGTTAGAGTGTGAGGAATAGTTTTCATAATTTCCTCGATAGCGTTGTCGAATAGTTTTAGCTGGTCTTTCGAGGTTTTAATTGTATTATAAGCAATTTCATCGACAGAAAAGAATTCTTCTATGATGGCCGTAGAGGTAGCTCCGAACTTGTTGCTGGTAGTAATTTACTAATTGACATCAGTAAATTACTACCAGCAAATCTAAATATAAAGAAACTTTTTACGCTGTAGTACTAGTATATAGTATAAAAAAATTGAAAGGATAAATAAAATGACTATATTTGACATATTGTTTGAATTTTTTTCTTCTATAATTGCACAGTGGGACAAATTAAAGCTTATATATAAAGTTGTTGCTACTTTGTTGATACTTTTGACTGTAGGTCTAGGATTATACTTAACCTACAAATAATAAAATCTTCGCAGTAGTTTCAGACAGGGGGACGGTTCTGTTGTCTCACAAACAAGGGGACAGGGACTTGTCTGGTGTGACAAATTTATATTTACATGCGGGGGAGACTTTTATGTTGAACACAATAATTAAACAGTTATCACTCGATTATTGCTGCAGCGAGGCAGATGTTATGGATTGCGAGAATCATTTTTCTGAATATAAGCCTCTGAACGGTCGCAGGATGTTTTATGATACGAGAGGCGAAATTTTCCTGAAAATTGCCGTGATCAACGGAAAACTGTTGGTCAGCGGTCGAAATGACATTATAACTGTTTTAGCGGATACTCTGAATGGGGTTGATGGAGCTTGGTTTATGGAAGCAGAAATGCTAGTCAGACTCAATGAAATCATTGCAGGATATGGTTATCAGATTAAGCAAGCACATCCTTTTTATGTGGCAGAAACTTGCTCAAAAGTAAATACGGAAGGCTTTGATATCGTCTGGTATAATGAATCTGAAATTAAAACGCTTTTTAGCGATGATGAACGATTCGATGAAGCATTCGTATTCTGCGATGCCGCACCTGATATAATTGGCGTTGCTGCATTAAATGATAAAGAGATTTTAGGGATGGCAGGCGCCAACAGCGAAAGCCCTTATATGTGGCAAATCGGAGTCAACACTATGGACCCTCATAAATCTAAGGGTATCGGCTCGATGTTGGTTACGCTTCTGAAAAACGCTGTGTTGGAGCGGGGTGTTATTCCATACTATGGAACTTCCATATCTCATATTGCATCTCAGCGATTGGCGCTAAAGGCAGGATTCCTTCCAATGTGGGCAGAACTCATTACATCAAACAAGAAAGGACAGTAAACGTGGATTTGTCTGTTTCTGTAGATTAACAATAAGTCGTTGTTGAGGAGGTTGAATTTTATGGGAGTTAAAATGCCATCACAGGCACAAAGTTGTCAGGATCAGTACGAAG
>Ga0209105_100726_pt1 | contig 10331 bp, 7 predicted proteins | sample SedPBSmetaG_FD_184158 | JGI IMG/M metagenome (GOLD analysis project Ga0209105, IMG submission 184158) | Freshwater sediment bacterial and archeal communities from Indian Creek, Illinois, USA to study Microbial Dark Matter (Phase II) -... | ecosystem: Environmental > Aquatic > Freshwater > Creek >...
AACATCATTCGACATAGGGCAAAATATAATTGCTAATTGATTTAATGAGCCAAAGCTCTTTCTTCAATTTCTCCTCTCTTAAATACTGATGACAAAAAAGACTGTCACCAGTATTTTTGCAGTAAAACGAGGAAAAGAGGCAGGTATATACCTGCCTCCAGCAAAAGTCAATTGCTTTGAATTTGCTTATTTTCCGCTTAATTGTCTCTCAGCCTGTTCGATCATCTTTTTGACCATATATCCGCCCACATATCCTGCTTCTTTGGAAGTCAGGTCACCATTATATCCGTTTTTCAAGTTAACCCCCAGCTGGTTGGCGATCTCGTACTTCATATTGTCAAGCGCCTGCCTTGCTTCAGGAACTACCTTACGATTATTTCTTGCCACAGCTTTTCACCTCCTGTAGAGCATTGTGATATTAATCTCTCCAGAATCGTTTATTTTAAACGAGTTAATATTTAGTAGGTTTATAAAAGTTAATTTATGAATTCTTTAATTAAAAGTTAATTTTTCCAATCTATTATCAAACTGTTGCGTTACATGCTCCATAAGCGAAAAATGTTCCGATGGATTATCTAGCACCCATTCAACAGCACTTTGAACTTGTCTGATTATATCTATGTCTTTTACTAGGGATGCAATTCTAAATTCTGGTAAACCATGCTGTCTTGTTCCCAAAAAATCCCCGGGGCCACGCAGTTTTAGATCTATATCAGCAATTGCGAAACCATCATTGAACTTAACCATGGTTTCCATGCGTTCAAGAGCTGACTCCGTCCTAGTGTCAGCAATCAACACACAGTATGACTGATGTCTTCCCCTCCCAACTCTCCCTCGTAATTGATGAAGCTGCGCCAATCCAAACCTTTCCGCACTTTCTATAACAATAACCGAGGCATTCGGTACATTGACACCTACTTCAATGACCGTTGTACTTACCAGCACATCATATTCTTTCGAGAGAAATTTTTGCATAACGCTTTCCTTTTCCGCCGATGTCATTTTTCCATGCAATAATCCAATCGAAAGATTCTTTAATTGTCCTTCTTTAAGTGATTTGAACATTTCTATCGCAGACTTAGAATCAATAGAATCCGAGTCCTCTATAAGAGGACACACTACATAAGCTTGACGTCCCTCGTTTACTTGCTTATGTACAAATTCAAACACCCTGCTCCTCTTTGATTGTGGAACATGATAGCACATGACAGGTTTTCTTCCGGGTGGTAATTCATCTATGACAGATATATCCAAGTCACCGTAAAACATAAGGGATATAGTTCTGGGGATGGGAGTTGCAGACATCACCAGTACGTGAGGATAAGAGCCCTTTTCCTGCAACAATGCTCTTTGTCTGACTCCGAAGCGATGTTGTTCGTCTGTTATGACAAGAGCTAATTTCTTAAAAAATACTTCATCCTGAATGAGAGCATGTGTACCTATCAAAAGGTCAATATCTCCACTAATCAGCTTGTGTTTGATATCATTTCCAGCGCTCTGTGATACGCTTCCCGTAAGAACCTCTACTCTGATACCGAATGGATTAAACAACGCCTTAAATGAATCAAAATGTTGTTTCGCTAAAATCTCGGTAGGGACCATTATAGCCGACTGATGCCCATTAATATATGCACAAAAAATTGCAGCGGCAGCAACAACTGTCTTCCCCGAGCCGACATCTCCTTGTAGGAGGCGGTTCATTATTATACCACTCTTGAAATTCGCAATCACTTCGCTAATTGCTTTAAGCTGCGCATGCGTCAGTTCATATGGTAGGTTTTTGATGAAATTTTCATATTGCTCTTTTTGTATATCAAAAACGATACCATTGTATTTTTCCTTACTTTTGTTTCTGCGCAGGCACAATGCCAGTCTTAGCATGAACAATTCTTCAAACACCAGTCGATTTCTTGCCAATTCCAGATTTTTCGCCGTCTTAGGGAAATGAATCTGCGAGATCGCAAAATCCTTTTTAGCCAAATCATACCGATTGATTAGTTCCATATCAAACTCATCAGGTATATGGCTAACGGCTGCTCCTAATGCTTCAAACAGCAGATTTCTTAAATCCTTTTGCGAGAGCCCTTGGGTTAAGGAATAGATGGGTAAAATTTTTGAGCCATCATGTTTCTCCGGTGAGTACTCTTCTACAATCGGATTATGGATTTGAAGTTCTCCATATTTAAACTCCACTTTACCACGAACAAAGTAAAGCCTATCAGCTTTATAAAGACCTGTCCTGAAAGCCTGATTGAACCAGATACACGAAGCCTTGCTTTTATCATCGAACACTGCCAATTTGACTATAGTTGCTCTGTTGGCAATTCTTTTTACCTCTGCATTGCCCTTAAAATGGACGGCAAACGACTCCGTTTGCCCTTGAACGGCATCTGACAAAGATTTAATTTGTTGTCGGTTCTCATAATCTCTTGGAAAATAATGAATCGCATCCCAGATCGTTTCGATATTGATATTCTTAAGGAGGACCGCCTTTTTATCACCGATACCCTTTAGTTTTCTTACATTTAGGCCTAATATGTCCATAGTTCACCGTAATGGAAAAACCGAAGAATGAATCTTCGGTTTTATTCCAATGAAATTATATAATAGTATAACGGCTGTCCTCCGTAATATAGCTCAACTTCTAAATAAGGGTAATTCGTTTCTATATACTCCGCTATCTCATCCGCAGAATTTTCGCTTACTTCCTGTCCATAATATAAAGACATGACACTACTTTCATCATTTACCATTTTATCGATAATATCTTTCGTTACTTGCGAAACATCAGTACCCGCCGCCTCGATCTCAGATTCCAAAATACCTAAAATGTCCCCGTTTTTAATTGATATGCCATTAATGCTTGAATCCCTGACCGAATACGTTATTAAACCGGTATTTACAGAACTAATTGCCGTGAGCATCTTATCGGCATTAGTTTTAGAATCCGATTCCGGATTGAAGGAAACCATCGCCGATATTCCCTGAGGTATTGACTTACTGGGTATTACATTTACTTTCCTTCTGCTCAATTGCATAACCTGTGTCGCCGACAGAATTATATTGCTGTTATTTGGAAGAATGAAGACTTCTTCTGCATCAATCGCTTCAACAGCTCTCATTATATCCTCTATGCTGGGATTCATAGTCTGTCCGCCTTCAACTATTCGATCTACTCCCATATCTTTAAAAATTGAAACGATGCCATCACCGGATGCCACAGAAACTACTCCGTAGCGTTTTTTTAGCTTTTTATCTTCCTCAGGCCCCTCGACTCCGCTAAGATGCTTATGCTGTTCACGCATATTATCAATTTTTATTCCTGATAGTTCTCCGAATCGCAGGCCTAATTGTAATATTTTGCCAGGTGCGTTTGTATGGATATGCACCTTAATCATATCTTCATCTTTCACAAGTACAAGAGAATCTCCGAGCTTTTCTAGTTTTTCCTGCAATCTAGCCAAATCCTCTTCTTTTATGTGCGAAAAGATGTTTTTGATCAAAAATTCCGTGCAGTAGCCTTCTCCAATCTCATCAAGTCCCTCCCGAGAGAAGTCAAGTTCGGGCATTTCGGCAATTTCAGCTTCTGCCTGAGGAAGATCAAAATCCTGATCAAAATCTTCTTTCAGAGCGTTGGCAGCCCCCAGCATAATAAAAAGAAGTCCCATACCGCCTGCGTCAACGACGCCTGCCTGTTTTAAGACAGCAAGCATATCAGGAGTTTTATCAAGCACTCTTTTCGCAACTTTGATAATCTCTTTGAAAAAAACGTTAAAGTCTGAGCAAACTTGTGCGATTTTCTCTGCTTCTTCAGCGGTAACCCTTGCAACCGTAAGCATCGTTCCCTCAACAGGCTTCATTACAGCCTTGTATGAAGTATCTGCTCCGGCTTTTAGAGCTTCAGCATACTTTCGGGTATTTATGGTTTGCTCTCCTTTCAACCCCTTTGCAAAACCTCTGAAAAGCTGCGATAATATGACGCCCGAATTGCCTCTCGCTCCTTTAAGAGAACCTCTTGACACAGCATCGGCAACCTGGGTTATATTTCCGTTAGTTAGGGTTTTTATTTCTTTTACCGCTGACATCATGGTCAAGCACATATTGGTGCCGGTATCCCCATCGGGTACCGGGAACACATTTAGCGAATTGACCTTCTGTTTATTCTTTTCAAGCATCTGAGCAGAAGCATAAAACATCTCCTTAAGCTTATTACCATCTATTAATTCAAGACTCATCCTTTAGTTACCTCCCACGAACAGAGCTCTAAGCTTAAACTCTGATCCCCTCTACTGTTATATCAACTTTATTAACTATTATTCCGGTAATATTTTCAACATTGTATTTAACTGTTTCAATTACATTTTTGCCGACGGCTGCAATTGAAATGCCATACTCAACTATAATGAAAAGGTTAATAACTACTCCGTTGTCCTGAGTATAGACTTTGACACCTTTTGACAAATTATCATAACCCAGAAGTTCGACTAATCCATCAGTGGCGCGCTTTGATGCCATACCTACTATCCCGTAACACTCTATGGCCGAAATTCCCGCTAAAGTCGCAATTACCTCTTCAGATATAACGATTTCCCCGAGTGAATTTGGTTTTTTTACAGCCATCTCTATATGGCCCCCTCTCCTTTAAAAGTAGCTGACTGCTTTTGATTATAACGATTGTATTCCAATCTTGTTTAATATGCAATAAGTAAATGATATAATTCATTCGATAATCTACGAGAGAATGAGAGATAATGAAAGAAAAATAAACTTAATAGAAGAAGGAGACTAAGCATGAACATTGAAGTAGTAAAACTTGGCTTAATTGATTACGAGGACGCATTAGCTATTCAAAGAAAACTCGCAGAACTAAGGCAGGCTAAATTAGTAAATGACATTCTCCTTCTGCTTGAACACCCTCCTCTAATTACAATGGGCAAAAGGGCAAATGAGAAGAATATACTCGCAACAAAACACCAGCTTGATACAGCAGGAATAAAGACATTTATTTCGGATCGCGGCGGGGATATCACTTATCATGGTCCCGGGCAAATCGTAGGATACACTATATTTGACCTCAATAATTACGGAAAAGATATCAGAGAATTTGTCCGTAAGATTGAATACATATTCGTTCGGTTACTCAGGTCGGAATATAGTATAATCGCAACAACAGATCCAAAATATACCGGAGTATGGGTCAATGATAATAAAATACTGGCAATCGGTTTATCCGTGAAACGCTATGTAACAATGCATGGATTCGCATTTAATGTAGACACCAATCTTGATCACTATGCATTGATAGTACCCTGTGGTATAAAAGATAAGGGCGTAACTTCACTCTCACACCTTTTAGTACAAGAAATAGATTTAAACACAATTACTGATAAGATAATATCAGAATTCTGCGAGGTATTCGAAGTTGATTCCGTATTTCGCGATAAAGACTGGCTTATAGACTTAATATCGCAACGCAAGGCATGAGTCACATCTTGCCGCTTTTACCGTTTCAAGTCTTCTCATATCCAAAGGCTCATCAAAGGATCTAAGTCCGGTCAGTTCGAATCCATGCTTTGCTGCAAGATCTCTAAGAAATAGCACACTATCAATTGTAACACCGGAGGAACCGATACTCGTGTGTTCGTAATGTTGCTCTAAAGCCAGCATCATGGTTTCCGCCATACATGCATACGCCAATCCTTCATCCAAGCCAAAATTCCAGCCTAAGTAAGGTAAGCCCGGAACTTTTATTACTCCTCCGTCAAGTGCCAATACATCCGGCCTTTTAAATTCCACTTCACGCTCTATGTTCTTAGGTCTTGAAATATCACACACCACTGCCCCTCTGCCAAGATTATCCACTGTCAAAAGATTGTTGGTGCTGCTTGTCGCACATACTACCACTTCGGCTTTGCGCAAATCTTCATTAATAGATGTTGATATAAGTATAGGAGAGTTTTCATCGCAGAATTTTCGAGCTAATATCAAATAATCATTACAAGATGATTCATTGCATGAAAGAGTTAAAAAGGCAGCTACCTTCTCAGCAAGGCTTCCGGGTAAAAGTACTCTATTATCACTAATTAAAGTGCTTACATGCCTTAAAATCTCCGCTGCCGTTATCAACAGCCGATCCTTTGCTATTTTTGAATTTTTTGAGTTTCCGATTAAAATGAGCTTCGATACTTTTTCAGCCATCATAACAGCTACGCCTTTTCCAATCGAACCGGAAGCTCCAACAACTGCGACCGTTGCATCACCAAGGTCTAGATTAATACTTTCAGCAGCCATATTTATGGCGTCAACAGCAGAAATGACTGTATAGCTGTTACCTGTGGTTAGAGCTATACCTTCATCTTTCAAATGAAGGCCTCCCATCGAAACAACAGATGTGTATGCACCCAGCCCGACAATTCTAGCCCCTCTGTCTTTTGCTAAATCAAGCGCATACTTCAGCTCAGACAGCGCCTGTTCCCTCGGCAATTCCGAAAGCTGCTCGGCGGTTCGAGGAATAGCTATGAATTCACCATAAGCTTTTGAGCCGCATTTTGAAACAATATCAGTGCCCGATATCACGAAAGGTCTGGTAAGATCGCTGAATTTATCGGTAAGCTGCGCCAGCTCGATTTCATCAAGATCAAACAGGCTCTCGTCAAACTCGCAATAATTTTTAAGGTTCAATGGATGTACAAGAAATGCAAATTTCCCATGGTCATGACTTATGCCGTTATGGGATTGCGAAACCGTCTTGCGTTTTATTTCGCTAAAATTAATATTTCTTTTAGAGTCGATAAGATAAGATAAAAATCTTGATGAGCTGCCTTTTTTTAAAATGTTAAGCACATTTCCGATTTTATCCGCAACATCGTTGCATTGTTGACGCGACATAACAAGCGGCGGCTCAATTCTTATGACATCATTGCCGTTCAGTGTTGGTGCAACCCTTAATTTCTCAACATTGAGTAAATAACTTGAAACGGCAGGTGTAAAAAGCTCCTGTTCTCCCATAATACCTAAAAGACTACCCGGGAAAACGCTTTTGTCGGCTTTAAATTCTATCCCCAGCATAAAGCCTCGACCTCTTACTGATTTAATAATGTCAGGGTATTGTTCCTTTAAAACCTTGAGGCGGAGTTTCAAAATGTTCCCATTCTCAATAACATCTGACATTATCTTTTCATTATCGGCTAAAAGCAACTCAAGCACTTTTAAACCTATCCTACATGCAAGTGAATTGCCTGCGAAAGTTGAGGAATGCTTCATGGCAAAATCCTCATTATATGTATTTTCATTGCTTAAGCATGCGCCTATCGGGATTATTCCTCCGCCTAAAGCCTTAGCTAATAGCAAAACATCCGGAGATACATTTTCATCCGCACATGCGAACATTTTACCGGTTCTTCCGAGTCCTGTCTGAATTTCATCCGCTACAAGCCTTACCCCATACTTTGAGCAAATTTCTCTGACATTTTTCAAATATCCCTTAGGAGGTTCTACAATACCCCCCTCTCCCTGAATCGGCTCAACAAAAAAAGCTGCGTAAAAATCTTTTTTATTTTTAAGCTCCTTCTCCAAAGCATCGGCATCCCCAAAAGGAATATGCGCAAATCCCTCAACCGGCGCTCCGAATACAGTCTGATATGATGAATTTCCGGTAGCAGACAGCGCTCCTAATGTCTTTCCGTGAAAACCTTTTATGGTTGATAATATTCCGTGTCTTCCCGTTGCCGAACGGCAAAGCTTAACGGCAGCCTCAGCGGCTTCCGCCCCGCTGTTTGTAAAAGTTACATAACGCAAATCGGCGGGAGCGATTTTAATAAGTAATTCAGCCAAAATTCCTGCGGCTTCAAGAGCCGAGGGCTGTACGAATGAAGGTTCCATAGAACGTTGAAAATCATTTATTACGTCCCAAATGGCTTTGGGATTGTATCCAAACGGAAGCGCACCATATGCAGCTATGCAGTCAAGGTATCTGTTCCCTGAATCATCAAATAAATAACACCCTTCTCCCCTTACGAACTTCTTATCCATTTTGATAGATGCGAGTAATTTGCCTAAATATGGATTAACGAATTCAGCGAATGGATGCATCGATTATCCCCTTCCATTGAGCACAAGTTGTGCACATATAGGGGATATGATACAACGCAACGCAAGATAAAATCAAGTATTATTTTGGGTATTTTTTAATTTCGCTGCAAATAGGACATACCGCAATTATATTGGGGACATACCGCAAGTTTTATCCCCGCAAAGCAGCGGTGTGTCCCCTTACCTTAATCCTCACAAAGCAGGGGTGTGTCCCCTTACCTTGTTGGATCAAGATTACTTATCGCAGCAAAATTATGTTTCTAAAGCCTGTTCCAAGTCAGCTATGAGATCTTGTGTGTCCTCTAGCCCTACAGACAGCCGTAAAAGCGTATCTGAAATCCCTAGTTTGCGCCTGTGCATTTCCGGCATCGAGGCATGAGACATCGTGAACGGATAAGAGAGTATACTCTCAACGCCTCCTAAACTAACCGCAAAAGCCGCTAGTTTTATTTTTTTCACAAGCTTTATGACACTATCTGCATCAAAAAGCTCAAATGAAACAACCGCACCGTTGCCTTGAGCCTGTCCTGAATGGATATCACTTCCAATATGTGTCTTAAGCCCCGGGTAATATACTTTTTTAACAGATTCTTGAGAGCTTAGATATTGGGCGATTGCAAATGCGGATTTCTCAAAGTAATCCATCCTTATTCTCAATGTTTTTAATCCTCTTATCAGAAGATAGCAATCCTGAGGACCTAATATTGCACCAAATGCATTCTGAACAAATCCTAATCTTCTCGCAAGATTATCATTTCGAGTAACAGCGACTCCTGCGATAAGGTCGCTATGTCCGCCTAAAAACTTAGTTGCGCTATGCAGTACAATATCCGCTCCTAAATCAAGCGGTCTTTGAAGATAGGGAGTCATAAAGGTGTTATCTACTATCGAAATAAGATTGTGCTTTTTAGCGATGGCAAAAGCTTTTCGTAAATCAGTTATTTTAAGCAAAGGATTGGAGGGGGTTTCAAGATAAATAGCCTTGGTGTTGCTTTTAATTTCCTTTGTAATATTGCTTGTGTCCGTAGTGTCCACAAAGCTCGTCTCAAATCCGAATTTACTGAATAGCTTGGTTAAAACTCTGTATGTACCACCATATACGTCCTCACATACGATGATGTGATCACCTGCGCCAAAAAGACAAAACGTTGAAGATATGGCAGCCATACCGGAAGAAAAAGCAAAAGCATGCGTACCGTTTTCAAGTAGCGCAATCGAGTGCTCAAGGGCTTTGCGCGTAGGATTACCGGAGCGGGCATAATCATACTCTTTGTAAGTTCCAAGTTCCTCCTGATCAAAAGTAGATACCTGATATATCGGAACGCCAAGCGCACCCGTGGCTTTATCCTTATGATAACCGCTATGAATTGATTTGGTGGAGAATTCCATATTATCCCTCCTAGATGAAAGATCATGAATAATATACCTCAACTAAATCGACAAGTCAAAGATAACCGATTTAAAAAACATTATTGACAGAACCAAACTATCCCTGTTATACTAAATGCATTAATTCCTATCTGTTTACACGGGATTAATGTTGCAAATATTTTATTACCAGGAAGGAAGTGCTCATATGTTCTTATCAAAAAATAAAAGAGGAGTTGATACTATGAAGAAATACATCTCAGTTGCCTTATTGCTTCTGACAATCACCTTGGTTTTTGTTGCCTGTGCAGCAAACGAGCAAGCACCTGTTCAAGTAGAACCCGAGCAAGTCGAGACTTATGAACCTGCGTCGCGAAGAACGATTCGCCTTGGTTTTGACGGCGGGCTTTGCCAAGCTGCAATTCCCATTGCACATCTAAACGGATTTTTTGAAGCCGAAGGACTTGAAACAGAAATTGTAGTAACGGGCGATTTGGTAAATTCCCGTGACGCGCTTGCGGCGGGGCAAATTGACACCGTTGCGGGTATGCTTGCGGGCTGGTTTGTCCCGGTATCGCAGGGCATAGATATACGTTTTACACAGGGGCTCCATACAGGGTGCGCATCGGCGTTTGTGCTTGCGGATTCCGATATAAACGCCTTTGAACCCGGACACGAAGTTGCCGTAAGCGGCTCGATTGGTGGTGCTTTTCATAACATAGCTCTTCGCTTTGTGTACAGGGCGGGTTTTTCCCAAGACGACTTTATATGGAGAGACTTTCCCGCCGCAGAAGCCGTAATAGCACTGCAAAACGGCACTGTTCAAGTTGCGGTTATCCCCGACCAGGTGGGACAGCGTTTTGTGCAGGAGG
>Ga0209105_100727_pt1 | contig 10327 bp, 12 predicted proteins | sample SedPBSmetaG_FD_184158 | JGI IMG/M metagenome (GOLD analysis project Ga0209105, IMG submission 184158) | Freshwater sediment bacterial and archeal communities from Indian Creek, Illinois, USA to study Microbial Dark Matter (Phase II) -... | ecosystem: Environmental > Aquatic > Freshwater > Creek >...
GCATAGTATTTTGCATGATAAACAGAAAAATACTTGCTCCAGTTAGTGGTCTGTTTGATTAGGGTTATAAACTTTCCTATTTTTGTGAATGTTTATCAAAATATGTTGAAAATCAATTAAAATCAGCTAAAACAGATTATAAAGTATCCAGAACGTTGAAAAAGTGGTTTAAAAAGAATATTTTCCATGTTGAGATGTTTGAACCTTTTTGTCTGGAGTGTTTCAGTAAATTTGTAATTAAAAATGGAGTTAAAGAAAGAACGATTTATTTTTATGATAAAGGAGTTGTGAAAACAGAAATTCAGACTTATAAATAAACCTTTAAAACCTCTAAATATCATTTAAATGGATTATTTTTGCTTTTTTAAAATAATAACAGTATAATTCCTCTCCCCAGCTAATAGCATCTTCATCATAGGATACTAAAGACATTGTAGCATCATAAATGCAGTTATTTAAAAATAAACCCAAATTTAAAAACTTTTCAGTTACAGTTAATGCTATTTTTATATCCTCATCAATGCTTAAAAATTTTAGATTGTTTAATGAAATTGTTTCTTCTAACTTTTCCAGGCCTATACTTTTAATCATGGCATCAAATATTAATGGAGTTAATATAATTTCTGCTTCTGCTTCATTTTGTAAGCCACTGGTATACAGGTCAAATAAGGGATAATAAAATATTGGGGAAACAATCTTAATGTCACTGGATCTGGATAAAATTTCAGCATAATAGGTTTGGGGTTTAATAATATCTGTGGGGGTAGATTCCACAATAAAAGAATTGCTAAGACACCCAATTTTTTTAACTAAAAAAGAAGGTATTCCATCTATTAAATGATTCAACCACATTTTTTCACAACTTTTAACTGTGCTGAAGGACTTAAATAAATTTTCAGATTTAACAGCATAGATTCTGCCCAGTGATGATAGAAAATATCTTTTTCCTTTTTTAAATATAATATCTTTATTTTCAAGTTTTTTAAGAGCATGAGATAATGATGATGATTTTGAATCTATCAGGATTTTAAACTCATCCAAACTCTTATCTCCTTCCTTTAAACTTAAAATGATCTTTGTTCGAATACTGGATGTTGTAATAAATTTTAAATCTTCCTTTACTTCTTCATAAACATCCAGAACATCGTTTGTATTCATTGAAATCTCTCTTAAAGATTTATAAATTTGTATAATATATTCCTTTTTAAACACTGGTTATGATACAAAGGAAAACATAACAATCAAATAAATATATTTAATAATATTTAAAAGATTCTATAATAATAGTGGTATCAAAAGTTTTAGACGGTTTCGGAGGGTATGAAATCTGAAAGGATTATTATTAGTCCACTTAAGAATTTTCATTAAATAATTAGGGTGTTTATATGATAGACTCACACATACATGCAGATACAAGACCTTATGAAGACTTTGAAATGATGAAAATAGCGGGAATAAAAAAAGCAGTTACATGTGCGCATGATCCATTAAAAATGAGTACTTCAGACGTGGTATTTGATCACTGGGACAGAATTTTAAGTAATGATATTAAAAGAGCTGCCAGTAATGGTTTAAAATTATACGCAGCCATTGGAATTCATCCTCGAAGCATTTCAGCAGATTTTGAAAGGGCACTTGAAAAACTACCATGCTATCTAAAAAATGATATTGTAGTGGCAGTTGGGGAAATAGGCCTTGAAACTGCATCTAAATTGGAAAAAGAAGTATTTAAAAGACAGTTGAAGCTTGCTGAAAGTCTTGAAATGAAAGTGATTGTTCACACACCACGCAGGAACAAAAAGGAAGTTACAGGAGTTATAACTTCAATCATTGAAGAAAATATTGATCCAGAAATGGTTATAATAGATCACGTGGATAAAAGTATTATCGATGACGTTATTGAACTTGGATCAATGATTGGAATTACAGTACAGCCCCTGAAAATGACTCCAGAAGAAGCAGTTTCATTAATCTCAGAGTATGGATTTGAAAAATTTACATTAAATAGTGATATGAGCTCTTCACCTTCAGACCCATTATCTGTCCCTAAAACTGTACATAAAATGAGATTAGCAGGATTTGAAGAAAAGGATATTGATAAAGTTTCAAATGAAACCCTCAAACACTGCCAAAATTTTCAATTTTGACGCAGCAAAAATCGAAGATTTTTGCATGCTTTGTGTTTGGGGCGCCAATCTACGAATTTTGAGCGATGCGTCAATGTTTTTCGGAATTTAAGTCCTTAAACCTCAAACATCTAAGTCAGAATAACGAGGGGTATTTAAAGCCCCTAATTTTCTAACACAGTAAGAAGCAACTAAATTTGCATAATCCAAACATTCTTTAAGTTTTTTTTCTTTTATGTATGCTGCAATAAACCCCGCTGCAAATGAATCTCCAGCCCCAGTTGTATCCAATACATTTACTTTTCTGGCAGGCGAGTGAATTACATCATATTCAGTATAAAGACTCGCACCATTTTCACCGCATGTTACAATCACTATCTTAGCCCCCATATCCTGAAGAATAGATGCACCGACCATGCTATCCTCACCAGTTAATATTTTTATCTCTTTTTTGTTTAAAAATAAAATATCGGTTCTTTTAATTATTTTTGCAAGTTTAGTGGCACCAAATGAACATAAAATAGCACCGAGGTTAAAAGAAAAAATATTTGCATGTTTTGAAGCCTCATTAACAACACTCTTATACATCTGAGTGACATGGAGGATTTTTGAATCATTTATATAATTAATATCTTCTCTTTCAAGCTTGAATCTTTTATTCGCACCTATAAATGTGTACATGGACCTTTCACCCTGGGGATCAACAGCAATGAACACCATACCTGTTTTATAGTCTGTTTTTAAGAGTCACTGGATGTTAACTCCCTCACGTTCAAGTTCTCCAAGAGCGACTTCGCCAAAATAATCCCTTCCAATTCTTGCTATGATACATGTATTAACATTTAAACGGGATATTCCAACTGTAAAATTGGACGCAGACCCTCCAACAGATAAAAGAAGGTTATTTATTTGCACTTCGTCATCTGGTGAGGCAAATCGAGGTACATATTGCGAAAAATCAATGTTGCATGCTCCAAGCCCTACTACATCAAAGCCAATAAACTCGTCCCCCATTTGAAGCTATATCAAATTTCAAATTCTAATCTGGTAAAATTCCTATGAATTTTTTTAACCTGTTTAAAATACCTTCTTTATCTGGTTCAATTGGTTTATATTCTTCTCCAAGTAAATGGGCAGTAAGCTGCATAATAGCATTACTTGTAGGAGATGAAGGGTTGATTTCAACTATAGATTTTCCAAGGGCTATTGACCGTTCAACTTCACGGTCATAAGGAATTATTCCAATCATGGGGACTTCCAGTATGGATTCTATTTCATTTACAGAAAGTAAAAACCCATCATCATACCACATGTTCAATACAAATCCAATTATTGAGATATTGAGCTCGTTACTGAGAATTCTAATTTTAAGGGCGTCAGCAACAGACATCATCGTTGAATTGGTTACAATAACCATCTCCACATTTTCAGGAAGACCCTCAAAAATGCTGGAATTGATTCCTGCAGGTATATCCATAAGGAAAATATCTCCATACTCTGAAATCTCTTCTAAAATCTTATTCCATGAAATATAGTTAGGATTTATGTATCTCAATGTTTCAAAATGTATACCTGTAGGAATAACCCGGATTCCAGGTTTTATTTCATAAACACAATCTTCTATATGCCGATTCTTTGCAAGAACATCGTGCAAGGTAACTTCAGGGTTTAGAAGGTCAGTTATTATGTCCATATTGGCCATTACCAGATCTAAATCCAGCATTACAATATTCCTTCCAAAAAGGGACATTCCAACTCCAAGGTTAAAAGTTAACGTAGTTCTTCCAACTCCTCCTTTTCCTGAAACAATCGCTATAAATGTTGACATATTCACCATTGCCTTTAATAGTCCTCAAACACAAAATATTTTTGGGCTCCAAAAATTCTATGAATTTTGAGATTTCGAATGTTTAACCCCTCCTTCCAAGCAATCCTTCAATCAGTTTAGAAATAACTCCCTTTTTATCCGGTTCAATTGGATGGTATTCCTCTCCAATAAGGTCTGCACCTAACTGCATAATTGCATTACTTGTAGGAGATTTAGGGTTTTTAATTACAAGCGGCTCCCCAAAAGCAGCAGCCCTGCTTACTTCAGGGTCATCAGGAATCACTGCAATAACTGGTACTTCTAAAATGGTTTCAATTTCATTAATAGTTAAAAATGTTTTATCATGCTGTTCCCTGTTTACAACAACGCCAATTATGTCCACCCCTAACTTATTAGCAACGATTTTTGTCTTTAAAGCATCGCTGATTGATGGAACTTCAGGGGTTGTGACAAGAATCAGTTCCTGTGCAGCAGCTATTGCTGCCAAAGCATCTTTTTCAAGCCCTGCAGGGGAGTCTATTAAAAGTATGTCTGTATTTTCAACAATAATTTCTAATGCACCTTCTAATCTATCCAGTCTTATTTTACGAAGCCCCTCCAGAGAAATTCCTGCAGGAACAACCTTAACTCCTCCTGGACCCTCATATATAGCATCTTTTATTGAAGCTTCTCCAGATAGCACATCATGTAAAGTAACAGATTTTCCTTCCATTCCAAGTATAAGCTCTAAATTGGCCATTGCAACATCTGCATCGAGTACTATTGTTTCTTCTCCATAAGTGGATAAGGCAACGCCTAAATTTGCGGTTATTGTTGTTTTTCCGACCCCGCCTTTTCCTGAGGCGACAGTTATAACTCTTGTCATTTGATACCTCCTAACTGATCTCCACATTAATTACAAAATCATCCACAATCTCTGGATATTCTCTAAAACTCTTTTTTACTTCCATTTGAGTGATATTTATTATCTGTCTTTTTAAATTTTCAAGATCTCTTGATTCACCCAGGATTCGGGATAATAATCCTTTACTTTCGTATTCGATTATTATGTTTACAGTTCCAGAAACTTTTGAAGTATTATCTAAAAATACCATAACTTCAGTACCCCTTATTTTAGGAATACCAAATATTGACTTTTTAATTTTATTCATCAGCATCAATTCAATTTTTTCAACGTCCTCATCGCTTAATGATCCTCCTTTATATGTTTCAAGGATATTGCCAACTTCTTCCTCGCTAATGTCCTTTAGGCCGTATTTATTCATAAGTTCTTCCCTATCCACATTTTCAGGTTCAACTTCCGGCCCTATAAATTCGTTTTTTTCAATATATTGCGCTTCTTCAGTGCTGAATTTTGAATCATTGTTTTGAGTTAATGTTTCAACCGCTGGAGTATTTATTTCTTCAGAATTATTATTACTGGACTTACTTTGAATTTCAAGCTCTTTTACAACCCCTACAGAGTTATTTTCATCCGCAACTCTTTGAGGCATTGCTTTAAGTTTTTCTCTAACTTCGTTGTTATTTTTGGTTTTTTTATTAGATACTTCTTCTGATTTTTTTTCCACATTAGTTATATCTTCAGTATTCTCACTTTTATTAACATGGTCTAAATGTGGCCTTTTAACATATGTTTCAGCAGGATATTCTGTATTTTTTAGTTCATCGAGGATATCATCAATTTTAGAATCAGAATCAATAACAAAAAACTTGTTTAAGTCTATAAGATAGTTTATCTGGGATTTTTTAACATTAAAAACTTCTATAAGTGTTTTACTATCATTAACTATAGATTTTATTTTTTCAACTGCCTCTACCTTTGAATAACCCTCAAATGATGATGCTGACTGTTTACCCTCCCTAAAAAGTATATAACCCTCAGCAGATCCAGAAGTTACCCTTATAAATCCATTAAACCTTTTTGATTCTAATTCCCCTAAAAGTCCATTGAAGTCTACCTCATCAGCGTAAGACATTTGAGATGGCTTGTTAATTGGCAACTCCATTTTTACTCCTCAAAAACTAGTTTATATTGGCTATAACTCCATTTGAAATCAATTGCCTTTTAATTTGTATATAATTGTAAGCTATAATTACTTTCTTACAAGCTTGATTTCAGGCGGAGTAATAATTACCACATTTTTGCCATTTTTACACAGCAAGATGGCTTCCCCACCCACAGTTTCTCTGAATTCCTTTAATTTTTCTCCAACAAGCTTGAAATCATCAGGATTATCCTCTATAAACTTCATATTCAATATAATTGGATTTTTTCCTTCTTTTATTTGATTCAGCGCATCTTCCACATCTGGAATATCACTGGCTTTCATCAGGATTATTTCATAAAAAGAATGTTCTGGAACTATAACAGGCTCTTTATCTTCTTCATCTTCTTTTTCCTCTTCCATTCCCAGATTTTTCTTGATATAATCCATGATATCTCTCATTTTAAAATATCCCCTTTACAATTAATTTAATGGTGTTAGGCAGTTTACCCTGTTAATTCAACCCCACATGATCAAGTATAACATCAAGTAATTTTGATGCTCCACCATTTTTAATATCTACTGCCAGCAATTTGTATTTTTCCTCATACTTCAATATATTCTTTTTGTCAATAACATTTCTCATATTTAAAGAAATACCAACAACTTTTGTGGGCTCCAGTGCTTCTATTGCCCTAATTTCATCCTTTATTCCACGCGGTTCCCGGAAAGGATGGTTAGGCCTGTGACAAACAACAGTAGCATCAGGCATTGATCCTATGAGTATTGAAGCTGAAAGTCCCCTTGGATGGGGGTTTCCTTTCTCAGTGAGGCTTGACTGCCCTTCAACAAATATAATATCCGGATCTTTCTTTTCTTCCATGTATTTTATAGAACCCATAACTGCTGCGGCCACGTCCATTACTGAAAGACTACCGGCCCGGAAATTCATGTCAACAGGATTTTCAAGGCCCATTTCATCAGTAGATATTACGGCGGGTTTTAAGCCTTTTTCTTCTGCTGTTTTTCCAAGAATTCTTGTGGTTGTCCTTTTTCCACATTCTTGAGAAGTGCCTCCAATGAAAACAACAGGTGCCTTTGGTCTGTAAAAAATCTTTGGCAATACTTCAGTGCATTGGAGGGGTGCAGTACCAAATATTTTCCTAATAATGTCTAAACGAGGGCTGATTTCCTTTAAAACTACCTCCCTGGCTTCTGCAAATTTAATTAGAGACTTATTTTCAAAAAGAGAAAGCGATCTGAAGGAAACCACAACATTCTTTCCATTGTCCACAGCCTGTACAGCATATTTGAGTGCTGCCCCCTCAGCGCCGATAGGAAGCATTATTGCAACACTATTAGCATCTGTTTCTTTAATTAGCATGTTTAAATTTGAAGATACAATATTACCACAAAACATCATTCCCTGTTTTTTAGTATCATCATCGATAAAACCAACAGTTTCAACTCCCTCAAAGTTAGCAAACTTCTCACCTCCACCACCACATCCAATGACTATAAAAGGGTTGAGCTTTTGAAGTTCGTCTATAGAAATTACATTATACAGAATAACCACTCCATTATTAAATCCATGAATAGTGAGAATTTACATTACCTATTTATTTAATAAATGTTAAACCAAGATATATACTTTAAGACATTATATTTTAAGTATCTATACTAATTTATTTGGAGGCATAGTATGATAGAAAGAATTCTTAAAGATTTGAGTAGAATAAAAGGGGTAGACGGTTCTTTAGTGGTAGGTAAAGATGGTTTGGTCATTGAAGCAGAAGTTCCAGGTGGTATTGACCCAGAACTTGTAGCGGCAATGTCATCTGCTGTTTTTGGTACAGCAGAAAGATCGGCAGAGGAAATGAAACATGATCCACTAAGACAGGTAATGATAGAAGGAGATAAAGGGAAAACTTTAATGATTGGCGCTGGAGAAGGTATCTTAGTAGTTATTACAGATATAGATATTAATCTCGGTTTAATCAGGATTGAAATGAGGAGAAGTGCAGAGCGCGTGACTGACTTTCTGGGATAACTAAATTAAAGGCTTAATAACCATTGTGACCATAAAATCTTAATATCAAGTTGAATAACATAAACATGACTGATGCTCGTAATTAACCCTTTTCCTCCATAACTTTTTATTTGTGTGGACTGAACATGGCAAGAAAACCTTATGTAATTTTAATAGGAAGTGCTTCGGGAATTGGTAAGTCAACAATAGCTTCAGAACTGGCAAAAACATTAGGAATCATACATTTAATAGAAACTGATTTTATAAGAGAAATAGTAAGGGGCATAATAGGGCCTGAGTTTGCTCCAGCACTACATAGATCCTCTTTCGATGCGTATGTTATTATAAGAGGCAAGGAAAGGTATGGTGAAGACACCAAAAGTCTTATAAGTGCAGGGTTTGAAGAACATGCTTCTTTTGTAATTCCTGCCATTGAAAAAGTTATAAAAAGAGCAGTTGATGATTATAATGATATAGTAATTGAAGGGGTTCACCTTGTTCCAGGTCTCATTAATGCAAAGCAGTTTGAAACAGACGCATCAATTCATTTTTTTGTACTTACAGCCGATGAGGAAATTCACATGGAAAGATTTGTTAAAAGGGCCATGAAAATAAAGCGCGGAGGTAAGCATCTGGAATATTTCAATGAAAATCGCGTGATAAACGATGTTTTAGTTAAAAGTGCTAAAGAACATGACATAACTGTTATAAACAATTTAGATATTGATAGTACAGTTAAAAGAATGCTTACTGTAATCCGAGGGATATGCAGCTTTGTGATGTTGAATAACACTGTTGAAGACATTGGTTCAGTAACAGAGACCATACTAAAATACGGAGGCAGGGTGGTAGATATCTCTTATTATCTACGCGGTTTCAGGGAACCTGTAAAAAGAAAGGTAAATATATTCGACCCATATGATGTTAAACGTTTTTTAAATTCCATAGCCACGAATCCAGATAGAAAAAAAGACCTTGAGGAGCTTTATAAATTATCTGATAATATTCATGAGATAGAATTATGTACTTCTGATGAAGAAAGTCTTGAGAAAACAATAAAAGAACTTGATGAGAAAGGTTTTTTAGTTAAAGAGAATAAGATTTCTAATAATTAATGGAGAATTAATTTTGAATGAAATGAAAATAGACTGTCCAGTCTGCAAGCGTGAAAATTCGATGATTGTTATAACAAAAACTGAAAATATTCTGTATTTTGGGGAAATAATGGAATCAACAACCAGATGTCATGAATGTGGGTACAGGCATTCTGATGTAATGTGTCTTGACCAAAAAGAACCTGTTAAATACATTTTAAATGTGAATAAATCTAATTTGAATGCAAGAGTTGTAAAATCTCAATCTGCAACTCTAGGCATACCTGAATTGGGTTTAAAAGTAGAGCCATGCCCAGGATCACAGGGATATGTGTCAAATATTGAAGGTGTGTTGAATAGATTCCACGATGCAGTTAAAAGGGCTTTAAATCTTGTTGAAGATGAACAATCCCGTGAAAATGCATTCAGTATCCTAAAAGAAATTGAAAAAATTAAAAATGGGGAAAATACAGTTACAGTGTTAATTGAAGATCCATTTGGTCACAGCATGATAATTCATGAAGATGCATCTAAAATGGAATTAACTCCTGATGAGATTAAAAAGTTAAAAACTGGTTTTATAATTATTTGAAAATGGAAACATTTAAATCATTTTTATGGGAGTACACATTCAAAAGGACACTGTCAAAAACTTAGGGGTTTTTGAAATTTATGTTTTGATAAACAATTTTTTTTATTCTTGTATAAACTCCTTATTTTTTGAAATAAAAAACTAAAAGCTTTTATAATAAGGGGAGCATAGTATTTTGCATGATAAACAGAAAAATACTTGCTCCAGTTGGTGGTTTGTTTGATCAGGGTTATAAACTTTCCTATTTTTGTGAAGATTTAAATTTGTAATTAAAATGGAGTTAAAGAAAGAACGATTTATTTTTATGATAAAGAATAGCAATTTCACACGTGATTTTAAGAGCAAATGTCTTGAATTAGTGGATTTATTCTTCGGATCAGTGCGAAATATTGCTTATAAAGTTAAAAAAGACACATAAGTCAGTATTTGATGTAGAGTGAGTTAAAATTAAAGGCGTTTGGAATTACAGATTCACTTTATTCGACAGTAAACAGAATATTATTGCTGCTGATGAAATATACTCTACGAGAGAATTATAGGAACATAAGAGAGTTTTTAGAGCAAAATACAAGAAATATAAATAAATTTTCAATAACTACAGATTTAAATGAGAAATATAAACCAATTATTGAAAAATTAGGGTTTAAACACCAATGGTGCTTATTTCACGCAC
>Ga0209105_100736_pt1 | contig 10207 bp, 9 predicted proteins | sample SedPBSmetaG_FD_184158 | JGI IMG/M metagenome (GOLD analysis project Ga0209105, IMG submission 184158) | Freshwater sediment bacterial and archeal communities from Indian Creek, Illinois, USA to study Microbial Dark Matter (Phase II) -... | ecosystem: Environmental > Aquatic > Freshwater > Creek >...
CCCAGCGCAAGCACTACGAGGAGTTCCTAGAGGTCGATTTCTCGTTCGAGATCGAGGGCTTGGCCCGCTTTCGCGTCAACGCCTTCAACCAAAAGCGCGGCGCGGCGGCGGTGTTTCGCACCATTCCGTCCAAAATCCTCTCGCTCGAAGACCTCAACTGCCCCAAGATCTTTGCCGACCTCGCGCTCAAGCCGCGTGGCCTGGTGCTGGTCACCGGCCCGACCGGTTCCGGCAAATCGACCACCCTGGCGGCGATGGTCAACCACCGCAACGAGCACGACTACGGCCACATCCTGACGATCGAAGACCCGATCGAGTTCGTGCACGAATCCAAAAAGAGCCTGATCAACCAGCGCGAAGTCAGTACCATGACGCTGAGCTTTGCGGCGGCGCTGCGCTCGGCCCTGCGCGAAGACCCGGACGTGGTGCTGGTGGGCGAGATGCGCGACCTCGAGACCATCCGCTTGGCCATGACCGCCGCCGAAACCGGGCACCTGGTGTTTGGCACCCTGCACACCTCGAGCGCGGCCAAGACCATCGACCGCATCATCGACGTCTTTCCGCCCGAAGAAAAAGAGATGGTGCGCGCCATGCTGTCGGAGTCGCTGGTGGCGGTGATCTCGCAGACCCTGCTCAAAACCGCCGACGGCAACGGCCGCGTGGCCGCGCACGAGATCATGATGGGCACGCCGGCGATCCGCAACCTGATCCGCGAAAACAAGGTGGCGCAGATGTACTCGGCCATCCAGACCGGCAACGGCTTTGGCATGCAGACGCTGGATCAGAGCCTGATGAACCTGGTGCGTGGCAACCGCGTGCATGTGGCCGAGGCCCGCGCCAAAGCCAAAATCCCGGAAAACTTCCCCGGCTGATAACCGCTTAACCCCCAACCCCGCCTAGTCACCCCCAAAGAGGCCGCCATGGAACGCGATCAAGCCAGCCAATTCGTCAACGACCTGCTGCGCCTGCTGGTGAGCCGCAACGGCAGCGATCTGTTTCTCACCGCCGACTTCCCGCCGGCGATCAAGGTCGATGGCAAGATCACCAAGATCTCGCCGCAGCCGCTTTCGGGCCAGCACACGCAGGCGCTGGCGCGCGCGCTCATGAACGACAAGCAGTCGGCCGAGTTCGAGCGCAGCATGGAGTGCAATTTCGCCATTTCCCCCGGAGGCATTGGGCGCTTTCGCGTCAACGCCTTCGTGCAGATGGGCAAGGTCGGGCTGGTGATGCGCACCATTCCGGCCAAAATCCCGACCATCGACAGCCTGGGGCTGCCGCAGGTGCTCAAAAACCTGGCGCTGGCCAAACGCGGCATCTGCATCTTGGTGGGCGGCACCGGCTCGGGCAAATCGACCACGCTGGCGGCCATGGTGGACTGGCGCAACGAGCACACGCACGAGCACATCGTGACCATCGAAGACCCGGTGGAGTTCGTGCACCAGCACAAAAACTGCATCGTGACGCAGCGCGAAGTGGGGCTCGACACCGAAGGCTGGGACATTGCCCTCAAGAACTCGCTGCGCCAAGCCCCGAACGTGATTTTGATGGGCGAGATCCGCGACCGCGAAACCATGCAGCACGCGATTTCGTTTTCGGAAACCGGGCATCTGTGTTTGGCCACGCTGCACGCCAACAGCGCCAACCAAGCCATGGAGCGCATCATCAACTTCTTCCCCGAAGCGGTGCACGCCCAGATTCTGAAGGACGTCTCGCTCAACCTGCGCGGCATGGTGGCGCAGCGCCTGCTGCCGCGGCAAGACGGCAAGGGCCGCTACGCCGTGGTCGAGATTTTGCTGCACAGCGGCCTGATCGCCGACCAGATCATGAAGGGCGAGATCAACGAGCTCAAGGAGACCATGAAAAAAAGCGTCGAGGTCGGGATGCAAACCTTCGACCAGTCGCTCTTTACGGCCTTCGAAGCCAACCTGATCAGCTACGAAGAAGCCATCCGCAACGCCGACTCGCAAAACGACCTCAAGCTGCGCATCAAGCTGCAAAGCCAACGCGCCCGCAACACCGATCTGGGGGCGGGCACCGAACACCTGCAAATCCTCTAAACCACCATGCCCAGCCTGAACCCCAAACCCCACGCCGCCACGGCGCCGCTCAAGCTGGCCTTCATCGGCTTGGGCGCGATGGGCTTTCCCATGGCCGGCCACCTGGCGCAGGCCGGGCACCAGGTCACGGTCTATAACCGCAACCCCGCCAAGGCGCAGGCCTGGGTGGCCGAGTTCGGTGGTGCCAACCAGCCCACGCCGCGGCTGGCCGCGCTTGGGGCCGACGCGGTGCTGTGCTGCGTGGGCAACGACGCCGACGTGCGCGCGGTGCTGCTGGGCGAGCACGGCGCCATGGCCGGCTTGAGCGCAGGCGCGCTGCTGGTGGACCACACCACCGCCTCGGTCGAGTTGGCGCGCGAGCTCGACGCACTGGCACGGGCACGCGGGCTGCATTTTCTCGACGCCCCGGTCTCGGGCGGCCAACTGGGGGCGCAAAACGGCCAGCTCACGCTGATGTGCGGCGGCGCGCCCGAGGCCTTCGAGCGCGTGCGCCCCACCTTGCAGGCCTACGCCCGCGCCGTGACGCTGATGGGACCCTGCGGCGCCGGGCAGCTCACCAAAATGGTGAACCAGATCTGCATCGCTGGGCTGCTGCAGGGCTTGAGCGAGGCGGTGGCTTTTGGCCAGCGCGCCGGACTCGACATGGGGCAGGTGCTGGAGGTGATCGGCCAAGGTGCGGCGCAGAGCTGGCAGCTGCAGCAGCGCGGCCCCACGATGGCGGCCGACCGCTTCGACTTCGGCTTTGCGGTGGACTGGATGCGCAAAGACCTGGGGCTGGCGCTGGCCGAGGCGCAGCGCAACGGCGCCTCGCTGCCGGTGACGGCGCTGGTGGACCAGTTCTACGCCGACGTGCAGCGCATGGGCGGCGGCCGCTGGGACACCTCGAGCCTGGTGCGGCGGCTGCGCTAGAGGCGCTGCGGGGCACGCTTGTTGCCCCCCCGCGTCGTCTCTGCTTCTGTGGCCTTTATCTTCGGCCTTTCCCAGCGCCCTTTCCCGGCGTTTTTTAGTTTCCAGCGGGAGGCTGCGATGCCGCGTTGGCCGGCGCCGGTGCCGGCGCGATGCGCGCCAGCTCTGCTTCGGTGATGAGCTCAAACACCCGCACCACGCGCTGCACGCCAGCGGTGCGGCGCGCGATTTCGGTGGCCCGGTCGGCCTCGCGCGCCGTCACCCGACCCAGCAGATAGACGGTGCCGCGCTCGGTGACGATCAAAAACGCGTTGGAGGACAGGTCGGCGGCGTCGATCAGTCCGGCGCGCACGCGCGCGCTCACCAGCAGATCGGCCGCGCGCGCAGTGAGCGAAGGCGAACCCATGACGGCCAGTTCATCGACCACCGCCAGCACGTTTTCCACCCCGGCCACCAAGCGCAGCGCCAGCGCGCGGTCGGCTTCGGTGGACACTTCGCCGGTGATGAGCACGCGCCGGTTGAAGCTGGTGACGTTGACGCGGCCGCGGTTGCCGATCTCGGCGCGCAGCCGGCTGGCGGCGCGCATCTCGATGCCTTGGTCTTCGACCATGGCGCCCGAGGTGCGGCGGTCGGTGGCCACCAGCACCGTGCCGGCCACCGCGCCGCCCGCGATCAGCGGCGCGCAGGCCGACAGACCCATCGCCGCCGCCAGCGCCAGCGCCGCCACCGCCAACAGCCGTGCGTTGTGCGAACCCTTGTCTAAAGCCATGGCCAAATTCCTTACAGATGAATCAATCTGCCTATGATACCTGTGCGGTGGGCAGCGCCCACCTTGGCCCCGCGCTGCAGGCGTAACCCTTTGTTTGCGGACAGCATCCGTTAAAGGCCGTCGGCGTTGAAGGCGGCGCGCAACCATTCGATTTCCAGCGCCTCGCCTTCGCCTTGCACGGCCACCACATCGAAGCGGCACGGCGGCAGCTGGGCCCAGCGCAGCAAATAATGCCGCGCGGCAAACAACAGGCGCCGCTGTTTGAGCGCCGAGACCGACGCCGCCGCCCCACCGTGGCTGCGCTGGCGGCGCTGGCGCACCTCCACGAAAACCAGCGTGCCGTCGCGCTCGCGCAGAATCAGGTCGATCTCGCCGCCGCCGCGCCCCGGCGTGCGAAAATTGCGCCCCAGCAATCGCAAGCCTTGGCGCTGCAGGTAGGCCAGGGCCAGCGCCTCGGCGGCGGCGCCCCGTTCTTTGGTGCTTGGGGCCTTGGCGCTTGGGGCCGGCGTTGCGTTGGCGGCTGGCGCTGGCTTGGCTGGCCTCGGCTTGGTTGCCGCTGCCTTGGTCGCCGCATCGGTGGCCGGTTTAAAGATTTCGTTCATGGTCTCTGTCAACCCCTCGGGCGCACTTGCCCTGCAAGCCGCCCAGGCAGTGGCCGGTGCGCAGCATTATCCGCCTGCCACCCTGTACCTGGTGGCGACCCCGATCGGCAACTTGGCCGACATCAGCCTGCGCGCGCTGCACCTGCTGCAGCAAGTCGATGCCGTGGCCTGCGAAGACACGCGCCACAGCGCCGCGCTGCTGCGTGCCTACGGCATCGAGCGCCCCTTGCTGGCGCTGCATCAGCACAACGAGCGCGAAGCCGCCGCCGCCGTGGTGGCGCGGCTGCAAGCCGGCGCGCGCATCGCCTACGTGAGCGACGCCGGCACCCCCGGCATCAGCGACCCCGGCGCCCGGCTGTGCCAAGCCGTGGCCGCCGCCGGCCTGCGCTGCGTGCCGCTGCCCGGCGCCAGCAGCCTCACCGCCTTGCTCAGCGTGGCCGGCTGGGTCGAGAGCGAGGCGGCGCCGGGTTTTGTTTTCCTCGGCTTTCTGCCCGCCAAGGGGGCGGCGCGCGAGCGCGCACTGCGCCGCTTGGCGCAGCTGCCGCAGGCCGGCGTGCTGCTCGAGGCCCCGCACCGCATCCCGGCGCTGGCGCGCGAACTGGCGGCCTTGGGTGCGCGGTGCCTCACCGTAGGCCGCGAGCTGACCAAGCAGTTCGAGGAGATCGCTACCCTGCCCTGCGCCGACCTGCCCGCTTGGCTGGCGGCCAAGCCGCAGCGCCTGCGCGGCGAATTTGCCCTGCTGCTGCACCCGCCCGAGGCCGCGCCGGCCACCGACCCCGAGGCCGGACCAGATGCCGGCCTAGGTGCCGAGGCGCTGCGCGTGCTCGATCTGCTGCTGCCCGAGCTGCCCCTGAAAACCGCCGTGCGCCTGTGTGCCGAGATCACCGGCGCGCCGCGCAACGCGCTCTACGATGCGGCGCTGCAGCGCCAAGCGCGCCAAGCCAGCTAGGCCAAAGCCCTCTGCGCCCTGCCCTGCGGCCGCACACAGCCCTGAGGGGCCGGCGTGGTGGCGCCCGCGGCCGCTGTGTTATGGGCGCGGGTCGCCGGGGGGCCTGCTTGGGCCGTCGCCGGGCAAGGTCGGGTTGGGGGTCTGGCCCTCGCGCACCTCCACATCGCGCGCCTCGACATCGACCACCTCGTCGCCACGCCCAGCGGCAGCGCCGGGGCCGCGGCTGGCCCGCCCACCCCAACCGCGCCCGCGGGCGCGCATCCGCTCCTGCATCTGGCGGCGCAGCAGCTCGGCCGCCAGCGGCACGGCCACGCGCCGCCCGCGCAGCAAGGCCCACAGAGCGCCCAGCAGCAGCAAAGGCAGCGCCACGACCAGCAGCAAAACCCCGATCCCAATCAAAAACAGCCACAGCACCAGGCGCAGCAACGCGCCCAGCAGCCACGCCAAGCCATCCAGCAATTTGCCCATATCCCCTTTCTTGGCCGATTGGCCCGTTGCCACCCACAGACACCCGACCGCGTGCCATCGACACCGGCTTGCAATCATCGCGCACAATCGGCTCTGCTGCATGAAACTGTCACGCTTGCGGCTTTCAACCGAGCGCCTCACATGGATTCCACCCGCCCGACCGCCCTCGTCAAACGCCTGCCGCAGTACTTTCTGCGCGGCCTGATCACCATTTTGCCGCTGTTGCTCACCGTTTATCTGCTGTTTGCCTTGGTGGCATGGTCGGAGTCGCTGGCTTCCTACCTGATTCGCCCGCTGCTGGGCAGCCTCTACCTCCCCGGTTTGGGGCTGCTGGTGGCCATCGGCATCATCATTCTGACCGGCTACCTGATCTCGCGCCAAGACACATCGCGCCTGCTCAACTGGGTCGAGCTGCCCTTCACCAACATCCCGGTGGTGCGCAGCATCTACAACTCACTCAAAAGCTTTGCCGACTATTTTTCACCGCAAAGCCCCGGCGAAACCACGCAGCAGGTGGTGATTTTGCGCTGGCCCGAGCAGCCGCTCGAAGTGGTGGGCCTGGTCACGCGCAACCACCTCGCCGGGCTGCCCACGGGTTTTTTGCAAGGCGACCGGGTCGCGGTGTATTTGCCCATGGGCTACATGATCGGCGGCTACACTGTGTTCGTTCCGCGCGCCTGGCTGACGCCGATCGACATGAGCGTCGAAGAAGCCATGCGTTCGGCCCTGATCGCTTGGATGCCACCGCGCAAACAACCATGATGACCCGCCATTTGCATGCTTTGTTGGCCCCGCGCAGCGTCGCGGTTTTTGGGGCCTCTGACCGCCCGCAACGCGACGGCACCTCGATCTGGAACCGGCTCGCGGCCGAGTTCAAAGGCACGCTGCACGCCGTCAACCCACGCCTGCGCCAGTTGGGCACGCACAAGGTCTGGCACAGCGTGGCCGAGTTGCCGCAAACGCCCGATCTGGCCGTGATCTGCACCCCAGCAGCGACCGTACCCAGCCTGATCGGTGCCTTGGGCGCGCGCGGCTGCAAGGCGGCGGTGGTGGTGAGCACGGGCTTGAGCGCGGCGCAAAAGCGGGCCATGCTGGCGGCGGCCCAGCCCTACGCGCTGCGCATCCTCGGCCCCGACTGCACCGGCCTGCTGGTGCCCCACTTGGGGCTCAACATCAGCCTGACGCAGGTGGGCGCACAACCCGGGTCGGTGGCTTTCGTGTCGCAGTCGGCGGCGCTGGTCACCGCCATGATGGACTGGGCCAGTTCGCGCCAGATCGGCTTTTCGCACTTCATTGCCCTGGGCGAGCACGCCGACGTCGATTTCGCCGACGTGCTCGACTACCTCGCCAGCGATGCGCGCACGCGCGCCATCATGCTCTACGTCGAGACGCTGGACGCGCCGCGCAAATTTTTGTCGGCCGCCCGGGTGGCGGCGCGCAACAAACCGCTGATCGTGGTCAAGGGCGGGCGCTCGGGCCAGGGCCAGCAGGCCGCCTCCACCCACAGCGCGGCGCTGGCCGGCAGCGACCGCGTCTTTGACGCTGCCGTCTCGCGCGCCGGCATGTTGCGCGTGTTCCGGCTGCAGCACCTGTTCATGGCGGCCGAGCTGCTGGCGCGCTTTCGCGACAACCGCAGCGAACAGCTGATCGTGCTCACCAACGGCGGCGGGGCCGGTGTGCTGGCCGCCGACGCCGCCGACTACGCCCGCGTGCAGCTGGCGCGCCTGAGCCCGGAGCGCATCGCCGAGCTCGACGCGGTGCTGCCCGCCGGCTGGTCGCGCGCCAACCCGGTGGACATCGGCGGCGACGCGCCACCGCAGCGCTACCTCGACGCCCTGCGCATCTTGCTGCGCGAGCGCGACTGCGCCGTGCTGCTGGTACACGCCCCCACCGGCCACGTGCCCAGCCTCGACATCGCGCAGGCGCTGCTGCCGCTGGCGAGCGAAAAACCGGTGCGCGTGCTCGGCTGCTGGCTGGGCACGCAAGCCGTGGCCGAGGCCAGCGCGCTGTTTCGCGCCGCCGGCATCCCCGACTACGACACCCCGGAAGACGCGGTGCGCGCCTTCGCCTCGCTGCGCCTGCACCGGCACCACCAGATCGACCTGATGGAGACTCCGCCCGCCGCGCCGCTGCACAGCCGCATGGATTTGCCCGGCATCCGCGAACTGGTGCAGTTCGTGCTAGACGACGGGCGCGAGTGGCTCACCGAACCCGAAACCAAAGAGCTGCTCAAACGCGCCGGTTTGCCGGTCACGCCCACCCGGGTCGTGCCCCCAGAGCCCGAGGCGGTCGTCTATGCCGCCGGCACGCTGGGCTTTCCGGTGGCGCTCAAGATTTTGTCGCACGACATCACGCACAAATCCGACGTCGGCGGCGTGCGCCTGAACCTGCACAACGCCGCCGAAGTGGAGCAGGCGGCACGCTCGATGCTCGAGCGCGTGCTGCAGCTCATGCCGCAGGCGCGCATCGAAGGCTTCACCGTGCAGCCCATGGTTCGGCGCCAGCACGCGCACGAGCTGCTCATCGGTGCGCGCATCGACCCGCTGTTTGGCCCGGTGATGGTGTTCGGGCAAGGCGGTGTGGCCGTCGAGGTGCTGGCGGACCGCTCGGTGGCGCTGCCGCCGCTCAACGTCAAGCTGGCGCGCTCGCTGGTCGAGCGCACCCGCGTGGCACGGTTGTTGCAGGGCTACCGCAACGTGCCCGCGGCCAAACAAGAAGCGCTCATCGACGCCCTGGTGGCGGTGTCGCAACTGCTGGCCGAGGTGCCCGAAGTCGCCGAACTCGACATCAACCCGCTGCTGCTCAACCCCGAGGGCGCGCTGGTGCTCGATGCGCGGCTGCGCCTGAGCCGCGCGCGCCCAGCCGGGGCGGCCAACTTTGCCATCCGGCCCTATCCGCTCGAGCTGATCGAAACCCTGCCCTTTGCCGACGGCCGCACGCTCACGCTGCGCCCCATCCGGCCCGAGGACGAAGGGCTGCTGGAGCGCTTCTTTGCGCAGCTCGACCCCGAGGACATCCGCCTGCGCCTGTTCTACAGCCGGCGCAGCTTCGAGCACAGCGAGCTGGCGCGCATGACGCAGATCGACTACGAGCGCGAGATGGCTTTTATCGCCACCCTGCCTCTGCCCGACGGCGGCGAGGAGATGATCGGTGACGTGCGCGGCCTGGGCGACCCCGACAACCTCGAAGCTGAGTTCGGCGTGCTGGTGCGCTCCGACATGAAGGGGCACCGGCTGGGCTGGATTTTGATGGATAAGCTCATCCGCTACCTGCGCGCCCACGGCACCCAGCGCATCGTGGGCGCGGTGCTGCGCGAAAACGACGGCATGCTGGGGCTGGGCCGCAAGCTCGGCTTTCACATCAGCGTGCACCCCGAAGACTCGGACCTGCGCCACCTCGAGCTGCCGCTGCAGACCGCCCAACGCGCCTAAAGCCAGACGCTCTGAGGGCACGTTGCGGGTGGATTCTGCAGGCGGCAGGTTGTAGCCTGCTGGCTGAGGGCGGCCGGGTAAGCGCTCAGTAGAGCAGGGCGATGGCGACGACGAACACGCCGATGGCCATATTCACCAGCACCCAGAACCGCACTTTTTCCATCACTGCAGCGGCCGCTGGCCAGTCCTTGGCCTGCACCGACTTGTCGCAGCGCTTGAACAGGGCAAAGCGGATGTGGCCAACGATCAGCAGCACCAGCACGCCCAAAGTGGACTTCACTTTCCAGTCCAACGGCATGGTGAAACTGCCGCCGCCCTCGATCGCGGCGCGCGCCACGTTGCCGATCATCCACAACCCGGTAAACAACACGATCAGCAACACCGCCACCACCGCGTTGGCAAAGCGCCGCATGACCTCGTGCATGAGCGGTAGGCGCACCGCCGGCTCGAGGGTGGCCAGCGCCGGACGCAAAAAGAACATAGCAAACACCATGCCGCCGAGCCAGACAATGTTGGCCAGCAGGTGCACGGTTTTGATGGAGGCGTAGAGCATGAAAATCCTTTGAGGAGGTTGAAAGTAAGCGGCTGCGGTTCGACACCGCCCAGCGGCAGAGTTCCCCTTGACTGTGACACAAGCCGGTCTGGCATGGGCTCTGGGGGTTTTTGGGATTTTTTGTTGCACCGCAACAAAAAAGACTTGCAAAGCGCGTAAAAGCCCCTATACTTCGTTTCATGTTGCAGCGCAGCAAATCCGGGCTGACACGGTTTTGACGCAAACGCGCGCTACAGTTTTCGAACTGTCAGATCTTTTGCCCTCACCCTTTTTTTAAGGAACCTTGCCATGTTGACCGTTGAACAAATCCTCGCCGCCCAAAAAGCCCAAGTCTCCACCCTGTTCGATCTGAGCAGCAAGGCGCTGGCCAGCGTCGAGCGCCTGAACGAGCTGAACCTGCAAGCCGCCCGCGCTTCGCTGTCGGAAAGCGCCAGCCACGCCCAAGCCGTGCTGGGTGCCAAAGACCTGCAAG
>Ga0209105_100746_pt1 | contig 10098 bp, 7 predicted proteins | sample SedPBSmetaG_FD_184158 | JGI IMG/M metagenome (GOLD analysis project Ga0209105, IMG submission 184158) | Freshwater sediment bacterial and archeal communities from Indian Creek, Illinois, USA to study Microbial Dark Matter (Phase II) -... | ecosystem: Environmental > Aquatic > Freshwater > Creek >...
ACTTCCACCCACCTACAACCAGTATAAAGAACATACAAAATTCCATTAAATGTATTCCTCAAATCTGCTCTTGGTCTACCAGTTTTAGGCTTTTGACGTGGCATGTAATTTCGGATTCTCCTCCAAAGCTCATCATCAACTTCTTTAAATGACATAACTTTTAATACATTTTCAGTTAAAATATACTTTTGGGATCACCTCGTTAGATGAATTGTTATGAATCCATTTTACGCTTTTTGATTTAATCAGTGACTTTTTAAATGCATAGAATTTTGATTTCTGTTTTAAAACTTCAATATCTTCTATACATTCTAATTTATTGATTAAGTCTTCAGGAATGCAATTTATTTCATGATTCAACCAGTATACTTTATTTTTTTTAGCAATGCAGACAGCATTAATCATGCTTGTGAGGTTTAATGCAATGATTTCTCCAGTTTGTGACAATGAATAGCCATGAAACTCTTTTTTTACAATTTTTTTCTTTTCTAACTGTTTCATATTGTGTAGAATGGTGGAAGAAGTGATATTGATATCATTTTTCAGATTAGATAAATTTTTCTTATGGTCTTTTAAAGCAATAATGGTCTTTGTTCTAACATCGGAACCTGTAATGAACTTTAAATCATCCTTTATTCCTTCATAGACCATGAACATATTTTCTAAATCCATTTATTCACCATTTAATCAGATTAAATTTCAGTAGCTGAAGTAATTGGGTACATTTTTATAATTTGACCTTCAGGTATCTTCCAAAACATGGTTTGAAAGTGTTTTTACAGCGTTGTAGATCACTTATTTAAAAAACTGCACAAATCATTTACACTGGTAAAAATAGTCTTATTTTTTAGTTCTGTAACTTCAGGGCGAATAACTATCACTGTATCAATACCTGAGTTTAAAGCGGCATTAATTTTGGAGACTGTACCTCCAGTTTCTCCACTTTCTTTAGTTACAATTACAGAAATATTATATTCTTCTATTAGGGCTTTATTGAAGTTTTCTGAAAATGTGCCCTGCATTGCAATTATATTCTCCTGTTTTAATCCCAGATCAAGACATTTTTGAATTGAATCAGCAGAAGGAAGTACTCTTGCAAAAATCCGGTTATTTTCCACCATTTCAGTAATATGATTTAGGGTTGAAACCCCTGCAAGATGGAGGATTCTGCCATTTTTTCCTGTTATTTCTAAAACCTTTAAAGCAGCTTCCTCAAATGAAAATACATTATGGATAAGATTATCCTCAATTAAATTTTCTTCTGGCCTTTCAAACCTTATATATTTAATTCCAGTGGCTTCTGATGCGTTTATAGCATTTTTAGTTGCAGCAGCAGCAAAAGGATGAGTTGCATCAACTAAAACTTTAATTTCTCCTGTTTTTATCAGATCTGTTAGGTCTTTTTCATCCAGCCTGCCAGAGAGAACTTCATCTGCTCCGGCAGTTTTTGCTATTTCTGCTCCGTATTTTGTCGTGGTTGTAGCCAGTACTTTAAACTTTCCAGCGGATTTAAGCTTTTTAATGATATTTGCAGCGTCTTTAGTACCGGCCATTACCATTATATTCATTTTATAAACCTCTCAGTCAGCCAATCGCTGATTAGGATTGTGCTTGAAACTGCAAGAATCAATATCCAGTCGATTAGAGATAGGGGAACGGTTCTAAAGATTCCTTCAAAGAATGGAATATAAATAATACATAGTTGAAGTACAAGCGATATTCCAACTGCTATAATCAGGAATTTGTTTGAAAATCCTCTTTCTGATCTGCAGTTAAATACATTGAATATCTGGAACATTACAAAGGCAGTGAATGCAATTGTAGTTGCCTTCAAGCCATCGACTCCAAGGCTAAGTTCATATAAATAGAGTGCAAGCGTACCCACAGTCATTACTATTCCTGCAATAACAATCTTTAGAAGATTTTTCCCTGGAATTATTTCTTCTTTATGGGGGCCACGTTCCATAACGTTTTTTTCAGGTAGTTCAACTCCCAGTGCCTGTGCAGGTGGGCCGTCCATAATAATGTTTATCCATAGAACCTGAATCGGGTTAAAGGGAACAGGAATGCCCATGATGGAGGAAGATGTAATGGTGAGTATGGCGCCAATGTTAGTTGAAAGCTGGAATCTAACAAACCTTCTGATATTATCAAATATGGTACGTCCTTCTTTAACTGCTCTAACAATTGTAGCAAAGTTATCGTCCTGTAAAAGCATGTCTGACGATTCTTTAGCCACATCAGTTCCGCTACCCATGGCAACTCCAATAGCTGCTTTTTTTAGGGCGGGTGCGTCATTTACACCGTCTCCAGTCATTGCAGTAACATCGCCTTTATCTTTGAGTGTCTCTACAATTCTAACCTTTTGTTCTGGAAAAACCCTGGCATAAACCTGAACATCTTCCACGATGCTTTCAAATTCTGCATCAGTAAGCCTTTCCATTTCAGACCCTGTAAGCACTTTTCCATCCGTGAGTATTCCAATTTCTCTTGCAACGGCTGCTGCAGTTTCTTTATGATCTCCAGTTATCATCGCAACCTTAATCCCTGCCTTAATGCAGGTTTTAACTGCTTTTTTTGCTTCGGCCCTTGGGGGGTCCATCATTCCAACCAAACCAACGAAGACAAGATCTTCTTCTAATTCGTCCTTGTGAATTGTATCAAACTTGCTTTCATGGTGTGGGATTTTTTTGTATGCAAGTGCAAGAACACGAAGCGCTTTACTGGTCATATTTTTCAGATCAGTTAATACAGCTTCCTTATCTTGTTTTGTAATTTTCTGGACTCTTTCATCCTTTTCAATCCATGAGCATTTGTTTAAAACTATTTCAGGAGCCCCTTTAACCAGAACATATTTTTCTCCACCTATTTCGTTTACGGTGGTCATTCGTTTTCTAACACTGTCCAGAGGAATCTCATAAATCCTTGGATATTTCTTTTCAAGCTCTGATTTTGAGTAACCATTCTCTTCAGCGAAAATCAATACTGCTGCATCTGTAGGATCTCCTATAGTTTTCCCTTCGTTTAAACTGGCATTATTACATAATGCACATATTTCAAATGCTCGTTCAGGGGCAGTTATATTGGTTTCCCTTACAGTCATTTTGTTTTCAGTAAGAGTACCTGTTTTATCTGTACATATGATGTTACATGAACCTAAGGTTTCCACTGCAAGGAGTTTTCTAACAATTGCATTGCATCTGGCCATTCTCTGCATTCCAAGGGCAAGTGTTAATGTTAAAATTGCTGGAAGCCCTTCGGGGACAGCGGCAACTGCTAAAGAAATTGCCGTAAGGAATGTTTCCACAAGGTGAATGCCCTGTAAGTACTGTAATACAAATACTACTGAACACACACCAATTGCAAGGATCCCTAAATTTTTCCCGAGTTTCGATATTTTCTGATGTAAAGGCGTTTTTTCATCTTTTTCCTGTAACATTTCAGCTATTTTACCGATTGCAGTGTCCATACCTATTCCTACAACAACACCCTTCCCTCTACCTGATGTTACGCTGGTTTCCATGAAAACTGTGTTACGTGTACTCTTTTCTCCAGGTTCAATGGCGTCAGAAATCTTTTCAACAGGAAGGGATTCTCCAGTGAGCGATGATTCATCAACATTCATGTCAGAACTTTGAATTATCCTTAAATCTGCAGGGATGTTATCTCCCTCTTCGATAGTAACAATATCTCCTAATATTAAATCAGAGGCAGGTATTTTCTGTTCTTTACCGTCCCTTAAAACAACAGCATCGTTTGAAATAAGTTCCTTAAGCTTTTCCATAGCTTTTTCTGCCCTGTACTCCTGTACAAATCCAACAACTGCATTTAATACTACTACAATGAGGATGAAAATTGCATCAATTTCCTCCCCAACATAATAAGCAATTGCAGCTGCAAAAATAAGTATGACTATAAGTATTTCTTTAAACTGACTTAAAAAAAGGATTATAGGCCCGTCTTTCTTTTTTTCAACCAGTTCATTTTTTCCATATTGAAGTGAACGTTTCTGTGCTTCGCTGGCTGCTAAACCATTATCTTTATCTGATTTCAGTTCTTTTAAGGTTTCTTCCACGCTCAGGTTTTCCCATTTCATGGTAATACATCTTAATATTTGATTATAGTTAATTTATTTTGACATTTTATAAAAACTGGCTTTTCTGTAATTTAAAAGTTTCATTTTGTTAGAACTCACAAATTCTGTTGAAAATGGTTTAATTATGGAGTCTGCTCCAACATTTTCAGCCACTCTTATAATACATCGCTGTATTTCTGGTTGTGGTCGTATAGAATAAATAAGAGATGATCCATTATATATTTTTAAGTCAGGATTACAAACATCATCCTGAACTATTCTGTAAGAAGAAGGTTTAATATCTGTTAAGACAATATTAGCTTTAAGGCTTTTCTGGAGAATAGAGCTAACTTTACTAAATTTTCCAGTACCAACCTCCACTATCTTATAAGCGTCTGCATAATTATTGATAATATATTGAGCAAAATCTTTCCACATTTCCATCACGGAGATATTCATGATAATAAGGGAGTTTAAGCGTCCAGATATTAAAAGAGTTCTTGAAATAGAAACAGGTGCTTTTGATGATCCTTATCCTCCAAGCATTCTTATAGACATTTACAATCTTGGAGCAGGATTTCTGGTAGCGCAACATTATAATATTGTTGTGGGATATATTATATTTTGGATCAGATATGAAGATGAGGGCCATATAATCTCTCTTGCTGTAGATAAAAAATACAGAAAAAAAGGTGTAGGGAAAAAACTGGTTGATCATACAATTATCATCTTTAAGAAATATGGTGTAAAAAAAATAAAACTTGAAGTAAGGATTAAAAACAGGGGCGCAAGGAAATTTTACATGAAAATGGGATTTGAAGAAAAAAAGATCCTTAAAGATTACTACGAGGACGGAAAAGATGCCGTCATTATGAAAAAGGAACTGAGGGAAACTTAACAATTTCACTTAAATATAAATACCTGTAAATTAAATGACTTAGCAGGAATAGTTTTGTTCAAATATTACTGCTTATAATATTACATACATTATTTAAGGAAATATCATGATTAACGTGGTGATCAAATGGTAAAAGAAGCAAAATTAGCTTTAGAAGATGGAACAATACTAAAAGGAGAAAGCTTTGGCTTTGAAACTACAAAAACAGGGGAAGTAGTTTTTGCAACCGGTATGACGGGTTATGTAGAATCACTTACAGATCCTTCATACAAGGGCCAGTTATTGATGAACACTTACCCCTTGCAAGGGAATTATGGAATATCTGAAAAATGGTTCCAATCAGAAGGAATAAAAGCAGAAGGATTCATTGTAAGGGAAGAAAGCAGGCATCCATCACATGCAGAGTCTACAGAAAGCCTTTCAGATTTTCTGGCAGAATACGAAATTCCAGGAATCAGTGAAGTGGACACAAGGGCACTGACCATTAAAATTAGAGAACATGGTACAATGAAAGGAGCTCTCTCTACAGAGGGAATAGACGATGCAGGATTACTGGAACTTGCTAAAACTCAGCCAGGCATAGAGGAAATAGATCTCGTAGATCAGGTATGTGTAAAAGAACCCAGAATATTTGGGGAAGACTTTAAAAAAAGAGTAGCCATACTTGACTGTGGTATAAAAAACAACAGTATAAATGCATTACTTAAAAGAGAAATTGGAGTCGTTGTTTTACCTTACAAAATGGATTACAGGGAAATTCTTGATTATGACCCTGAGGGTATACTTGTATCCAGCGGTCCTGGAAATCCTGAAAGGGTAAAAGAAGCTATCCAAAACGTGAGAAAGCTCTCAGAAAGACTTCCAATGTTTGGAATATGCTTAGGTCAACAGATAATAGGTCTTGCATTTGGAGCTAAGATCTATAAGATGAAATTTGGACATAGAGGTGTAAATCAACCCATAAAAGACCTTAGGAATGATAAAGTATCTATAACATCTCAAAACCATGGATTTAGCATTGATCCATCATCAGTTGAAGAAACACCTCTGAAGATGACTCAGATAAACCTTAACGATGGAACTCCAGAAGGAATTGAGCACAGGGAACTTCCTGTTTCAAGTGTTCAGTATCACCCTGAAGCAGGTCCGGGGCCTCACGATACTGATTATGTATTTGATAGATTCCTTAAGGTAATAAATGAGTATTAAATTAAAGGGGATCCACAGGAAACTTGATTTATGATACATAACCCATGGATTTAAACTCACAAAATAAGGTTACAAAGAAAATAATGAGGATATAAAAGATGCCGAAAAATCATAACATAAAAAAAGTTCTTATCATTGGATCAGGGCCAATTCAAATAGGTCAGGCTGCGGAATTTGATTATTCTGGCTCTCAAGCATGTAAATCATTAAAAGAATTGGGATATGAAATAGTTCTTGTAAATTCCAACCCTGCAACAATAATGACAGACCCGGAGATGGCAGACAAAATATATATCGAACCGCTTACCTTTGAGGTTGTTGAAAAGATAATTGAAAAAGAAAAGCCTGATGCAATACTTCCAACCCTTGGAGGACAAACTGCGTTAAATCTGGCAGTTCAGATGGCAAATAAAGGAATTCTTGACAAACACAATGTTGAATTAATTGGCGCTAAATTAGATGCTATTAATAAAGCAGAGGATAGGGATCTTTTTAAAGAAGCCTGTAAAAAAGTTGGAATAAGTGTCTTAAAAAGCGAAGTTGCCTATACTTTGGAAGCATCTCTAAACATTGCAGAAAAATTAGGGTACCCTGTGGTAGTTAGACCCGCATTTACATTAGGGGGAACTGGAGGTGGTATAGCCTTTAACATTGAGGAGTTAAAAAAAATAGCTTCAAAAGGATTGGAGTACAGCCTTACAAACCAGGTATTAATAGAAGAAAGTATAATTGGCTGGAAAGAGTATGAATATGAAGTAATCAGGGATTTAAACGACAATGTAATTATAGTCTGCACCATTGAAAATATGGACCCTATGGGAATACATACAGGAGATAGTATTACAGTAGCCCCTACCCAAACACTCAGTGATGAAGAATACCAGCTATTAAGGGATTATTCTATAAAAATCATCAGGGAAATTGGAGTTGAAACAGGTGGAAGTAATATTCAGTTTGCAATTAACCCTGAAAATGGGAGAATTGTAGCTATTGAAATGAACCCAAGGGTAAGCAGGAGTTCTGCACTTGCAAGTAAGGCAACTGGTTATCCAATTGCAAAGGTTGCTGCAAAACTGGCTGTTGGCTTAACTCTTGATGAAATTAGAAACGAAATAACAGGAACTTCAGCAGCATTTGAGCCTACAATAGATTATGTGGTTGTAAAGATTCCAAGATGGGATTTTGATAAATTTCTCGGCGTGGATAATACATTAACAACCCAGATGAAAAGTGTTGGGGAAGTTATGGCCATGGGCAGAACCTTTGAAGAAGCATTTTTAAAGGCACTTAGAAGCCTGGACCTTCATAATATTAAATACCAGTTTGATGAAAAACGATTAGATCATAAAAAACCAAAAGGAGGAATAAACAGAGTATATGATATATTTGAAATTTTAAAAATAAAAGATATAGACGAAGTTCATGAAATAACTAAAATAGACCCCTGGTTCCTGGATAAAATGAAAAATATAATGGACCTCTGGGACTCCATAAGTGATAATTCCGATGATCCTGATAAACTCTTAAAATTAAAAAAATATGGAATATCTGACAGAACAATAGCAGATATTTCAGGAAAATCTGAAAAAGAAATAAGAAATCTAAGGAAAAGGCATGGCATAACTCCAAAATACAAAATGGTAGATACATGCGGTGCAGAATTTGAAGCAAAAACACCATACTACTATTCAACATATAATGATGATAAGGACGAAATAGAGAGTACAGACGGTATAAACGGTGCAAAAAAAGTTGTGGTACTGGGTTCAGGACCTAATAGAATAGGTCAAGGCATAGAATTTGATTATTCATGTGTCCATACAATAAAATCCCTCGCTGAAGAGGGCTTTGAAACCATAATGGTAAATTGCAACCCTGAAACAGTTAGTACAGATTTTGATTTAGCAGATAGACTTTACTTTGAACCGCTGTATCCTGAGGATGTACTGAATATAATTGAAAAAGAAAATCCCTACGGCGTTATAGTTCAGGTTGGGGGACAAACACCCATAAATCTTGCCGTACCACTTGCAAGTGAGGGTGTTAAAATATTAGGTACATCTCATGAGAGTATAGACCGCGCTGAGGATCGTGGAAGATTCACAGAGGTCTTAGAGGAGATTGAAATACCACAGGCACCTTATGGTATTGCAAAATCTTTTGAGGATGCAAAGGGAATTGCAAAAAGAATCGGATTTCCTGTGCTTGTAAGACCTTCCTATGTTCTTGGTGGAAGAGCCATGGAGATAGTCTATAATGAAGCTGAACTTGAAGATTATATATGGGAAGCTGTGAGGGTTTCTCCCAATCATCCCATACTTGTAGATAAATTCCTTGAAGATGCAATTGAAGTAGATGTTGATGCGCTCTGCGATGGGGAAGATGTATTCATTGGAGGAATAATGGAACATATAGAAGAGGCAGGAGTACATTCTGGAGATTCTGCATGTGTTATACCTCCCCAAACAATTACTGAATCAGTTATAGAGAAAATTAAAGAATATACAAGAAAACTCGCCCTTAAACTCAACGTTGTGGGATTAATTAACATCCAGTACGCTGTAAAAACCGATGAAGAGCCAGAAGTCTATATTTTAGAGGCAAATCCCCGTTCAAGTCGTACAGTGCCCTTTGTAAGTAAAGCTGTCGGAATTCCTCTTGCAAAAATAGCGGCTAAACTGATGATAGGTTATAAACTCAAGGATTTAGGGCTAAAAGATGAAATTAAGTTTGATCATGTGGCTGTTAAAGAATCAGTATTTCCATTTATTAAACTTCCAGGGGCTGATGCGATATTAGGGCCAGAAATGAAGTCAACCGGAGAAAGCATGGGGATTGATGAAAATTTTGAAGTATCATACTACAAATCTCAGCTTTCAGCCAATATGAAGCTTCCAACAAAAGGGAAAATATTCATAAGCGTGAAAAATGCAGATAAAAATAAAATCAGTGATATCTGCAAAAAAGCCCGAGAACTTGGATTTGAACTTCTGGCAACAAGAGGAACTGCAAGAGCAGTTGAAGATCACGTAAAAATTGAAAGAATTAAAAAAATCAGCCAGGGCTCTCCAAATATAAAAGAAGCAATTCTGAATGGTGAAGTAGACCTTATAATAAATACTCCTTCGGGTAAGCAATCTACAGATGATGGCTACTTTATAAGAAGAACTGCAATTGAGCTTGGAATACCCTATGTTACAACGCTTGTAGGTGCCCGTGCAGCCCTCAATGCCATTGAAAAAGTGAAAGATGGTGAAATTGGAGTAAAATCATTAGATGAGTATCATCGTCGATAAATAAAAAAGAAAATCGTGGATTTTTGAATGTTTTAAAAAGTATGTTAGTGAAAATATGCTAATGTGACCTTAGCTCTAATTCAGGGGACCAGATGAGTGAAGGATGGAATGGAAAACTGTTTACAGGTACTGGGGCAAATGGAGATACAGATGGGTAACTAAAAGGGTTAGATGGCGCTAATAAAAGAGCAAATCTAAATTTTCAAAATTAGTAAGTTATTAGGGGCTTTAAAAGAAACTAATGACTTATTTCATTTCTTTTTAAAATTATTTTTTAAATCCAAATGACAAATATATTTTTAATTATTTTGATGTCTATCCAGTGGAGCACTTCAGTAGGATCCCTTAAAAGATCATTTTTAAGCATAAAATAAATGTACTTCCTGGAATATACGATATAATGTTTAACTTTTCAGATATGCTACAAAATGGAATGTAAATTTAAGGTTACACGGGAAATTAACACCACCTATTAACTAATTGACGTTCACTATGAACTTTGAGGTGAACTCATGTATAAGAAAATTTTATTAGCAACAGACGGGTCTAAATATGCTGAAATGGCTGCAGAGCATGCCTTTATTTTGGGAAGTGATGCTGAAATAACTGTTTTAAATGTG
>Ga0209105_100748_pt1 | contig 10070 bp, 10 predicted proteins | sample SedPBSmetaG_FD_184158 | JGI IMG/M metagenome (GOLD analysis project Ga0209105, IMG submission 184158) | Freshwater sediment bacterial and archeal communities from Indian Creek, Illinois, USA to study Microbial Dark Matter (Phase II) -... | ecosystem: Environmental > Aquatic > Freshwater > Creek >...
TGCTAGCGAAGAGGTCGGAATTGATTTAGTGATAGAGGCGACATCAAAAATTGTATCTTTTTGGATAGTCCGAGCGTCATTATCAAAAGTAAATTTACCGACAGGAATAACAATCCTATCTCCGTGATTTCTCGTAAAACCAACAACGCAAGCAGGAAAAACTTTTTCTTCAATGGCTTGAGTAATTCTATCTTTAATTTTTTCTATCATAAGTTTTTTGCTTTATTTATTAAGCAAAATGTTAATTTTAACTTTCATTATAAAACTTGATTCAATAACTAGTAATGTGTATTCAAAAAATCAAAAATAACTTTTAATATTTGTTCATCTTCAAATTCTATTTTCGCTATTTTTAATAAGCGCATATTGTCCAATTTTTGCTAATAAATGATTATCTATTTTCATAAATTATTTCATAAAATCATCAATACTAATATTAAGCTCCTTAGCATTTTTTACTATAATTTGGATACTTGACTTATTAACTGATGCAATACTACTAAATAAAATAAACTTAATCAAAAAGTTTAGAAAAACTCGCTTCTAACTTTGCTGAATTCTCGTCATAAATGAGACAAGGAGAAAAAGCTCATCGTGTATAAAATCTGGCGGTGTGTATTTGAAAAATCCGAATTTTTTTTGACGAAAATCTGGACTGCGAATTTTGAACGCTCCGTCCCGTCGCCACTCGCTTCGCTCGTTATCCCGCAAAAAAAGAAGATAAAAACTAAATACAGGCGAGGGCGTTAAGCCCTCGCCTGTATCATTAAGCTGACACACTATTTGAAACCTTACTTGAAGTCCTTTGATGCTGCATTCATTGAAGACGAGCGGAAAGTAATCTTTTTGATTGGCATTTTGTCTTTAAGCAATTCGTAGAAAAGCTCGCAAAGATTCTCGCAAGTAGAAACTTTCTTAGTTACCACTATTCTGTATTCTGGGTAAGACCAAGCAAGTTCGTGATCTATCTTTTTAAGCGGGACGCAATGCTCTGGGTCGTTATTAATGCCTGCCTTTTTGTATACGTCAATGACTGCATCAAGAAGCGGATCACCTTCTTGAAATAATGATGCGTGGTGAAAATGATCGCAAACTTCCCATGCCTTTTTGAATCCATCTTTACAAGCGTGCGCAAATCCAGTTACCGGGTCCACTGTGTCCTCAAGCTCAATTTCTAAAAGACCTGAATGCCCATGAAGATGTTTAGCTTCTCTCGGCCAGTTCATAAATCGATGCGCGTATTGGAAATCGAGTTTTACGATTGATGTGTATTTGTTATTTGACATAATAAATTTCTTTTAATTAATAATTATTTTCGACCTTTATCATTTCTTTCGTTTTTACAATTTTGGCAGATGCCATCCAAAACTATTCTTTGGCTCAGCACTTGATGCTTCTCTGTAATATTTTCTGGTAATTTAATCTTGTCGTATTTTTTTTCTACAAAATCAATAATTCTATTGCACCTTACGCAATGAAAATGATGATGTGGTTCTGTCATTGGGTCATATCTCTTTGCTCCTCCTTGCCCCTCAGTGATTTTAATCATTCCGCTCTGAGCAAAAGCAATCAAGGTTCGATTAACGGTATCAAATGAGATATTTGGTAGTTTTTGCTTAATTTTTTGATAAATAGCGTCGGCGGTAGGGTGATTGCGATTATCTGCAAGCTCGCCTAAAACAGCCATTCTTTGAGGAGTAATTTTTAGCTTCGCTTTCCTTAATATTTGGGCGATTTTTCCCGTTTCGCTATTATTACAATCCACATTTATTACTATATAGGAGTGGTTACTATCTGTCAATAGGTAAAAAATAAATTCAAATTATTACCGAATTTTAAAATATATTATTGCTCAGTATGTCGTCTGTCCGTCTTTGGCACGAAAGATTCTTTATACTTTTTTTAATTTAATAATTCCTGACCAACTCGCTGGTCGGTAGTTCGCCGAGATTTTTTTGCTCTAATTAGTTAGGTTGCTAAATGTAATAATTTCTCTTAGAAAGAGAACGTTCCAACAGCGTTTAAATTGCAAAGCAATTTATTACGTTGCGGTGGGGGTGGGATTCGAACCCACGATACCCTTTTGGGATATAACAGTTTTCAAGACTGTCTCCTTCAACCACTCGGACACCCCACCTTTATTAAAGATTATATCTTATTTATTTTTATTGTAAAATGTTGTGCGTTGAATGATGCTATAGTACAATTATTATGTGATTAGTAATAAATCATTAAAAGAAAGAGCTACCGCCTTAAGAAAGGCTGGTAAAACTTATCCAGAGATTTTAGGCGCGCTCGGTGTTACTATACCTAAAAGCACTCTTTCTTATTGGTTTAAGGACTTAAGCTTGTCTATTACAGCTAAACATCTTTTAAAAAGAAAAGTGGATTTGCTTTTAAATAAAGCTCGCAAAAAAGCCATAAAAATAAATAAACAAAATAGAAAGATTTATTTAAGCGAGATACTAAAGCGTAATATGCATCTTGATAAATTTCTTCTTAACAAGAATATAGCCAAAATTATTTTAGCGACTTTGTATATAGGAGAAGGGGCTAAACAATATAAACGCGGGTCATTAATGTTTGGTAATTCCGATCCCGAAGTGATTAGTTTTTTCTTGCGTTTATTACGTTATTGTTATAACATTGATGAGAATAAATTCCGATGCACAGTACAGTGTAGGTACGGACAGGATATTAAAAATTTAGAAAAATTTTGGTCTAAAGTCACTGGTATTCCATTTAATCAATTTTATACATCGAGAATTGATCCAAGGACTAAGGACCGAGTTATCAAAAAACCTTTATATAAAGGAGTGTGTCGCATTGATTATTTTTCGTCAGAAATATTTATAGAATTAATGATGGTTGCGAAAATCGTTTATAAAGGGGCTCGTAGCTTAGAGGAAAAGCGTTAGTATGGCATACTAAAGATCGCGGGTTCGAGTCCCGCCGGGTCCACTAAAATTGATTTGAGAAAAATTGCTATTGATAAATTGAAAGAGTTTTAAACAAATAATTTTGGCGATAATTTAAAAAAAAGTTTGACGAGAATATTTTGAGAAAATTATCTTTGGTAAGAAAAAACTTGAGCTACGCCTTGCTGATTTTGAGATAAACGAAGACGATACTTTAGTTTTGGAAGAATGGGATAAAGATAAAAAAGAATATACAGAAAGAAAAATTGAGGTCGTCACTACTTATATTATCAAAACCAAAAGCCAAACTTTTTGGCCCCAAGAAGAAGTTGATAAATATGGTTTTCAAATTATCCAATTTGAACTGAAAAAATGAAAGTGGAAATTAAAAATAAACTTGATGAGCTCGGTTTAAATTCTGGCAATGCCGTTGTAATCGGCTCTGGTATTTTGAGCGCGCTTAATCTGCGCGAAAGCAAAGATATTGATGTTGTTGCAACAGAGGAAAAGTATAAAGAGCTTTTCGGCAACAACCGTTTTCATAAAGTACAAAATCACGGACGAGAAATTTTAGCTGACGATTTATTTGAAATCGGGATCAGCTGGACTGTTGTCGGAAAAAATTGGAAATTTGAAGATTTGCTAAATCACTCAACAATTATAGATGGCATCCGTTATAATACGGTTGAATTTCTGCTGAACGCGAAACGCCGTTGGATTGCAGACGGAGAAGGTCGCCAGAAAGATATTGACGATGTGAAGTTAATGGAACAATATCTTTCTGATCTAAAAAGATAATTGGTAGCGAAAAAATTTTTGGCCTTCCGCGAGGATGCGGCGGAAAAAAAAAGGGGGGGGGTTCAAGGGGGAATTCCGCCGCGTCCGAGCGTTCCGCCGGAGCGAAGCGGAGGCGGGTCAGTTTCCTTCAAAATAGTTTCGCGTAAAGTTTAGAATATCCCACTAAAAAAGATTTTATAATTAAAAAATCAGGCATTTATATAAAAATGCCTGATTTATATTGTATAGCTTAAATCTATTTATTAACTTGCTTTTCGGCAATATTCCCCACTATAGGTAGTTTAAATTTTTCTCCATTAAATGCTTTAACCATCAATACTATCCAAAGAATTAACCACAACGGGAACATTAAGATAGATATGATCCATCCAATGATTGGTACCCATCCAATAAATATTGAAATTGCGAATAAGATCAAAAACGTCAACAATGATTGCATCGCATGAAATCTGACGAATTTATTTTCTTTTTCTAATATCAAAAATATTATTCCGGTTACCCAAGTAGCAACATAACAAAGAAAACCTGCAACATTTTCATCTAAACCTAATGCTGTTTTTTTATTTTCCATAATTTACTTTAATTTTTGTTAAATAATTATGCTCGACCTTTAGATAGCTTCTCTTATTAAGAGATATAAAATTATATAATATAATGAAGCAAGTGCAAAATGGAACCCGAGCGCTCGCATAATACCATAAATGTTTGAAATAAATTTAAAAAATAACTATGAAAATAAATACTAAACAAAATCTTGAAATAAAAAAATCTAATATTTCAGGGAATGGTATTTTTACTAAAAATAAAATCAAAAAGGGCGAAATAATTTATTTTCTTGATGGTGAGCTTTGTACTTTAGATGAAATAATTCGACGAATAAATGAAGGAAAAGAAAAATTATTTGATCCGTTGCAAGTTGGTGACGAAGAGTATTTAGATCTAGACGAAATTTCTAGAACATTCAATCATTCGTGTGGGCCAAATGCTTATATAAAAGAAAAAAATAATTTAATTGCTTTACGAAATATATTACCTAGTGAAGAAATAACTTATGATTATTCAACTACTATGAACGATAATGAAGAAAAAATCATAAATGCTGGACAAGAAATCTGGGCTTGTAAGTGCAACTGTGGTAGTAAAAAATGTAGAGGAATAATCAATCAATTCAAGACATTATCTATAATAACGAAAAAGTTTTATATTAGTAATAAATTTATGCCAGATTTCATGTTAAAGAAATTCGGATAAATTGTCGGTAAAAATTTTTGGTATAATAACCACTAAAAACGGCTTTTGCCGTTTTTTTAATTTTTATCTTATCTCTACTCTAAGAGGAGATGATGGGCGTCCTTCGCCAAATTCATTAATTGCCGTAACTCTATAATAATAAGTCCCTCCGGATTTTACTTCTGTGTCTATAAAGGTAGGTTGATTACTCCCTCCGATTATAAATTGGTGCCCAGAAGCATTGCCTCTATAAATACGATAGCCACTGAGTCTTGATTTCATAATGGGTCGCCAAGTAAGCGTAACTCTGCCATTGTATACATCGGCATTAAGTCCCGTAATTCTCACAGGAACTGTATCAAACGAAGTGCTTGTTTCTATGCCCGCTATATTTAGTGAAGCCACAGAAAGATCTCTAAAAGCCGCAATAGTGTGTTGAATCAAAAATCCGAAGCCAAAAACAACAACGAGTAAAATTAAAAGTATTAACAATTGTCTATTAGTGGGAGCCATATTTTATATATAAGCACATTTTGAGTTAAAAGTCAAGCTTTTAAAAAAGCTTGCTCATCTTTATTTAATACACAATATTGATGAGTCTTTCTGGAACGAAGAAAACTTTTTTTGGTATCTTATCGCCAATCAAGTTTTTAATTTTGTCTTCCGAAAGAACTATCCCTAAAGCGTCTTTTTCACTAAGTCCTTTTGTTGCTTTGATAGTATGACGAGTTTTACCGTTAATTTGAATTACTAGAGTAAAGCTATCTTGTTTTAAGGCTTTTTTATCATATTCTGGCCATTTTGCTTTATGTATACTGAATTTATTACCGATTGCTTCCCAAAGCTCTTCAGTAATGAACGGTGCGAATGGCGCAAGTAAAATCAAAAAAGTTTCAAAGTCTTTTTTAGTTACCGCTTCCGGATTTTCTGTAAATATATTTAAGGCAATCATAAGCTCTGATATCGCTGTATTATATTTCAATAATTCAATATCTTCGGTAACTTCTTTAATTGTTTTATGCATATGTCGAGATAATTCCTTGTCTCGTTTTATAGCGTTAAAAGTTGCGCCAAAAGACCATATCCTGCCTAAAAATCTTATAACGCCAGCCATGCCCGCATCACGAAAATCTCCACCTTCTTCTAGTGGGCCTAAAAACATTAAATGTAGTCTTAAGGCGTCTGCTCCAAATTTTTTAATATATTCGTCTGGATTAACTACATTGCCTTTTGATTTAGACATTTTAGCTCCGTCTCTAATAATTAATCCGTGCGCTCTAAACTTTGTGAACGGTTCTTCAAAGTTAATATGCCCCATATCTTTAAGTGCCATCGTTATAAATCTTGAATATAAAAGATGTAAGACAGAATGCTCCGCTCCGCCAATATACATATGAACTGGCAGCCATTTTTTAATTATGTTTTCCAGAAAAGCAAATTTTTGATTTTTGATTTTTGATTTTTGATTTCCGAGGATTAGATATCCGAGGTAATACCAAGCAGAATCTAGAAAAGTATCTGAAACATCTGTTTCTCTTATGGCTACGTTGCCACACTTAGGACACTTAGTGTCACGAAAAGACTTAATAGAGGCAAGTGGTGACTCCCCTGTCCCCGTAGGGCGAAATTCTTTTACATAAGGCAAAAGAACTGGTAATTTATTTTCTTGAACTGCAAACCAACCTGGGTTTAAAAGTTCCCCAGCGTTGTATTTTTGCCTTTCTTTTCCTTTCGCATTTTTTACTTTTATCATGCACTTTGCGCAATAAATAAGCGGAATTGGCGGTCCCCAATATCTTTGTCGCGAAATTAGCCAATCTCTTAATCTATATTGTGTAGCAAGTTTACCGCCAACTTGTTTGGCAATTTTTTCTTTAGCAACAAGCGGTGTCTGTAAAACAGGTAAATTAAATCTATCTGCAAATTCAAGATCTCTTTCGTCATAAGAAGGCACTGCCATTATAATCCCAGTGCCGTATCCCGAAAGAACATAATCTGAAACCCAAATTGGTATTTCCATTCCGTTTGCTGGGTTTATCGCTTTAACTCCTTTTAATTCTAATCCAGTTTTTGCTTGTTTTTCAGATATTTTTTCTGCTTCTGGTTTATTGCGGACAGACCAGATATATTCGTTTAATTCTTTTTGATTTGTTATTCCGGCCTCTATTTTTTTTAAGAATTCGCTTGTTGGGGAGATAACTAAAAAAGTTGCTCCAAGAATTGTATCTAATCGAGTTGTAAATACTATCGCTTTAATCGGCTTTGATAATCCCGTGCCAATAATTACAAAATCAATTTCGTAGCCTACTGACTTACCTATCCAATTTTTTTGCGCGATTTTTACTTTTTCTGACCAATCTATTTTATCTAAATTTTTTAAAAGCCTCGGCGCATATTTAGTAATTTTAAAAAACCATTGTTCTAACTCTTTTTTAGTAACCTCGCTATCACATCTTTCGCATTTACCTGATATTACTTGTTCGTCAGCAAGCACAGTTTTGCAGGAAGGACACCAATTAACTGGCGCTTTTTTTAAATAAGCAAGTCCGTTTTTAAACATTTGCGTAAAAATCCACTGCGTCCATTTGTAATAATCAGGATCGTAAGTTTCTAGACGATTATCCCAAGCAAATCCGTTTCCTATTGTTTGTAGTTGACGATAAAAATTTTTTTCTGTAATTTTGGCTTGTTTCGCTGGATGAGTGCCCTTTTTTAAAGCATAATTTTCTGAATGTATACCAAATCCGTCTAAACCAATTGGCTCAAAAACATCTTTGCCTTTCATTCTTTGATAACGTCCATATATATCGCTTCCTGTAAAAGCGTACATATTTCCAACATGCAGTCCTTCAGCAGAAGGATAAGGAAACATCATTAAGTTATAAAATGGTTCTTTTGCTTTTACTAAATTAGGATGATAGATTTTATTTTTTATCCAATACTCAGACCACTTTTTCTGAGCTTTATTAAAAGGATAACTATTTGGTAAGTTTTTTTTTCTTATTGACGGCTTCTTGTTTGTAATTTTAGGCATTATTTTTTATTTATTTATTTCGTAATTCTAGCTGACGACCTCGTTTATTGCAAAAAACCTGATAGCGTTTTCGGTTATTTGCTCCGCTATTTCTTGCAAACTAACTCCTTTAATTTCCGCTATTTTTTCCGCTACATAAGTGATATAAGACGGCTCATTTCTTTTTCCTCTAAATGGCTCTGGAGATACATATGGGCAATCTGTCTCTAGAACTATCGCTCGCATAGGCAATATTTTAATAAGCGAAGTAAAGTCAGTCTGGTTTGGCTTTAGCGGAAAAGTTACTGCTCCTCCAAAAGAAAAAATGCATCCTAATTCTAAAAATTTTTCAGCATCTTCTACGCTGCCAGAAAAAAAATGCATAAGCGCTGGACAGTTTTTAATAAGCAGTCCTTCGTTCTTTTTTAAAATTTCATATAAATCTTCATAAGCATCGCGACAATGAATAACTAAGGGTTTTTCTGTTTCGTGCGAAAGATTTATGTGATGTGTAAATAATTCCGCCTGTGCTTCTTTATTATCTATTTCAGAGAATCCTATTTCGGCGAGTCGTACACGAGATGGGTATTCCAGTCCACATTCTCCTATTGCTACGCATTTTGGATGTGAGGCAAGTAATCGCATTTTTTCTTTATTAAAACCTTCTCCCGCCTCACTCGGATGGATACCAACAGTAGCATATACTCCTTTTTCGTATTCTTCAGCAATTCTAATCGCCTCTTTTGAGTTTTCTAAGTTAGATCCGGCGTTTATTATCCATATTCCAACATCTAACGCTCGTTGAATAACTTGAGCGCGGTCTTCATTATAATCGGCAAACTGCATATGTGCATGAGCGTCTACTAATTTTGGTATTTGCATTGGTGTTTATAATTTACACGATTTTATACGCGTCTTATTTTTTAAGCTTATTTTCAAAACTTATTCCGCTCTTGGGAAAAGAGCTTTATTTTTTTTAGGGTAAATATAACCTGCTTTAATTGGAAAAGTCGCTAGTATCTTTTCCGCTGTTTCCGGCATAAATGGAAGTAGAGCTTCTCCTGTCGCAATAACTAAGGCAGAGAGATCGCGCGACACCTTTACGTTTTTATTTTTCCATGGTTGTTTTTCGTTTATATAACTATCGCCAAATTGAATAAGTTGAAAAATAGCCGCTAATGCCTCGTGCAAACGAAATTCATCTACATGTTTTTCTATTCTTACGTTCATTCTGCGTATTTCTTGTTGTATTTTGCGAGAGACAGATAGTTTTACAGCTATTTTTTCCCCCGTTAATAAATGAGCTATACGTGAGACAAAGTTTCCAAGTCCTTTTGCAAGGTCGTCGTTATATCTATTTTTAAACTTCTCCCAAGAAAAATCACCATCTCCGTCAGACGGTATTTCGCGTAAAAGATAATATCTAAATGCGTCTACGCCGTGTTTTTTTACAGCTTCAAAAGGATCAACTACATTGCCTAATGTTTTAGACATTTTTTGCCCTTCTGACGTTACAAATCCGTGCGCTAAAATAAACTTAGGCAAAGGAAGCCCGGCAGACAAAACCATTGCCGGCCAATAAATAGCATGAAACCTTAATATGTCTTTGCCTATGATATGCGCGTCCACCGGCCACCATTTTTTAAAAGTTTTCGCGTCTTTTCCATATCCTACAATGGATAAATAACTAGAAAGACCGTCGCACCAAACATACATTATCTGGTCGCTTTTTAGTATTGGAATTCCCCATGATGTATTTTTTTTAAGTCGACTAAGACTTATATCTTCTAATCCGTCTTTGATAAACGCAAGCATTTCATTTTTTCTTGTTGTAGGTAATATTTTTAACGCGTCACTTGCTATAGCTCTTTCTATCGCGCGTGTGTATTTTGTAAGTCTAAAGAAATAATTTTCTTCTTCCACTTTTTCTGGTGCTTTTTGATGTAATGGACACTCTCCGTCAATTAAATCTTTTTCTGTTAAAAACTTTTCACATCCAACGCAATAAAGTCCTTCATATTTTTTTTTATATATATCTCCTTTTTTTTCAAGCTCCTTCCATAGCTTATAAGCCCCTAACCAATGTTCTTTTTTATTTGATGTTCGTATAA
>Ga0209105_100751_pt1 | contig 10030 bp, 8 predicted proteins | sample SedPBSmetaG_FD_184158 | JGI IMG/M metagenome (GOLD analysis project Ga0209105, IMG submission 184158) | Freshwater sediment bacterial and archeal communities from Indian Creek, Illinois, USA to study Microbial Dark Matter (Phase II) -... | ecosystem: Environmental > Aquatic > Freshwater > Creek >...
TTTCTTGATATTGCTCATAAAAAGAGTTGTATCGGTTCTTTGTTCACCAAATGAAACTTCAGCCTTTTGCGCAAAATCTTTAAGCAATCTGATAAACTGATTAAACAATAGGTCGCAGTTATCTGGATTTTCTAATGAATATTGGTAGAGCCTTTCCCTGAAATAGTATAGTGTTCTTGGAGCAATATCCATTTCACCAAGCGCTCGGATACCAACGGCATGACTAACGAGGACATCAAACCGAAAATAGTCTAAAAGCTCTAAGTCGTTGCAGTTTTTTACATGCTTTATATACTCAAGCGATAACAGAATGTTCACCGGAAAATTGGGCTTTCCTGTGTTTCCATACAATACAGCAAAGGGTTCTTCGTCTATGTTGCAGAATACATGCTCATAAAAAAGAGGCGACCATGATTTCTCCAATTTTTCACGTACTCTTGGATTCATCCATCGATAGGTTTCAAAGAGACTTCTCTGTAAGTGTTTATCGTTTGTTCTGAACATTCATTATCTCCTTTGTATACCATATTTGCTATTATATGCTACATATAGTATACATCAAAAAAGCCTTGAAGTCTAGTGTTTTCAACATTTTTCAGCAATTCTATGAAGTTTTCAAGGTGCAAAATACCATTATTTAGGATGCGAAGTCGGGAGTTATTGCAGTGAAATCAAACTTAAATCATAGAACTGTGCATTTTGCCGGGGCAATATAAAATAAAATAGTTATTATAATAAAACAACATTTTAGACTGTGCATTTAAAACTGATAATTATGAACATAGCTTTTAACAAGTCACCCTTATTTCCTCCAAACTCTAAAAAAAGCCATCTAATATTAAGTATTCCGTATTTGTGTGTATATTACATATGGTATTGCATGTTGGTACATTTGTCAATAGAAAATTTTTCAACAAATACGATTTGACCATACGAACTTATTATGGTATATTTTTTAACTACGAAGATTTGGAATGACACGCCTGCTAAAGAGGATTGTAAGTGTGATGAAAAAACCACCTGCATTGTTATTAACGGCAGTTTTAGCAATTGCGACTGTTGTTATTGCCTTATTGATATCAGACATAGGAGCTTATACCGGGCAAATCGAAAATCCGGTTATAAATGAATTTATGGCTTCAAACCAGGGAACGCTTCATGACGAAGACGGGGACGCGTCAGATTGGATAGAGATATACAATCCTGCGTCTGAACCTGTAAATCTTTATGGATTCAGTATATCTGACAATCGCAGGAATGAGCCGTGGGTATTTCCGGAAGTGGTTTTGCCTCCCAGCGGACACGTCGTTTTATGGGCTTCCGGCAAAAACCGGGCGGAGTCGGGGCACGAGGCAATTGTTTTAAACGGCGGAGGCAGGGACATCTGGGATGTAAACGATAGTTTCTACTTCGATTATGTTGAGATGGGCGTAACGGAATTCAGTATTATCGCGCGGGCTGCCTATATTGAACATACCCACCCATGGGCTAAGGCAGGGGTTATGATACGCACAGGGTTGGACGCATCGAGTTCACATGTTTCGATGTTTGTCACACCTGCAAACGGATTTGCATTTCAAAGGCGTGTTTCATCGGGAAATGTATCAGAACATACTCCGGGAGGAATACCGCTTAATTTTCCGGAGGGCTGGGTTAAGCTGACAATAAAGAATACTCTATTGGAAGGAGTATCAGAGGTTACAGGATATGCTTCGAATGATGGAGTAACTTGGCATATGGCAGAGAAGTCAACCTTGATCGGCACCGATATCGGATTGTATGCAGGTTTGGCCGTAACCAGTCAGAATCCGGGTAATTTGGCTGAAGCTCGATTTACAGATGTGAGCATAGATGTATTGCCTAACTGGAAAGACAGCTCATTGTCGAAAAATATAGGCACAGATGACAGAGGCAGCACCAAAAAGGATTATTACAATATTCTTCATACTGACTTCAGACTGCGAGAATCCGGTGAAATTATTAATTTTTTCAATCCACAGGGAGAATTGATAGACGGACTGACGTTTAGTCAGCAAACGGTAGGGTATTCATTCGGAAGAGTACGCGGTGGGGACGAATGGGCGTATTTTGCCGAACCCACTCCCGGAGAGAGAAATATTACAAACTTAGCGGATGGAGTTACGAATATGCCTCAATTGAGCGTAAGATCAGGGCTCTTTAAGGACTCGATTAAAGTGACCATTACTGCGGGGGAAGTTTCGAAAATATACTATACGCTTGATGGATCAACACCGGGTGTTCGCAGCAAGCTTTATGAAGAACCGATTGAAATAGATAATACAAGCATTTTAAGAGCCATTGCGGTTTCTCCCGGCCTTCATCCAAGTCTGCCGGTAACCGCAACATATATCATTGCAGAAAACTATGAGTTACCTGTTTTATCCATAGTAACCGATCCTGAAAATCTCTGGGATGAAGGCAAAGGTACATATGCACTAACTTAACCCCTTGATAGCTGTAGCCGAGTTCCACGCTTTCTTTTTTCAACCTTTAAATTTAGCAAAGTGTTTTCTAGCTCCGGAAAAAGAGCTTCATTACCGCAAAAACCAGTTACTATCCACAAATTCAGAAACTTTATTTCTCGCCAAATGCTTCTATCCGATAACCTCTTGAGGGGGAAAAGCCGTTTTTGAAAGAAGGACTTCAATCAATAACGCTATCATCATCTTACCATTAAGCCAAGCAATCACGCTATCTATCCTGCGTTTGGGCAACTCGCCGAAGTCTAGTATTGATTTTAACCGTTTGAAATATATTTCAACTTGCCACCGCAAACGATAGGCTTCTAGAATTTCCTCCGCCGGAATATCGTCATTAAGATTAGTTACTACCACTATAAACTCATTAAAAACTTTTGCTTCATCAGATATTGTAATTTGTATCTTACTTTCTCTGCGCTTCAGCTTTTTTTGAGTTCGAATGATTGCCTCCGGATCCTTTTTCTTTGCACAGATTCTTATCGCTACTTTTTGACCACAAAGATTCGTGGCGAAAGCCCGCACATCCACATGTTTCTCGCTTTCAGAGTTTTTAATCGTATCCAAAAAATCAACCGGCTCTCCCTTGTCATTTCTTACTGTAAAGCTACTTTTCCGCATACGAAGTATAAATTCTGCACCGTTCTTTTCGCAATGCTCTATACCTCTTATAGTAGAATATGCTCTGTCGCCTATAACCAGATATCCAGGCTTGAGCTTGAAATTAACAAGACTTTCACCGACTTTCACATCAGTGATCATGTGATCTAAACTTCCCATTTTAAAAATATCCATGGCATAATGTAGCCTGTACGTCCTTCCAGAACGCCCTTTTTCAGTGACATTAGAGGCATCTACAGCAATAACATTTTTTTCTTCCATCCAACTTGGTTTTTGATAATTAATTAGTTCTTTTGTCACGATCTTCTGGTTTATAGCTCTAAACCAATTGCCACATTTTTCAAAACGTTTCATAAATGCAACGTCGCTCATTTTACCGAGTTTTGTAATTCTTGCTACTTCACTTATTTCGAGCAAGGTACATCCGTTTTGCAAATGAAACATTGATAGCATCATAAGGTCAGCGGAGTTTGCAACACCTCGTCTTCTTGTTATTGCGCCTTGAATGTAACAGTCTTCTTCATACTCCTTCGGTAACTCTGCAATTAAACGCGCTATACTCTCCATTTTTATCGCCCTTTTCTATTATAGCATGAATCGCAGATGAAATCAACTTAAGTTAGTGCATATGCAGGGCAATCGCATAAAAAATGCGAAACGGCCAACAGCAGCGGTGAAGAACGCAAAGAAGCGGAGCAGGCGGCAACGACAAACATTATTTGTAACGATAATTGCAATCAAAGGTGCAAAAAGACACAACAAAGCGGAGGTTGATCTGTTTTAAAAATCGACCCGCATTTACTTAAAATATGAAGACGTGAGAGCTATTCGCCGGCACCCGGAACGACTTCAAAGAGCAGCCTGCATATAGCGTCCGGATTATTACGGTAGTATATTTGTTTCGCCCTCACAGACATATTTTGAACATCGCTATCAAGTTTTAACAAATTGTATACGATTTTTCGCATCAGGCCAATGTTTTCTGTTGCATGACCTTTTCTTGCCGTACAGCGGTCTTCCCGCAACGCATCATCTAGAACCCAGTGCAGGCCGTTCTCAATCGCCCAGTGGTGTCTCGAAAAGCACGCAAATTCTTCAGGATTCATTCGCCTGCTGATGATATAGCTTTCTGTTTCTACCGTGGGTTCTTCATCCATCATCTCTCCGTCTTCACCACGATGGATGACAAGGCGTTCTCTTACGACCATTCCAACAGCAGCTACATCCGGCCATTCATCTTTGAAGACACAAGAGGCGTCATTCCAAACATAATATGTTCGGCGTTCTATCCGAGAGTGACATTTATCAAATTCCTGATGAATCCCTAACATATCGGTGAGCGGCATCGCAATTTTAATCCCTTTTTTCGCATATTCCTTAGCTACCGATTCTTCGAGCTGCTGTTGGGCAATAATCGTGTCCATCTCCAACTTGATATCTTTGTGCAAGTTCGCCTGATTATCCTTTACCGGTAAAACAAAGTCTGCGCCTTTGCCAAGAAGAATTTTGGTAATATCCTTTTGGCATCCGATGGCGTCTGTGGTGACAACTGCACCTCTCAGATCCAACCAGTCCAGCAAATCAGGAATCCCCTTGATTTCGTTTGTCTTTGCATCCACTCTCAGTTGTCCTATGCAGATGCCCGTGTCTACCATAAGTGCATTGATCAGCATGGGTACTTTTTTGCGGTAAACTTTTTCACAGGCGGCGCGAATTGCTTTCCCGTCAATCGCCACATGCTTCCCCTGGGGGCGTGTCAAGTCGGCGATCCATTGAATAAAGCATTCGAGGAACTCTGCCGGATTGATGATACTGAAGGCTGCGCTAAATGTGTCATGCGACGGAATACCGTTTTCAAGCCCCAGTAACTCGGTAAAATACGCCTCGTGGTATTTCAGATCAATCACCATATTCGTGAAATCGGTATGCCCCCATAAAAGACCGAACACAGTCATTATGAAGATGTCCAGCAGTTTATGACGCTTCCCCCGATTATCACGCGGATCCTCTATGCTACTCAATATTGCAGCCAACGTGTTGAGCGGCTCAAATTTATACTGCATGGATTTTAACCCCCAGTCTTGCTAATATTTCGCTCATTTCAGATGTGACTTCCGACAACATATCGCATTCCTTTGTCTCAACCAGATACAATTCTGACAGTGGCCACAGATCTTCTATGGATATTCTCGCAAGTCGCTCATATCTTTTAAGTTGCACATTCAAGTTGATATGTAAGTCGGACAAAGATGGTAGATCCGTATTCCTCAAAAGATAACTTTTCGGGGAAACGTGCCTCACAATGTGCAAGAAGGCAAAACGCAGGGTTTCCTTATCGTGACAGTTGATCAAAAATGCCTTTGGAAGCAATGATTGCAGCACAAAAGACATTCCATATTCGTAGACCTTTACTCTGTCCGTGGATATTTTCCTTACATGAGTCTTTATCACCCCTTCCCTAGTTATTGTTCCGATGTACTCTTGCACAGGCTGCGGATATTTCTTTCCCGGGACCCGCTTTGAAGTGGAACGATACAAGTAGTACTCATTACCGACCTTCTTTACGGATGTCCCTTTTTCCTTGAATGCGTTCACCCAATCCGGATAATTTGACATACAACCCCTCCTAAACATGTATAATACATTATACTATACGTTTGAGGGAAAAGCAATAGGGAATCGCATTCATTCTGCAATTCCCTATACTTAGTTTTACTTGCTATCGTTGGCTTTTCAGCTTTTCAATTTTCTTTTATACGATTGCCCTGCTCTTGTCTGGTCTAAGATTATTTATGATTTCATTATAGCGCCTGGTTGCCAGTGCGCTTGGTTTACCTTTTTTACAGAAAGAAAGGTTTGCCAACTTTGGCACAACTCGCTCTACAACGATCTGCCCGTCGACCACTTTAGATTTCAGTGCTTCCAATGCTTCCAAAAACCTTTTATCCTCTTTAGCCCTGTCATAAAACGATAATACATAGACATAAACAAAAAGGTTGTAGTTACGAAAAGGGTATTCGACCTGCATAAATAATGTGCCGATTCCGTAGTGGCAAGGACCTATAGGTTTCTTGATTGTCCAGTGATCCAACAGAAACTCCACAGCCTTTTCAAGCGCCGGTTCGTTGTTTAGATAATCTGTAAATCGGAAGGAATTCAAGGCGACAAGAGTTGGAAACGGGTTTGAAAACTCTGTTTCCGGCCCGCGGCCAAAGCTGAATTTATTGCAGCGCCAGCCACCATCTGTATATTGGATATCTAATAAATGCTGAAAAGTTTTTTGAACTCTGCTATCGTTGGCATATCCCATGTTACAAAGCGTACTGGCAGCATTGATTGTTTGACATGGATATATAGAGCCTTGTGGGTACAATTTGAAACGTCCGTCCTCTTGCCATGTACTAAATATTAATTCTGCAATTTCTTTAATCAAAGAGTCCGTAGGTTCCATGCCTAATTCCAACAAATACAGCACACTCTCAAAAGTAGAGAACGGCGATCCTTTTATTAAACGTTTATCGGGTGTAGTCCAAAGGTCAGCACCATTATCATGCCTATGTGATAATATCTCTTCAACATCCAATGTATATCCTTTCTCTAAAGGCATTGCTCTCACCTCACACAAAGACAACACCAGACAAGTCCCTGTCCCCTTGTCTGGTGCAAGCAAAATCAGACTATTAAAGAAGGTGTTATGTAAACACGAGCTTTCATTTCATTATCGAGCATGTATAAGCCTTTGGCATCGGAAGCAAATAAGTCAAACTTCTTAATATTGTCACCCGCATTCTTTTCTTCCTCACCCTGTTCCTTAATAAACCAATCCAGAAACTGCATTGTACGAAAGTCTTTGCACTTATAGGCTTCTTCATAAATTACATTGATTGAAGCAGTTACATACTGTTCATGCTTGAGTGCTGCTACCAGAGGCTCACGAAAATTATCGTATTTTTTTGCCGGTGCATCAATAGGTAAAAGGGTTACGCTTCCTCCATTGTTTAATATATATTGTCTGAATAAAAGTGCGTGATCTCTTTCCTCTTGAGTCTGTACATTAAACCAATTTTCAAAGCCATTCAAGCTTTTTTCTGAGTAATAATTTGCCATATCCATATAAAGATAAGCAGAATAAAACTCCTTATTGATTTGTTCGTTTAACAATTTAACTACCTTTTCATCTAACATAAATAATCCTCCTAAATTTAATATTATTACCGTTTCTGACCTGACAAGGGGACAGTGACTTGTCTGTTAAGCCTTTTCAATCAAGAACTTGCTTACACCCTGCCCTCCCGCTGACACATAACGTGTTAGTCACAGAAAGGATAAAAAACGTGAAAATACTCCCTTTATAACACAATTATAGTTGCAGAAATTCTCGTTATGTGTTATTATATGCATAACGAGGAGGTGCTCTAATGGCAGCTATCATTCATCAGAAAGATAGACGATCCGGGATTACTTACGCATATGAGTCCGTGTCCTACTGGGACAAGGACAAACAGCAGTCCCGTTCAAAGCGAACTCTTATTGGGCGGGTGGATGGCAAGACGGGTGAAATCCTTCCGACAGACGGCCGGGGACGGAAAAAGAAAGATGGATACGTTCCTGCCAAAAGTGGTCATGTCCCTGTAGAAAGAGCTGCCCGCTTTTTCTATGGTGCTACCTATCTGTTAGATGCTGTTGGTGAAAAACTTGGTATCACTCAAGACTTAAAAGCTTGTTTTCCGGAGACTTACCAGAAAATCCTGTCCACAGCTTATTATCTGGTGCTGGAAGATCATAACCCGCTGTACCGCTTTGAAAAATGGGGAGGGCTCCATAAGCATCCCTACGGTAAAAACATTACTTCCCAGCGGAGCAGTGAACTGTTCGGTTCTATTACAGAAGAAGACAAGCAGCATTTCTTTAAGCTTCAGGGGAAACGCAGGAGCGAAAAAGAATACTGGGCATATGACATTACTTCTATCTCCAGTTATTCCGAATCCCTACGACAAGTTCAGTATGGTAAAAATAAGGAGGATGACAGACTTCCGCAGCTGAACCTAGCTCTAGTCTTTGGTGAAACATCCAACCTGCCTTTTTACTATCGGAAGTTGGCTGGCAACATCCCCGATTCAAAAACGTTAAAGCATTTATTGGCGGATTTAGACATCTTGGGGTTTTCCAAAGTGAAGCTGGTCATGGACCGGGGTTTCTACAGTGAAGAAAATCTGAATGCTCTTTTCAAAGACCACATAAAGTTTCTCATCGCTGGCAAAATGTCCCTGAACTTCATGAAGTCTAATCTGAAAGGCATCTACGACAACTTCCGCAGCTTTGAACATTACAACGAGACATATGAACTCTATTGCCGGACTGTTGAAACCCAGTGGCAATACACACAGTATCGTCCGTACAAAAAAGAGACTCTGAAAGAATCCCGTCGAATTTATGTCCATTATTACTATAACATTGAAAAAGCCGCCGAAGAGGAAAAAGCATTTGACAGAAACCTGATGGACCTGCGCCGGGAACTGGAATCCGGCAAACGAGTTCCGGAGCATGAAAACCAATATAATAAGTACTTTGAAATAAAGAACACTCCAAAACGGGGTACAAAGGCCATAATAAAGGAAGAAGCGGTTTTACAGGCCAAAAAGCATTTCGGATTCTTCGTACTTCTTACCAATGAAACCATGGATGCGGCCACTGCCTTGGAGATCTACCGGAACAAGGATCTGGTAGAAAAGGCCTTTGGCAACCTGAAAGAACGGCTAAACATGCGTCGTGCCTTGGTTTCCTCCGAACAAAGCCTTGACGGTAAGCTCTTCGTTGAGTTTGTGGCGCTGATTTATCTGTCTTACATCAAAAAGCAGATGCAGATGTCGGATTTGTTCAAAAAGTACACCATCCAGGGAGCTTTGGACAAGCTAGATGTCATCGAGTGTTTTGAAACTCCCGGTCAACAATTGCGTGTAGGCGAACTGTTGGAAAAGCAAAAAGAGATCTACTACGCGCTAGGGATTGATCCACCAACCTCGTTATGAGTTGGCGGGAATCCAGGTTACACCTGTTATTCTCATAAGCTGCCTTATGCTTACACCGCTTATTGCCTTTAAATCTCTCAATATCATATCCCTTTCGTTTCTTTCCAATAAATGAAAATAATCCTTCTTTACTCTGTATTTGTCTTCAATTAATGTAATTATCTCTTCATCCAAAATTTGATGTCTTTCTTCATAATCTAAACAAAAAGACACAGTGACGGTTCTCCTGTCTGACATTTTAAGATTTTATGCACTTTATCCTTATTTAACCGACAATGCCGGCAATCTTTCTGGTTGGCAAGTTGGTTTTTACTCTGAACTCCTTTATCAACACTTTCATTTGCTGCGTGTTTTCTTTGTTTGTCTTCAACCCATGTTCTATCAGCATTTTTATGCTTCTATGAATTGCTGTTTATCGTAGTCGTCATTAAAAACATTCTTTCGCTCGTTCCCACGAAGCATAATATAATAGTAGCCGCTATTGCTTCTGATTCTCTGTTGTCTTGGCATTCTTTATCACCTACGGTGTAGTTTATCAACGGAAGGCGATGTTGTCAAGACAAAAGAACCGTCCCTTTGTCTGTCACCTACGGTGTAGTTTATCAACGGAAAGCGATGTTGTCAAGACAAAAGAACCGTCCCCATGTCTGCGTCTGCTCAAAAAAAATATCAAGGTCAGTTTTCCTTGATATTACTGGTGGGCACAGTAGGGCTCGAACCTACGACCCCCTGCTTGTAAGGCAGGTGCTCTCCCAACTGAGCTATGCGCCCGAATATTCGCTTCATGGTAGCGGCGGACGGATTTGAACCGCCGACACTTCGGGTATGAACCGAATGCTCTAACCAACTGAGCTACGCCGCCAGATTTAAAATAATGGTTGC
>Ga0209105_100754_pt1 | contig 9991 bp, 10 predicted proteins | sample SedPBSmetaG_FD_184158 | JGI IMG/M metagenome (GOLD analysis project Ga0209105, IMG submission 184158) | Freshwater sediment bacterial and archeal communities from Indian Creek, Illinois, USA to study Microbial Dark Matter (Phase II) -... | ecosystem: Environmental > Aquatic > Freshwater > Creek >...
GAAAGACGCTTAACCAGCTGCCCATCTTTGAAAAGATAGATCTCCTGGTGGCAGCCAAAGTCCCGTACCTCTGCCTCGACGGCAGTGTCGCGGCCGTAGTTGGCGGCGTAGTATTCCAGGGCAAGCCGGCGCAACCGCTCCCCGGAGAGCTCATCGGCAGAGCCGGCGGTGACACACCCGCCGCAACCGGGACCGGAGCTTGAACCTGATCGGGCGGACAGATAGCTGTTCACTCCGCTGAACACCAAGATTGCCAGCAAGACGATAATTACATAGTGGTAAGGAAAACCCTTGGGCATTTTGTTTTCACCTCCGCTTTGTTCCATTATTGTCAGAGCCTACAGGGCGCGAATACGCCAGCTTAAAACTTGCTGATGCTCTATGATCACCATGCCGTCTTCGATAACCGGGTTCATGTACACAGGCGCGTAAGATCCGCAGACGGTCGCGCCGGAGATAAACCTGTGGTCCTCGATTGTGAAAGTGGTGCGGCAGGCACCACAAACAATCGTCTCTCCGGCCAGGGAGTATGTGCGACCGCGACAGGGTTCGCACATGCTGCTGCCGGCAAACAGCCGCCCCGACGGTGTAATGTAGGCCATCAGCGGCACCAGCGTCCCTTGATCGTTTTCCAGCTCAAAGTGGACTATATTGTTTTTGTCTATCTCGGCCAGAGGAATTTTAATCTGCCCGTTTTCCACAACCGGCTCCACCCGCGTCATCGCAACAACCCTACCGATATAGGAGCGCGGTGCAGCCACCGGCTCACCGAAATACTGCGCGGCGGGCCGGCCCGGGCTACGGCCGGATAGCAACACCATTCCCGCTACGGCCACGGCCACGGCCACAACAATTAACAGGGTAATGTTTAGTTTCGGCCGCTGCGTAAACTGCTCTTTTTTCCCTTTAAACTGCTTTGGCACTATCATTCCTCCTTAACCTATCTACTATCTACTGTAGTAGTTAAAATTAATATAACACTCTTCCGGGCAAAAGGCAAGCCTGAATCTAGGAGTGCGCGTTAAAATTTATGATAGCGCTTAATTTCTGCCGATGAAAACTTCCCTTGTCCTGTTGTCCCAGCGGATTGGTTCGTCCAAGGCAACAGCCAGAAAACGCAACGGGATCATCAGACGCCTGTTCAGATGAACTAAAGGGGCGTCAAGTGCCACAGAATGTCCATTGATACGGGCATCTATTTTCCCTGGATGCAGGTTAATCACCGTTGCCCCTCTCCTGATTGCCACATCCCCTGTAAAGTGGTCCCAACTAACCCGGGCTTGCAGCGCTGTTGAAACATCCCGCAGGGGCACAAATGTTTTGCCGCCGGATAAAAAGGGCGGCGTTTCTGTTCTCAGAAGTTGACCTTGTATATATACCCGCACTCCCCCCCGATCTGCTGGATGCTCCCCTGCAGGCTCCGGCCCTTTCCCTTTGACCGGCTCTCTCACTCTTAGCATAAAACTCTTTTCCCGGAACAAGCCGGATTGGTCAAAAACCTGAACGGTAAAAGAGTATTCGCCTTCTTCTGAAACGGTACCGCTGATAACCCCATTTTTATGCAGGATTAAATTTCGGGGCAGCTTTCCTGTAAGCAGGGACCAGCTATAGGGAGGTTCGCCGCCGCTTGCTTCCAGTTGAAACAAACTAAGTCTGCCCGGTATCAAAACGGGCAGCTCCTCCGTAACAATATGGATTACACCCCTGTCTGCAACACGCAAAGTTAGTGTTTTTGCAACACTGTGGCCGGCGCCGTCCCTGACTCTTACTGTGAAGCTGTAACTGCCCGCCGCAGTGGGGACACCGGCAACCACCCCTTCGCCAAGCAAGTTCAATCCCGGGGGCAGGCTGCCGCCTTGCAGGGACCAGCTATACCTGCCGACACCGCCGGCTGCGTGCAGGGGTTCACGGTAAAAACCCAAACGCGAAGCCGTGGGTAGTTCCACGGTTGTAATGCTTAAAGCCCAGGCAACACCTGGCTGAATGCATAGAAACAATAACAATAAACATAAAAAATAAAATTTGAACCTGTTTGCTGAAAACATATTATGCCCTCGCTTTAGAGCAATATTTCTTCCATATCCCTGGACGAAGCTACCCTGAGCAGGGGGAAAAGAACGTTACGCCGGTAAAGTCCAAGTGTCTGATCGTGTACGCTCTCGGAAAAAGCCGCGCTGCAATCTTCGAGCAGCACTACTTTAAAATCATGACAAAGGGCATCCATGGCAGTAGCCAATACACAAAAATTCGTGGTGATGCCGGCTACCGCACAAAGAGTAACTCCCTGTTCGTGCAGTGTTTCTGCAAGACCAGTCCGGAAAAAAGCGGAAAAACGCGGTTTGGTGAGCCATATATCATTTTCCGGGTAATAATCAAGGCCGTCGGCAATTTCAGCGCCACGGGTTCCTGCCAGTGAGTGGGGTTTCATGCGGCCGCTGAAGATAAAATCCTGCTCATGAAAAGCATCTGTGGAAAAGACTAAGGGCCAATCCTGCCCCCTGAACTTCCTGATTAATTCATTAATGGGCGTAATGATCTTAATTGCATAAGGCGTAATGGGAAGTGGATGCTCAGGATTAACATTGTCTTTCACCATGTCGATGATCAACAAAGCTGGTTTCTCTTTGCCTGCAGTTTCCATTTTCCCATCCTCCGGTTTATTAGTATAGTTATATCCTACAGCAATATTCTACCACGCATGTCAATCTGCGGCCAGCTATTATCTGCGCAAAGCCTTTTGGCTATGATTTCCTTGATGCGGGCTTCTTTACGAAATGCCTTGATCTTGCGGATAAATTCGATTTCAATACCATTTTCTTGGGCAATTCTTTCAGTATTGTCCCGGATCTCTTCTCTATGGCGGCTGGGCAAACTGGGGGAAATCGAATATCCTGATACCTTTGGAGTATAAAAATGAGGTCATGCCACTATCAAAGCACCATCCGGGCAAAGTGCCCTGGATTATTATACGGTCATAGCAAGATATGGTACCCATGATTTGATCATTATAGGTTTCCGTAATCATCATGTTTACCCCCATACCGAAGATTTATTTTTCTATTTCGGTACGGAGCAGAAAAAACCTTTATGGTTCTGGCTTTGCCAGGTTAGGCATAGTTTTGCAACGCATCTTCTTGAAAGCGGATACGATATCAGAACGATTCAGATACTTCTCGGTCACTGTAATCTTCAAACCATAATGCTTTATCTTCATGTTGCGACAAAAAATGTCCTCGGTGTGAGAAGTCCGCTTGATAAACGATGCAGAATTTAATTCGGCGCGGGCGCACACAAAGCAAAAAAATTTCCGGGGCGGGAACCCCGGAAACCTATTTTAATTGTGGTGCACCTGGCAGGATTCGAACCTGCGGCACCCGGATTAGGAATCCAGTGCTCTCTCCCCTGAGCTACAGGTGCATGATATGCCGGGAAGCCCGATTTTATCGGCATTCCCAGGATTTATTATATCATTTTTTTCCCTAAAATCAAGCTAAAAACCTCATTTACCTGCCCAAAACCTGCCCGAATGCATGATAAGTAATGAAAACATTGGATTTACTGGACTATTTCCTCGAACATGTCTGCGATTTTTTGTTTCGTGCCAAGTATTTTAGATCTTTATGAAGGGGTTTGGCAAAACCACCCCCTTGGTCCTAAAGACTATGTTATATCTGCTGATGAGAAAACCAGCATTCAGGCCCGGAAACGTAAACATGTTTCACAAGGCCCTGGTCCCGGAAAAATAACGCGTATTGAACACGAATACGAAAAACGCTGCCGGCCACTGACCCCTTGACGCTTCCAAGGCACCTGGGACCCGTCATAGTACTTCTTCACTGTGTTGCGCGATACGCCACAAGTATGCCGGCGATCTGTCTCTGTGAATACCCTTCATGCTCGTGTAGATACCGGATCTTTTCGTAAATGTCCACTTCTATTGCCACCCTTTCACCCCCTGTAGTAGTCGTTTTCACTCTCTTCTGACTATACAGGTTTTTATTAGAAGTGGATCACTTTTTTTCTGGCGTTTCCCTCATTTTTGGCTCACTTTTATTATTGTAGCGTTTATAGGAAATGCCTGTCGCTGATCAGATAATAGCATATGCTTTATTGTTAAGCAGTAGTTAATTATCGTTTATCAATAATTTAGGCAGGCAGACAGTTTCTATGGAATCATTTAATCCTGCTTAATTTTGTCCGTCACCGAAAATACACCCTGTGTGCCAATCACCAAAGTGCTCCCCTTAACTTCGCTTAATGATTGAAGCAGCCGCAATTGGTATAGAGCAGGATTATTCTCCAGCATTTGGGCGGCATTAGCCAAGTTCCGCAGGGCCGCTGTTTCGCCGCGGGCCTTCTCTAAGGCGGCCACACCTTCCTGTCTGGCCAGGAGCACCTGTGCGTACGCTTTTTTAATCTCCGCCGGCAGAATAACATCTTTTATCTCAACCGAGATTAGCTCAACCCCGAACTCAGCCAACGGTTCCACATTTTCAGCCAGCAGTTGTTGAACAAGCGCACTACGGCTCTTCAGCAGCTCGTCATGCGATAGCGGCGCCACCAAGCGGCGCAGGCTGAGCTGCAACAGCAGATAGATCGCTTCCTGCCAATCATTGGTTTGGGTATGAGCCTTCTCAAAATCAGCTACCCGGAATTTTACCGCCAAGCTGATTTTGACCGGGATGTTGCCTGCACTGAGTATTTCCTGCCCGGTGATCGTTAAAAATTGCGGACGCATATCCACTTTAAGCACATGATTATAGGGCCGAAATAAACAATACGCGCCGGGTTGCAGAATGCCGGCAAATTTTCCTTTTCGGTAGCGGAGGCCGCGCTCATACTCAAAAACAGTGACTCGCTCAGATACAGCTCTGATGAATTTTAAAATAAGGAGTACAAAGGCCGTCAACAATACGAGCAACCCCGAATAAACAAGCATATCCTCAATCCTGATCATGAGAATTTCTACTCCTCCTTATTATTTCCCCCGCTCTATTGGGCCACAACCTCCGGCGGAGGCTTTGCCGGCCTGCAAGGCCTTTGGCTGATTGTGCCTGCGCACCGGCCCAATTTAGCGGGAGGCGTCGGATCTGAACCTCTGCCTGAAGCAGATTCCAGTAAGGAGTGCGGTCCTACGCGCAGAGCCTGCCTTGTGATACAAGAGGTTGCTTGCCGCTCCTTTACTGTTATTATAGCAGAGCCCTTTAAACCTGTGAATCATCTTTTTTAGTCGCGAAGCCAGTTGCGCTGTCCGGGGATGTCGATGTATAGGCTGTTTTAGGGCAGCAGAATAAATCTTTTACCACAGCGCATATATTTTAAGAGTGGGTATTTTTATTATGCCATTGACACCGTATCCGGCATTTTGATGTTATGCCACTCGTAGACCAAGCCGACGATATCACCTATAATCGCTCCGAGCATTATTTCCGACATCCCCGCCGCTTCACGTCTTTGCGGATTTCCTCAAAGCAAGTCTCGTCAACCGTTCCCGCCTCGCGGAAAGTCGCCACAGCCTGAGCCATTACCGAATAGTTTAATTGCGTTCCTTCGCTATCGGCGAGATAGTCAACCGCCCTGTCAGGTGCAATCCCAAACCGCCCAGCGGTCTGAACTGCGTCGATATTTGCGCCAAGGAAGATAAACTCCCAGCCATACTTCATCTTTTGCCGTTCAATCTGCGCCTTGACCTTTTCGGCGGAGTATTCGCGGCTACTGTTTTCCTCGCCGTCCGTGATAATCACGAACATCACCTTTTCGGCGCGGTAGTCGTCGGCGGTGTGCCTTTGAGCGTTGCCGATCTTGTGAATCGTCATGCCGATTGCATCAAGAAGCGCTGTCGCGCCGCCGACAGCGTATTCCTTCTCCGTAATAGCGCTGACCGCCTTGATATCAATTCGGTCGTGGAGCAGCTCATAGTTGTTATCGAACAGCACCGTTGTGACGTGGCATTCGCCCTCTACTGCCTGTTGCTTTGCGAGCATGGAATTGTACCCGCCAATGGTGTCGGTTTCCAGTCCGCTCATTGAGCCGCTCTTGTCGAGTATAAATACCAGTTCTGTTAATCCTTTTTTCATTGTGAAATGTCCTCCTCAAGTTTTATTTGTGACTTAAGGATAACATTTTCGACCGGGGCGGATGGTCGCTTCGGAAGCGACAAAAATATGCGAAACTTTACAGACCAAGCGGAAAGTTTTCAAGTGCCACAAGTAGGTGAAACACCAGAAAAATTACGCTTACCGCTGAAATCGGCCAGATCTTTTCGGCGACTCCGGCACTGAAAAACGCCACAGGCAGTAGAATAACCATCGCGTAAATCACCGGGTTCGGCTGTATTCCTGCAAAATACAGTACCCATCATAGCCAATATAACGCAATAGCGATAAAACCAGCGATTGTCCGGTTGCCGTGTGGGATTTTTTGCGTCTGTGTTTTGTTCACAAGAAACAGCAGCAGGAAAACAACCGCAACTCCCATAATGTGTTCGCCATATGCAATGAGCGGCACAGACGATGCGTTGCCCTCCAATGCATTGGGAGTAGGCGGCCACAGCGCCCAGATAATGTTCGGCAGCGATTGCAGAGCCACTATCAGCAGCCCGTAATGTGAAAATCTGATTCTGATGTTTTTCACTTTACTCACCATCCCAACAGCGGCTGGTCGTACTCGAACAGCACTTCATTTATCTCGAAAATGTCGTATTTACCGTTTGTGATGAAATATTCAACGATAACATCGAACTTTACGGCGTGGGAGAGAGCATACCCCGCCCGCTCCAAGAGGTCGTCAGTTTCGTCGAGTGACAATTCCAGTGCCACGGCAAGGGCAATCGCCGTACGTTTGCTTGGCATATAACCTTTGTTGCCCCGAATCTTGGAGAACAACTTGCGGCCAAGGTTGGCACGTTTATAGACCTCGACATCCGTTTTACCCTTGGCATCAATCAACCGCAGGAGCGTTTGGGAGAATGGTTCGTCAAGATTGTCGATCAAATCATCAAGTGGTGCGGCGGCGGATGGTGCGGGCATTTTAGCGTCTTGTTCCTGTTCATAAAAGTCGTCGACACTTTCATCCGTTTGCAGGGCTTTGCGCTCCACGTCCAGCAACTGCCGCCGCTTGACTTGATGGGTATCCACATAATGCTCGTTTATGTAGCTTGCCACTTCGCCGAGTAGTGTCTCACTGACCGAAAATATCTCTTTATCGAAAACCACAAGCAACACATCTATATCGTGGTCGGCAAGGAAGTCCTGTATCGCCGAGGTCGCTACTTTTAAGGCTTCAGCCTTTGGATAGCCGTAGATACCACTCGAAATCAACGGAAAAGCTATGCTCTTACAATCGTTCGCAATAGCGCGTTTCAGGGAGTTGGTATAAGCAGCACGGAGATGCTGTTCATTTTGTGCGGCGTTCCATTGACGGTAAACGGGTCCGGCAGCATGAATGATATACTTGGCGGGCAACCTGAAGCCTGATGTAATAACCGCATCGCCCGTCTTTATCGGTGCGAGTTTGTTACACGCCGCTTGGAGTTCATGTGCTCCCGCTACTTTAAAAATTGCACCACAAACGCCACCGCCCATTTGCAGGTCAGTGTTTGCGGCATTGACAATCGCATCAACACACATTTTTGTTATGTCGTTTCGAATTATCGTAAAGGGCATATCATCGCCTCCGCTTGCTGCCTACTGATTGTTTGGCTCACGGCTATACCCTATTTGCCAGAAACACATATCAAGAATTTTCATCTGAGGGTACTCCAAGCCCTCATAGGAGATAGTGCGTCTCCAACTTTCAAAATCGTCACTGTTTTCTACATAATACCTGGAAAGGTTTTGTATGCTCCCTGAAGTAAACGAAGCGGACGCAACCCCGCATTTTTTCACACCATCTTTGAAGTATCTGTCATATGCCGGCACACAGCCGAGTGTCCCCATGAGTATTTTTGTAATTAAAGTGTCGGAAATACGCTGTGCCGGGAATTTACTGTTGATCAACCCTTTAACGGATATACGGATGCCACAATATATTTCCCTCAGCGTTTTGGTCAGTGAGAACAATTTTTGAAGTTTTGTGGCGGCATGGATGTAGTCTTCGCACTTAACTGCCCATAAATCTATGTAATCTGGTTTCAGGAGTTCCTTGATGGCCGTGGCGTGTACCCTATAATCCTTCTGCAATAAAAAGGACGAGCCGCGATACATCCCCCAGCTCGCAAGATAAAACGAGAGGTGTAAACAAAGAAAATCCAAGTCCTCTCCTGAGAATGCTTTGTCTTTATGCCCGGCAAATGCCGAATAACAATGTTCCCAAGACCTATACCTTCCATTTTCATCAGCCCGCATTAAAGCAACGTACTTGCTGCCGTTTTCAATTATCGCTGTTACACTTTGATGCATATTTACCGCCATCCCCGGAATAGGAATACTAAAGCCTTGTTCCTTCATGCGTTGAATTTTACTATACCTATGCCATCCCTCATTTTCTTGATCCCTTTTTTCACTTGGTATTCAAAGTTTACCATGCGAAAAAAGGCTTAGTGTTTTTCTAAGGGTGACTCAATTCCTAGCCAAAATTCATCCATTTTATTTTACCGTTTACAGGGCTCCTTACCGAGATAATTCTCCCAACGTATCTCAGAAGTTCTGCCGATTTCTAATGTTTCCCCTCCTTTTGAAATAGCACTCGAATCCTTTCTTCTTCAGTCATATCTGCGCCTGTAGCAGGAGGGGCGGTGGTTGATTTTTAAATTGTTGGTACAAATATATTGTTCCCACCCCAAGGAAAAGAGCCCCAACAACAATCAAAACAATTATTTGCGGTGCTAAACCCAATTGTGATTCGAAAACTTTAAGCATGTCTTTATACTTCGCATCGTAGAATGTCATTCTGCTATGTCAAGTATATCATAATAGGTAATGTTCAATGCCAACTCTAGCCTCGATTTCCACGCAGTGTAAAACGGGTAACAAACCATAGGCACAAATATTGAAAAACATAGGTATTCTGTCACTTTTTGCCTTCGATGTGTTAGTTGTTAATGATACTTAAATTGGTTTAGCAATAATACCATAATTGCATAAGTCTATTTAGTGCTGTTGATAAAGCTGTTAATTACTGCATTTGTCGGTATGTATTGACGAAACAGGTTGCATTTGGTATTATAGAAATGCAATGAACAGTAATAGAATTCAACTAACAAAGGAAAAGGCGTTTTTCCTGGTTCCTGAGAAAGCACTACATCGACAATACGAATCACTGCGTGCTTATTTTGTCGATGAAATACCTTCAAAGGATGTGGCCGAGCTTTTCGGATACACCGCTGGCTCTTTTAGGGTTTTATGCTCGCAGTTTCGTTCCGATCCTAACATTAAAGACAGATTCTTCAAAGACGTTGAAAGGGGGCCTCAGTCTGCAAGCAAACGGGATCCTGTGCGTGAACTGGTCATTTCGTTGCGTAAGAAAAACTTATCGGTCTATGATATCCAGCGGGAACTTGCGGAAAAAGGCTATCAGCTCAGCGTTAATGCTTTGAGTATCTTATTAAAAGAAGAAGGGTTTGCCAGGCTGCCCCGCCGGCGTGACGAGGATCGACCTGAAACATTAAAACCCCACCAGGCAGCAACTGCTGATGTACGGTTGCTTAATTTGGCACCCCACAGCTTTAACACAGATGCTGCAGGACTCTTTTTATTCGTCCCCTTACTGCTCAAAACAGAGCTGATGGAGATTATTGAAAAAGTGAGGCTGCCGGGAAGCAGCATGATCCCTGCCACCGCAGCCGTGCGCACCTTACTCGCCTTGAAACTGTTGGGCAAAGAGCGCACCAGTCATGTTATGGAGATGATTTTTGACCCCGGCATAGCTCTTTTCGCCGGTCTGAATGTTGTTCCCAAAAGGTCTTTTCTTGCTGAATACAGTAACCGTGTAGACCCACGTAAAAATATGAAATTAATGAGCCTATGGCTGGAAGCGCTGCAAAACGTTGGGC
>Ga0209105_100755_pt1 | contig 9990 bp, 9 predicted proteins | sample SedPBSmetaG_FD_184158 | JGI IMG/M metagenome (GOLD analysis project Ga0209105, IMG submission 184158) | Freshwater sediment bacterial and archeal communities from Indian Creek, Illinois, USA to study Microbial Dark Matter (Phase II) -... | ecosystem: Environmental > Aquatic > Freshwater > Creek >...
AACCCACGGCGGCTTTGAGTACCGGACCCCCGCCAGTTGGCTTGTATCTCCTGACGTTACGCGGGCAGCGCTGTGTCTGGCCAAAGTCATTGCCAGTGAATACCATGTGCTGACGCAGGACGTTTTCCTCAGGCCCGAAGCACAGCACGCGTTTGTGACTGCGAACCGTGAGTACTTTATCCCACACTTCACGACGCTATGGCGTGAAATTGCAGCTACCAACACATTCAAGCAGTATGGGCATGGCCTACAGGTCCTCGAGGACATGATCTTGAGTCAGCAGACATGGGTAGAGCGGGTTGACATTCGCAAGACCTGGGGACTCCCGATTCCACGTGGAAAAATCTTTCGCGGCTAACAGATGTGAGGTGAAAGCATGAACAGGAAGATCACGGTAGGCATCATGTCCACAAGAAGTGGTGATTCGGGGATGCCCTTTAGTGAGCAGCTGTACTTCAAGCAGCTGATTCGAGCTGCAAGAAGCATTGCGGTACGTGCCTTTGTCTTTTGTCCGCTCGACATTGAGTGGGGTGCGCGAACGGTGCTGGGCTACACGCTTGACAGCAGTTCAGGGAGCACATTTCATCAACGCTTCCCTTTTCCCGACGTCGTGTATGACCGCGTGTTTCCGCCTCGAGGTCGCATGGCCAATCTTCTCTTTGCCGCGGCTCGGAAATTGCGGCGGCAGAGGGGGGTAATCTTTTTCGGGCGAGCACTGAAGGGGAAATGGGAAGTGTATCGTGCGCTCAGGACTTACGCCGACCTGAGTCCTCATGTGCCGGATACAAGACGCCTAAGTAGTTTAGCCGTGCTTAAGCAGATGCTCGCTAAGCATCGCTATGTGTTCATCAAGCCGGATATGGGGAGCCAGGGAAAAGGTGTCATGCAACTGCGTGTGACGCAGCAGGGTCTTGTGTGCCGCGGTCGCGATAGCGATAATCGTCCCTTTTGCAGCACAGTGCATTCGGCGGCCCAAGCGTATGCCTCGGCCAAGGGCGCCAGTCGACGCCGCAGACTGCTGGTACAGCAAGGGCTTCATCTCGACTACTTTCAAGGGAGAACATTCGACATTCGAACTGTGGTGCAGAAAGACGAGAACGGGCAGTGGACGATTACCGGTACTGCCGCTCGCTTAGGCCAGCGAGGGAGCGTTACGTCCAATCTACACGGCGGCGGGCGGGCGATGCGCACAGAGACCCTGATCCGGACAGCCTTTCCCGCACAACATCAAGGTATAATGGAAAAAATATATAGCCTAGGTCTTGGCATACCGCAGGCGCTTGACCGCGAATTGGGAAGGTTTGGTGAACTAGGTCTAGACTTAGGGGTGGATAGGGATGGCAAGGTGTGGTTAATAGAGGCCAACAGCAAGCCGGGGCGGATGGTCTTTGTGAGGATAAAGGCAAGAGACCTGCGACGCACTAGCATCCTGCGGCCCATGCAATACTGCAAATATTTGGCTCTGGCCAAGCGAGGTGAAGAAAGATGCGCAACATGAGAGGACGGTGCGCGCTGTTTCTCGGGCCGCCGAGGATGAAGGAGATAGGGCTGCAAGACGAACAAGAGGTGAGCGTGCGGTTTGGGAGCAGGACAGTCAAGGGGATTGTGCTACTCGATACAGGATTGACGGAAGATTTCCGGCTGTCTCCTATGCTGAGGATGAGTTTGCACTGTCCGGCAGGGTACGTAGGTAAAATCACATACGACCGGTCGCACAACGAACTACACATTGGTCCTCTGATCGGACTGCTGACAGTGCCCTTTGGCTCGCCGGAGAGCGTTGGTCGCACAGCTTTGTACCGGGGATTGCGCAGAGCCGGCGCGAGACTCAAAGCGTTTGTATATGCGTTTACTTCTCATGATGTCGATTGGGAAAGGCGTCTGGTGAGGGGTACAGTGGAGACCGGCTGCGGGCTGCGGTGCCTGACGCTACCCCTACCCGACGTTATCTACAACCGTATCCCTAACCGCGGGCTGGAACGTACCCCCCATTACCGCGGCTTCCTGCGGCAACTCCGTGCAGTTAAGGGCACTTACCTCTTTAACCCCATGTTCTTTAACAAGTGGCAAGTACATCGTTGGCTCACTACCATAGGCGCAGTCGATCACCTGTTGCCGGAGACTCGACCATTGCGCGGTGTAGCGGACGTAGCAATCATGCTCAAGCGACACCGTCACGCGTATGTGAAGCCGGTAGGCGGGAGTCTGGGCAAAGGAATCTTGCGGGTATACAAAAACAGAGTGGGAGATTTTGTGGTGGCGTATCGCCAACGCAACACCAACATTGAACATCGCCATGCCACTTGGGAAAGTGCAGCAGCTGACATTCTGGCCGCTAGACATCATCGCGAGTACCTAGTGCAGCAGGGGTTGACCTTAGCGCAGTTCAGGGGAAGAAACTTTGATGTGCGCGTTACCATGCAGAGGAACGGCATGGGGCAATGGGTGGCCATTGGCCCGGCGGCAAAGGTGGCTGTTTCACGTGCCATCACTACTCATGTGCATAACGGGGGGCGTGTCTACCCACTGCTGCGTGTACTCAGAGAAGTGTTCCCGGGAAAAGAGCATTTGGTCTACGAGCGCATAATTGGGGCCGGAACAGACGTGGCGCTTGCACTGGAAAGAGCGATGAACAAGAATTTAGGCGAACTGGGGCTCGATCTTGGCATTACCCCTGACGGTGGGGTCTACCTCTTTGAGGTCAATGCCAAACCCGGGCGGATGGTGTTTGCTCCGATATGGGCTCGCAGGGATGGTTGGTACTCGTACTACTGCGTGTGCGCATATGCCCATTACGCAGCTGGATTTGGAAGAATAGGTTAGGAGGAGCGGCATGAACTTCGCTCGGGTAGTAGTAACGGACGCACCACAGCGCGGACAGCTCACTGGTCTGCGAGGTGGACTTGCGTGCACCGCAGGCGGGATTCTCCTCGGCGCGAAGGATGGCGCCATACGCGTCACAGGGCCGGCCGCGGGGATTTTGGGCCTTCGCCCTGCGCAGCGAGTGGGGATGTGGCAGGAGCACGGGAGTGTACGCATCGGGCCTTATGTAGGAATTATGACCAACAAACGTCCGGGTTCCGTGCCGGGCTTTGCGGGACTGCGTGGCCGACGGGAAAACTATACCGCCTTAACACGCATGGCACGACAAATGGGAGCCGTCGCCTTTGTGTTTGCAGCGGAAGATGTAGACTTCAGGCGGCGACGGGTACAGGGCTATACTCTCCGAGGATGCAAATGGGTGCTAACGGAATTTCCTCTGCCTGATGTGGTATACAATCGCGTGCCCGACAGGAAGAGCGAGGTTTCACTACCAGTTGTCAAAGTCAAGCGGCAGATAGGGCAACTACACCCCACCGTGAAGTTGTTCAATCCTCAGTTTTTCAGCAAATGGCGGCTATACCGTCAGCTCGCCGGCAATCCTGAGCTACGGCAGTATGTGCCCGAGACACGGATCTGCCGGGGGCCGGCCGACATCATCACCTTACTGCACAAACACGGTATGGTCTACCTCAAACCGAAAGACACGTTCGCGGGACGAGGCATCATGCGCGTATTATTGAGGCAGGGTAAGTACGTCTTAAGCTACAAACAAGGCAGATTGTACCGACATGAATCACATGCCGATGGAGTCGCGCTGACACGGGCCTTTACCGCTCGACGCTGTAGCGGGGTGTACTTGGTACAGCAAGGGCTCTACCTCGCGAAGTTTCGTGGGGCTATCTTTGACGTCCGCGTTCTTGTACAGAAGAATGGTCGGGGTCAGTGGGAGGTAACCGGAATGGGTGTCCGTGTAGCTGCTCGGGGGGGCATCACTACTCACGTTCCAAACGGGGGATACATTGCGCCGATGGAGGAGGTAATCACCGAGGTGTTTGGTGAAAGCGCAGCGCATCCACATGGACTCTGCCTGGAGGTCAGGCAGCTGGCGCTTAAGGTGGCCACTGCCGTGGAGCACGATGTAGGGGGCGTGCTGGGTGAAATGTCCATGGACATTGGCATCACGACAGAAAAACAGTGTTACGTTTTTGAGGCCAATGCCAAGCCCATGAAGTTCGACGAGCCAACCATCAGGGTGACCTCGCTCCGGCGTATCGTTGCGTTCAGCAGGTATCTCGCCGGGTATCGAGACGGCGGGGGAGAGATCAGTGTCAATACTTAGGATTAACAAGGAACAGTGGCCGCGCTGGAAGAAGAGAATCCTCAACTTTGTCGGCAGGTATAAGGATAAGCACATTACCAAGGAAGCGAGCTCCAAGCTCAGAGCTCTAAAGAAAGTAGACCTTGGCGATCCGGGGACGCTTGTCCTAGTTGCCGCACAGAACAAACGCCTGGTCGGAGTTTTGGTGGGGGTAGAGCATGGGAAAGGATGCTCCTTAGCCGTAGTGAAGCGCAGCACGCGAGGACGAGGACTGGGGAAAGAGCTCCTGCGGCGAGCTATAGCTGAACTCGGTAGCTTCCACGCAGAAATAGCGTCCGACAACGTGCCGAGTCTGAAAATTGCTTTCGCCTGCGGTCTCCTCGGCTATGACGTGTTCGTACGGGACACGGGGAAGACTGTCCTCATCCTCAAGACCTTCAAGGGATGTCCGAACGATACGGCAGACTGTGAGAAAATATGGCCACCTCTTGCGGGTAAAAAGCAGGAGACGAAAGAGACCCTGTAGACACTGTAGATCCTGTAGGGACGTGCGTTTCGCACGTCCGCGGACGTGCCAAGGCACGTCCCTACACCAGATTACGGTTTTTCGCACAGTCTGCCGTCCCGCTGAGACATCCCGCTGAGACATCCCGCTGAGACATCCCGCTGAGACATCCCGCTGAGACATCCCGCTGAGACATCCCGCTGAGACAGTACTAGCTCGGCACATGTAGTGAATACACATACATTGATGCACGCCGAGAGGGGTCTTAAGTATGAGTTGGCTGTTTGTGAATCGTTCGGAAATCGCCGCGCAGTTTGGTTTGCCATCCACGCTACAGAGCTGGATGGCGTGGACTGCCTCACGACTGACACCGGGCTCGCGGCCGTGCGCTCTTCTGTAACAGCGCATGACGAGCTGACGTGGGTGGGCGCGAGCTTATCTCTCTTGTCTGAGCTGGGTATTCGCGACCTTGGTCAGTTCATCAGGGCCGAACAGGGAGCATATGCAGTTCGCATCAAGGATAGGTGGGTGTATCTAACCCAATTCGCTAGCGGCACGCCGTGTGACGCTAACAACCTGTTCGAAGTCAGGTCTGTTGGGCGAGTGCTGGCACAGTTGCATCGCGCCTCTCCCGAAGTGCTAGCGAAGCACACGCCCCCGCCCTCGCGGGTCGCGGACGATTGGCTCATTGGGGCGAGAGAGAGAGCTTCTTACTGGCGTCTGGCAGCCCATCGGTTTCGCAAGGGGACAAGAGGCGAAGCCCTACGACACTTGTTGCGCAGCGCAGAAGAGTCCTTGACTCGTGCCGAGAAGCTAGGGGAAAGCCTTTGGGGTGAGCGGGTTTTGTCATTGGCGCGGGTATCCTTTGGATACTTCGCGTACCTACGTGAATCACACGCCGTGTATCTCAATGAGGCGCGCCTGCATGTGGACCTCAGTGTCGTCAATATCGGTGATCTGCTCTTAGAGTCCGGAGTGGGCAACGAAGCTGGATTGCACTTGTTAGCGGCTTATCAAGCTGTGCGACCACTTTCCCCAATCGAACGCGATATGCTGTTAGCCTATCTGTGTTACCCCCACGAGTGGGCAGAGCAACTCGATGAGCTTACGCGCGGGAATGCAGCGTTTGACGGTGAGAAAACTATGGCGACACTCAAACGCAAGGGAGAATGGATAGAGTGGCTAGAGGAGCGCTTCTCTACACCGCGTAAAGAGAGGAGCGCAGCCCCTTTAAGCACTGACAAGTGCGCTATGGCACCCAGACCGAGTGAGGTGACAGATATAGCGGAGCCCGGTGAACCCTTAGTCTCCTCTTCCCTGCCGTCCTCACCTGAACCCCCACTTTCCCGTGTTCTATGGAGACCCTTTCCTCGCCGTTAAGTTCTCGTTCAGTTCTCATTTTGGGAGTCCACGCGACTCCCTTTTATATTTTTGCCTACCCCAGGGTAGCGTAGAAACGAGGTGAGACAGTTGTTGACGCTTGCATTTCGTACCTTGTTCTTTTACTGCACGGTTCTCCTAGTGATGCGGGTGATGGGGAAAAGAGAAATGGGCAACCTGTCGCCTTTTGATCTGGTTGTCTCGATCATGATCGCCGAATTGGCGGCACTACCTATTGAGCACAGCGACCAACCTCTCTTAGTAGGGGTACTGCCCTTAGCGGTCCTACTTGGTGCGGAAGTAGTACTGTCCTACCTGTCGCTGAAGTCAGAGTCAATCCGCGCCTTAGTCAATGGCACGCCCAGTATCATCGTCGCCAAGGGGAAGATTATGGAGAGAGAAATGCGCAGGCAGCGCTACACTTTACACGATCTGCTGGTGGGGCTGCGCACCCAAGGCGTGGCCGATGTAGGGGACGTCGATTACGCTGTGCTCGAGCCGGGCGGCAACCTCAGCGTTATCCCGTCTGCCTCCAAACGACCGCTGACTCCGGCCGATATGGGGCTGACTGTTGCCGATCAAGTGTTACCGTTGCCTTTGGTTACAGATGGGCACATACATTGGGACAGCGTGCGCGAAGGGGGCTTTAGCCCCGAGGAGTTCTTCAACATCTTACAGGAACACTCTGTCAGCGACGTTAAGAGGGTTTTATTCGCCTATCTTGACAGCGAACGCAACTTCAAACTACAGGTGCGGGATGAATCTTAAATCATTCGTCATACTTTGGCGGGCACATCTGACTGTGCAGCGCGAATTCTCTATGGTAGGATATATTTGTCGACTATTGGTATGAATTGCCTAGCAACAGGGTAGGATAGGGGATGTAATTTGGCGGGGGTGATAGATTGATCACTGTCGGCATTCCTAGGGCTTTACTGTACTATTCATACTTCCCACACTGGCGGCGATTTCTGGAGGAAATAGGCTGTCAGGTAAGGCTCTCGCCGCCTACCACGGAGCGCATCCTAAACCAAGGGGCTGCAATGACGGTGGATGAAACATGCGCTCCGGTTAAAATCTTCTTTGGACACGTATTGGAACTGAAGGATCAAGTGGATTGTGTGTTGGCGCCAAGATACATAAGTGTTGAACGCCGGGCTTATCTGTGTCCTAAGCTGATGGGGCTACCCGACATGCTGCGTCAATGTAACACACAACTCCCCCCGCTCTTTTCGCCGAGCATCGATTTAAGGCGTGGTCAGCTCGCTATAGTTGCGGCGCTGCTCGAGGCGAGACGTTTCTTTGCGCGAGGTATCTACCCGATCACGCGGGCTTATTGTCGCTCGCTCCAAGAAGGGCGCCGACTCGAGCGCCAGCTCATAGCAGGCTTGACACCGGAGGAGGCATTTCATGGGCAAGAGCGTCGCCGCACTCCCGGTCGGCGTTTCCGCGTGGCCTTGCTTGGACACCCCTATAATATTTATGATCCGACACTAAGCATGAACCTGATGGAGCACTTGCGGGCCTTGGGCATAGACGTGATCACGGCAGAAATGCTGGCCTCCGACAAGATCGCGTTAGGACTAAGCGCCATAGAGAAGGAGCTCTTTTGGACCTTAAGTAAACGCGTGTTGGGAGCAGGCTTGTACTACCTCGGGCATCCGGGTGAAGTAGATGGGATTGTCGTTCTGTCTTCATTCGGGTGCGGTCTCGAGTCGTTGGTCGGCGATCTGTTAGAGAGGGCTGCTCGCAAAAGGGAGTTTCCCTTTATGCTCTTAAATGTGGATGAGCACAGTGGGGAAGCAGGTCTGGTGACGAGAGTAGAAGCCTTCATCGACATGATCAAGGGGAGGAGCAGGCATGCGGATTACATTTCCCCACATGGGGACGCTCTGGCTGGTGTTGCAGGCACTACTTGAGAACTTAGGGCATGTTGTTGTGCCGCCGCCGACCATCAGCAGTCGCACTATAGCGCTCGGGGCCAAGTATTCTCCCGAGTGTGTGTGCCTACCCTTCAAAGTAAATGTAGGCAATTTCATTGAGGCCGCTGAGCGCGGGGCAGACACAGTGGTTATGGCAGGGGGGACAGGCCCTTGCCGACTGGGATTTTACGCCACTACGCAGCGCGAAATACTTAGCGAGCTGGGCGTTAACCTGAAGATGATTGTCCTTGAGCCACCCCGCAACAGCATTTTGGAAATTAGTGATATCATTGCGCCTTTGACGCAAGGTTCCAGTGCCCTTGATGTTTTGCGTAATCTCCACTTCGCGCTTCTGCTCTGTAATGCGCTGGACCGAGTAGAGAGGAGGCTGAGCAGCATGCGTGCTATGCAGGCAACGCCTAGGGCCTGTGACGCCGTTTGGGCGAACGCATTAGAACTCCTTGGACAAGTGCGCACCACAACAGCCCTTAGGCAGGCCGAGAATCGTGTCAACACACTGGTTGGCGCGGTACCTATCTCTAAAAGTCATCGACCGCTATGCGTGGCTGTAGTGGGGGAGATATACATGGTGCTGGAGCCGAGTGTCAACCTCGACCTAGAAAAGCGGCTGGGGGAAATGGGTGTCGTAGTGGAGCGTAGCCTCTATCTCAGTGACTGGCTTTACGCGCATCTTATTCCCAGCACTCGCGCATTAATACACGCGCGCCGAGTTCGCGGCAAGGCTCGCCCCTATTTACGCGGTTTTGTAGGAGGGCACGGCTTAGAGACAGTAGGTAAGAGTGTGCTGTATGCGGAGCAAGGGGTAGACGGTATCATTCAGGTTATGCCGCTGACTTGCATGCCGGAGATTGTGGCGCAGAGCATTCTGCCTGCGGTGAGTCGTCAGTACGGAGTGCCAATTATGACCCTCGTCTTTGACGAACATTCCGGTGAAGCAGGACTCCAAACGAGGTTGGAAGCCTTTGTAGATATGTTGCGCGCGCGCAGGCGTCTCGCGCAAGGAGGGACAGTTGGTGGTGGGTAGGGCGTACCTAGGAATCGATGTTGGGTCTGTCAGCACCAATCTAGTGGTTACCGATGAAGAAGCGAAGGTCTTGGCAACTGTCTATCTCCCCACGCAAGGGCAACCCATTGCCGCCATGCAACAGGGACTTAGGGACCTATCTTCCCTGCTTTCAAATGGTGTTACCATACATGGGGTGGCTGCCACAGGTAGCGGCCGGATGCTGGCCCAGGCGCTGGTAGGAGCAGACATCGTCAAGAACGAAATTACTGCACATGCAACGGCCACTCTGCGGGCGGTGCCCGATGTCAGAACGATCATCGAAATCGGTGGACAGGATTCCAAGCTGATTGTACTCAATCACCGTGTAGTTACTGATTTTGCCATGAATACGGTGTGTGCGGCAGGTACAGGATCATTTCTCGATCGGCAGGCCAGCCGCCTCGGCATTCCCATCTCGGATCTCGGGCAACTTGCGCTACAAGCAAAAAAACCTACCCGTATCGCCGGCAGGTGCGCGGTGTTTGCCGAATCCGACATGATCCATAAACAGCAAGTCGGCCATTCCCTAGCCGATATCGTGGCGGGGCTGTGCGAGGCGATGGTCAGAAACTATCTCAACAACGTAGGCAAGGGGAAAATGATTGTCTCGCCTGTTGTCTTCCAAGGCGGGGTAGCCGCGAACGTAGGCATGCGTAAAGCCTTTGAGGAGAGCTTGATGCTGCCGGTGATTGTTCCGCCCTATTACCATGTCATGGGTGCGCTGGGGGCGTGTTTCTTGGCTGAGGAAGTGCTCGGACGCACTAACTTTCGCGGGTTCGAAGTTGCGGACGCTTGTTGCAGGACCAGCGCTTCACCTTGTAGTGGTTGTGGGCATGCTTGCGAGGTCGTGTCTTTTAGTATGGATGGCAGAACGGTTGCTCATTGGGGCGACCGTTGCGGCAAGTTTAGCAGTTCGCCGAAGGATTCGATCAGAAAGTGCGCCGGCTGAAGCTCTTCGCGGGCACCGATACCAAAC
>Ga0209105_100756_pt1 | contig 9972 bp, 17 predicted proteins | sample SedPBSmetaG_FD_184158 | JGI IMG/M metagenome (GOLD analysis project Ga0209105, IMG submission 184158) | Freshwater sediment bacterial and archeal communities from Indian Creek, Illinois, USA to study Microbial Dark Matter (Phase II) -... | ecosystem: Environmental > Aquatic > Freshwater > Creek >...
TTAAATGACGTTCGATAGTTAAAACAAGCATTTAAATAAGAATTCATCAAATCTTAATGAATAATTTATTTTTATTCTTTATTAAACCGAAATCCAAATAAAAACATTTATATGTACTCAAGATCATTCTCTTTATCATGATTATTCATGTCAATATTGTTACAGTCTTAAGTTATATTCTTGCGGTATTGTCTGCGATTATTGTAGGGTTTATTGTAAAGCTTCCTTTACTCCCTGAAAGACCAATCAGGTATTCATTTACTATCAGTATAATTTTTCCAACTACAGTGATTGCACTTGGATTGTCTGCAATGGTTTTTGAGCTTGGATGGGGTGGAATAATGGTTGGAGTTATTACTGGAATATTATCTGCACTGATATCCAAATATTTGCTTGAAAAGATCCTTCCAGAACCTACAGAGCCAGTTGAAGGTGAATCTTAATGAATGAAATAATAGGAATCATAATTGCTGCAGTTTTATCATGGGCGAACTTCGTTCTTATAGATACATGGATGGGACTTCCTGAAAAGCCTGGTGTTAAAGGCGCGGACGTAATTGGAAGAGGTGTAAAAAAAAGAGGCGGAGATCTATCGGGCGGATTCTTCCAGGGCAATATTGTGTGCTCTCCAGATGCTTCAGCAGGAACTATTCTCGGTGCTATATCATGTTATACTATTGGGATCCCTGCAGGAGGATTTATAGCAGCTTTACTTGTATTTATTGGTAACAGGCTTTGCGCAGACCCAGGATACGCAGGGACAAGTGGTGCACTCTCAATAATGGTTATTATAGCACTTGCATCATTTATTGGAATTCCTCCAGAACAATTTATTGTGGGCATGCTTCTTGCAATAGTCACCATTCAAGGTATTGATCACCCCAGAGCATCCAGATTACTTGGAAAAATCGCAAAAAGAATGGGGAGATATACAGAATTAACTTAAATGATAAAAAGGTAGGTATAAGATGTTAATTGAGATTACAGGTATTATAATTGTACTCATGGCTCTTAGAGCCTTAATTGCTCGAGATAGGAGCGAGAGAATGCTCTATTTAAACGCGTTAAGTTTTGGGATGTCTGCACTGATTGCACTTTACATACAGTCCCCTTTCGGAGCTATAATTGCAATAACCTCTTTTGTAACTTCCACTATAAGTTCAAACGCAATAGCATATTCAATGGGAAGGACACCTGAGGAAATACTGATAAAGTAAAAATGTGGTGAAATAATGGCTATAGATTTCATTAATATATCAACAGTTTCAGCTGCAGTTTCTTTAATTGGAGCTGCAGGTATAATATTACTTCCAAAGCCAATTGACAAAGTAATAATGTTTGGAATGCTTCAGGGAGGTTTTATAGGGATGATAGTGGCTGGAAAATACCTTGATGTTGCCATGGTCGCTGCATTATTTGATCCGATATCAACGGTAATCCTTTTAATTGCTATTGTAAAAATTAACGATGTGAGAAAAGAAAAATCAAAAGCTCAGGAGGAATTGGACATTGCTTGAAAATTATTATATATGGTTCTATACAGGCTGTATACTAACAATACTTGGAAGTATAGCCACGGTAATTGGCCCTGGGGTTAATGATCCGATCGTGAGGACTTTAAACACTGAAGTCGCTGGTGTTGGAGTTTCAATGATATTTTTAACATACAACCATACTCTTGCAATTCTCACTTTTGTTGTGTCAACAACAATAATTACAATGATACTTTTAAGAGCTATTGTAAGACTTGAAGAAATGGAGGCAAAGGTATGAAGAATCTTGGAAGGATTTTAAATGATTTAGCTAATCCTGATAACATTCCAAGGCTTTATTCACTGGTACTTGGAACCGTAATTTTAGCAGGGGTGTTACTGGTTCCATTTACATTAAACGATCATCAGCTTTATCCAAGACCAGCGCCGCAGTACCAGATCAATGCAGGTGATCCTCTGGCGCCTTATAGCAGGGGTGGACGAGTAATTGCAGAATGGGGTCTTGATGGCAATTTTCTTTTAGAACGCGGTATAGTCACAGCCCAGTATCCTGAAAACTCCCCTGCAATAGGCAAAGTTACAGGTTACCTGACTCCAATAGCCATAAGTGTTGCGGCCATTACTCCTTACTTCGGTACTTCAATTTATTCATCTCCCGGTGGTTTAATAGATGAAATACTGTATTATACAAGGGGTTTTGATACAATCCTTGAATCGAGCATTCTTATGATGGCATTTGTACTTGCTTCATGGGTTGCACTTAACTTTACAATGAAACGTGAGGAAGAAGAATGACTGGCGCCGAAGTCCTGGTTCCAGATGTTGTTTCCCCTACTGTAGTTGCAATTTACGGGCCTGCAGTTATTGTGGGTTTATTAACAGCTCTTATAGCACTTATAGGGATAGCATTTAAAAAAGGCGATTTAACAGCTTTAATTCTTACAGATATTGTAGGATTGGGCATGTTAATCATTGTTGCTGCTGTTTCAACTGATTTAGCAGAAGCATTAATACTTCCAGGGCTCGTGGTTGAACTGGCCGAAATCCTAGTTATTTCTGAAATTCTCATGAGCAGGGAAATGAGAAAAACTGGAAAAAATGTGAAGTTAGCCCCATTCCCATTCTCAATGAACATGGAAATTCTGGAAACTGCACCAACTTTCTTTGCAATAATACTTATAGCTTATGGGTCTTTCCTCACAGGCTTCACTGGTGGAGCAGTTGCAGGAGTTGGCATACTGTTCTATGTAATATCAAAAACCGCGAGGGGAGTCCCTCTCCACACGTGGAAGGGCGTTGGAGCAATATCAGGTATGGGATGGACTTTATGGCTTGTAGGATTCGTGGTACTCTTCGTAGCTCCTCAACTATGGCTATTAGGTTTATCCATGTCATCGTTTGGGATACTGATAAAAGTGGCATCTAAAGTAGGCCTTGTAGGCATTATAGGTAGAGAAGAGTTCAAAAGAAAAAGATGATAAATAATTTGGAGTAAACAAAATGAATATAACGGATTTAAGCGGACAGATATTTGGTTACATACCTCTTGGAGATATTGTATTGTACTTTACCCCATTTAATCTGTTCTTATTGAGCATTGTACTTCTATTTACAATATTTATAGCTTTAAGTAATACTGAAACCCAGGTTGAAGCCAGATTCGGTACCCTGCAGGATAGAGAAGTAAAAGTAGACAAATCTGAATTTAAAATAAGAAGATTTTTAGCAATAGTATGTGGTCTTGCAACTGCAGGAGCCATGATAACAGGAGATTTATTTAATTTCATGCTGTTTACTGCGTTAATTGGTATTATAAATATTGGTTTAGTTGGAGCTGTAAAAATAGTAGATGTTCTGGATTCAGCATTCCAGTATGGAATAATTGCAATGATTGCAACACTCCCATTATTTGGGGGTGCAGCCATAATACTTGCAGCAACAGGAACATTAAGTCTGCTGGAATTATCAAATAGAGCTGCTTCACCAATGGTCAGTTTTGGATCAATATTAATTATGGCAGGTATTGCTGGTGAAACTGGTATGGCACCATTTTATGCAACAAAAGCTGAAATGTTTAGAACTCCAGGTTCACCATTTTTGCTTATAATACATTTAAGTTCATTACTTGTAATTGTAAGAGCAGTTGAAGTATTGCTTATAATCAATTAAACTAAAGGGAGTATAGGTGAAAAAAATGAATAAAAAGAGTACAATTAACTCATCAGTATTTATAATTTCTGTATCATTCATAGTTTATGCTTTAATATTTAATCCTCCTGAATGGATGGTAATTGGAATTTCAATTGCATTTATTCCGCTTAGCATACTTTCATTTGGACTATTAATCATGGCAAAGGCCAGAAAAGAAGAGGAAGAAGATAGAATAAGAGAACCATTCATTGGATACTAAAACGGTGATCATATGAATTTAATGGCAGATATCTTGTTAAATGTTCTTACAGCTTTCCTGGTTGGAAGCATGCTTCTTGGATTACACAGAAAGGTTGTGGCACGTATTCAAATGAGGCCAGGGCCGCCAATAATCCAACACCTTTTACATTTACTCAAATTTTACATTAAAGAGTCTTCATTCCCTAAAACAGCTACAATGCCATTTTATATTGGGATAGCAATTATTTTTATGGTTATATGGGTGAGTGCAGTTATAGCGGGGCCTGTAACTCAGGGGCCTCTTTTAATAACCTTTGGTATCTATGCTATTCATAAAATAGTGGAGCACAACGCAGGATCATCCTCTGGCTCACCTTACGGTAAATTAAGCTGTGTTAGGGCAGTTTTTTCAGCGGCAGGAGAAATGCCACTCTTTGCAGTATTTATAATAATTTATTATAGAACTGGAACAGTGACAATTAGTGAGATTATACATTACCAATCCATTAATGGGTCCTTACTGTATACTGCACCATTAGCTGCCTTTATGTATTTTATATTAATACTATCCAAGGCGCAATACGCACCATTTGCAGTAACTGAAAGTACAGACATAGTATCAGGGTATAAAACTGAGCATTTTGGAATGCTGCGTGGATATTTCATGATAGCTGATTCTATAATGTGGTACATGCTGCTCTGGAGTTTCTTAATGGTATTCATTGGGACGATGAGCCCTATTTTATATATCATCGGAATGGTTGGAATCACGGTGGGGGTTGCGTTTATAAGTGCTATAACACCAGTTTTAAATCCCAATCATTCTGTAGCTCTGCAAATCATATTTGCAGTTACTGGAATTACAGGTTCCATATTATTCATATAATGAATTAATATGATCAATCTGAATATTTAAAGGAGAATAAAGAATGAAAAAAGAACAGGATACACTCTTCTTAATGGCCCTTGTAGGAGTAGGAGCTGTAATAATGAGCGGACTTGCTATATTCAAACAGTGGACTATCGTATTTCCATTAACCATTGTGATGGCATTTTTAGCATTTCTGATGATATGCCAGAATAGATGCAAATTTATTTATGTTTCAGAAAGTCTTGAAATCTATGCATTTATTACGGCACTCATATCGTTTATAACAGCATTTATACTACTTTATCGACCTGCATAATTGGTGATAGGATGTATATAGAAATTTATTTACTGTATATAATTTCATTTGTAGTAGGAATGATTACAGGGCTTTTACTTAGCTATAAAAAGTACACAGAGCCTTTTGTAAGCAAAAAAATAGATTTTGCCGCGTTAGCGATTTCCACAATAGGGTGGGTTTTGTTCTTGAACAGTCAACTTATTATGTTTATTCCACAATACATTTCAATTACATCAGGTTTGTTTATGGTAGCTATTGTGCTTGGGATGAGACCAGGGTATGGTAGATATGAACTGGCAGTTGGATTTATAGTATCTGGTTTAATCTGGATTACAAGGGTGGTTCTTTTATGAAAGCTGATGAATCATTAATGGAACTTCTAAAAAGAAGAATATTAAACAGTTACAGGTGGCAGGAAGATATCATAAAACCATTCTCAAAAGAGATGGGTATCTCACAGGAAACACTTGAAAAAATATTAATAAAAAGACTGGATATGTCCAGTCTTGAAGCACTTCACCCACGCCTTGAATCATCGAAATTCAGATGCATACGTGATAAAATACATGCTGACCTTCAAATTTGCTGGCTTTCTGATGTAATGAATATTATATCTCCAAAAGATGCTGATGCAATAAAAAATAAAATTGCAAAAGAAGTCATAGAAGGTAAAAATTATGAGGATGCCATTAAGGATGGTAAAAAGGAATTAATTGAATATCTTATGAGGTAAAGAAATGTTAGATACACTTAAAAGTATCATAAGAAAAAGCTCAATTCATATGTGTCTCCTTAATACGGGGGGATGTAATGGTTGTGACATAGAAATCATTGCACTTTTATCACCCCGCTACGATCTAGAACAGTATGGAATTTACTTCCATAATAATCCCAGGGAAGCCGATGTGATACTGGTTACAGGGCCTGTTGCAGAACAGTGGAAAGAAAATTTGGAAAGGGTTTATTCAAAAATACCTAACCCTAAAATAGTGATTGCAGTAGGGGCATGCTGTCTTTCAGGACACCTTTACGATCAGAAAGGTAGTAGTGTTTACCCCCCCCTTGATAAATTCATCCCTGTAGATGCATCAGTTCCAGGATGCCCACCAAGACCATCAGAAATATTACAGACCATTTTAACTGTTGGCCCAAATGCAGTAGCAGCTAAAGGGAGGCAAAAAGATTGATAATTCCAATAGGACCAGTTCACCCTGCTTTAAAAGAGCCTCTACGTTTAAAACTTCATACAATAGGAGAAAGAGTAATCGATGCCGAAATAGATTACGGTTACGTTTACAGAGGCATTGAAAAAATAATGGAAGGAAAAACCTGGCAAAAATCGGTTTATTTAGCTGAAAGAGTCTGCGGCATTTGCTCTTATATCCAAACACAGACGTTCACCGAAACATTTGAAAAAATTGCAGGTGAAGAAGTTCCATTACGCGCCCAGTTTTTAAGGGTAATTACTAATGAACTAGATAGAATTCAAAGTCATTTACTTGCCAATTCAACTTACTTTAAAACAATAGAACATGAAACTCTATTCATGTACATGTTATCCATGAGAGAAATGATCATGGATGCAATCGAGCTTTTAACAGGTAACAGAGTTCATATGGCATGGAATGTAGTTGGTGGGGTAAGGTTAGACGCCAAAGAAGTGCATTTAAAAAGTATAGTGGATATTCTAGACAAATTTGAATCACAGTATCCTAAATATCCACAAATGTTTGAAAACGGCCCATTACTGGGACTAAGATCTAAAGAAGTAGGAGTTATGTCCAAAGAAGATGCCATAAAGGCAAGGGCAGCAGGTCCAATTGCCAGAGCTTCGCAAGTAATAGGAGATTTAAGAATAGATAAACCTGTTTACAGAGACCACTTTGATTTTAAAGTGATCTGGCGTGATGAAGGAGATAACTTCGCAAGAAACATGAATAGATTTGATGAAGTCACAGAATCTATAAAAATCATCAGGCAGGCTATAGAAAACCTCCCTGAAGGAAATATAAGAAAAAAAATAGACATACCTGCAGGATACGCTGATAACAGAAATGAAGCTCCAAGGGGTGAAGTTGCATACATGATTGAAACTAACGGTAATTTAATAAAGAACATTTCTATAAGGACTCCAAGTATAATGAACATCGATGCATGTGTTAAATACATGTTTAAGGATGTTGCAACGGTTGCAGATGCATTAGCAACTTATGCAAGTGTTGATCCATGTATTGCATGTACAGAACGTGTTGTAATTGTTGATGAAAAATCAGGTAAAACCTGTGAATTTGATGGAATCTGGAATGTAAAGTCAGTTGATTTAAAATAATCATAAAAAAGATGGTGCTATGTCTTCAGTAATATGGTATTTATATGAATTTGCAAGAAAGGGATGGATTGAAAAATTTGCAGGCGCTGCTACAGAGAGAGAAATAGTAGAATCCCCCGATAGATTCAGAGATTTTCCCGAAGTAATAAGAGAACTCTGTATTGCCTGTGGGGCGTGTACAGCAGCATGTCCATCTCCAGCAGCTATTAAACTTGTTAGAACCAAGGATAAGGACTCTGAAAATGGGGAAGGTATAACATACCCTGTAATTAATACTGATTCATGTATAAGGTGTGGGTTCTGTGCAGAAGTATGTCCAACAGACCCTAAAACACTTAGAACAGGTGAAAACCATTTAATCAGGGAAAAATTTACTATATTACCTGCAGAAAAAATGTTTGTAATTGACGATTACCTCTGCATACGCTGTAAAAAGTGCATGGATGCATGTAAAGTAGAAGGTGCCATAGTTGAAGAAGATGGCAGCCCCATGATAGACCCGTCCAGGTGTGTTGCCTGTGAAAAATGTGCAAAAACATGTCCTGTTAATGGTGCAATTAAAGGGATTTACATTTCAAATGTTGAGGGACAGAAAGAAGTTATTAATCTGGTTGTCCACGCACTGGAAGACTTTATAGAGGCACGGCAGGATGAGTTAAATGAATTACAGCCTGAAGAGGTCGTTGAATTGGAGTTTCCTGCTGCGGAGGTGATGGAACAGGCCAGAGAAATATTATTAGATGAAGATATTACCAGAGATATTATTGAAAGAGTAACAGATAGACTGAAACTTAGAATTATTACATGGGACGATTCTAAGTGTAAACAGTGCAGATTATGTGTTGATGAATGTCCTACAGGTACTATTAGTCATGATGAAGAAAAAGGTGTTGTTAGAGATTCTAATAAATGTCTTCGATGCACCACATGTTACCAGACATGTCCATTTGGTGTTGCAGGCTTTTATATTGCAAGATTTTTGCTTACAGAAACTGAATTAAAAGAAGGAAACATTCTTGTAACAGTAAAACCATCACTATTACCGGTATAAGGGGATGATTAAAATTCCTGAAACTAAAACTGATAAAAAATCATATAAACCTCTCAGGGAAGTTGAAGTGGCCTATGAAATAGATGCATCTAAATGTGAGCAGTGTATAGAGAGGCCGTGTCTTCAAGTTTGCCCTGTGGAAGCTGTACATGAAATACCTCCAGATAAACATATAGAAATTGATGATAAGTGTTTTGGATGTGTACTTTGCAGAGAAGCATGCCCCTATGATGCTATAAAAATGGAAACAATATTAGCAGAAGCTGTAAGAGAAAATATACCTATCATTAACTCTAAACTATGTATAAGGTGCGGTGCGTGCGTAGATGCATGCAGAACAGGTGCAGTTCACCTCATATCTTCAGGTAAAGAAGAAGCACACCACGTTATAGTTGAAGAAGAATGTGTTAAATGTGGTTACTGTGCTCGCGTGTGTCCTACAGAGGCTATAAAATTTGGTGAAATTTTACCCAGGTCTGTTGCCAGTGAAAAAGCAATATTTGTTGACCCGGAGGATTGTGTTGGCTGCATGACATGTAGAAGGGTCTGCCCATCTAAAGGGGCAATAAATGTTGGTAAAGTGAGTAAATTACCATATATTGACCCATCGTATTGTGCAAGATGCGAGGAATGTGTGGATGCCTGTCCATCCACTGCAATTAAATATACATCAAGAGAAAAAGCTTACCAGAAATTTGGCAAAATTAAAACAATGGAAACTGTATCGGAACTTCTTGAAAAAGAAGCAAAAAGGCTTGCAGGCGATGCAGGTAAAATTGAAAGCATCTTAAATAGAATTTCACTTGATTTAAGCTATGGAAATACTGAGGACGAATTTGAAATTGATGTAACTGGCAGGATAAAAGCAGATATAGAATCTGCTGTGGATGGAGATCTGGACATTGAAGATTTAAAGGATATTGTTAAAGTTACTTCTTTAAAAAGAAATATAGCTGTTATTGAGGAAAGCTGTATTGGATGTACCTCATGCATGAATGTATGTCCAACAAGCGCCATTGAACTTGAAAAGCCGTCTCCAGTGCATATTGGGGATGAATGTGTTTACTGTGGTAGATGTGTTGAAGCATGTCCATTTGAAGCTATTTCTTTAAAAGAAGAACATTTTAAAGCCAGGGATGACAGGATATTTTATGTGAGAAAGAATCTGGAAGGTCCAAGAACAGGAGAAGTTACTGTTAGCAGCGAATCATGTCAATTGTGTGAGGTATGTGTAAATAAATGTCCTGCAGATGCAATGAGCATAGAAGATGACATGGTAGTTGTGGATAGGGAAAAATGCATATTATGTAGCGCATGTGAAGTAATATGTCCTCTAAATGCAGTGAAATTAAAAATTTAAAGCGGAGGAAGGTGAATTGGGCAAAAAAGTGTTTATTTCTGATTGTGAAGGCCCCATATCCATAAATGACAATGCGTTTGAGCTTGCAGGTCATTTTATTGAAGATGGAGAAAAATTTTTTGCCATAGTTAGCAAATATGATGATATTTTAGTTGAAAATAAAAGAGATGGGTATTATG
>Ga0209105_100760_pt1 | contig 9941 bp, 13 predicted proteins | sample SedPBSmetaG_FD_184158 | JGI IMG/M metagenome (GOLD analysis project Ga0209105, IMG submission 184158) | Freshwater sediment bacterial and archeal communities from Indian Creek, Illinois, USA to study Microbial Dark Matter (Phase II) -... | ecosystem: Environmental > Aquatic > Freshwater > Creek >...
TTATATACCGCCATATATAATGCGTCAATGGGTTTTTTGAAAATATTTTTTGCAAATCGTAAGTTTTTAACTACATAAGAATTAATAATTTTAATAAGGGGGATACAAAAATGAAAAAGAGAAAAGTGAGAACGACTAGCTCTCAAGCGCAAGTACAAGCAGGCATTCCTGTACTTGCAAAAAAGACCATTTGCAAAAAAGCTGCTTTTGTAAGTGGAGAAGCAGAGAAATTATTCTTTTTTTTATCTCCACAGACGTGTGGGGATTGTAAAAGGTGTAATGACTGGGACTTCAAATAGTCTTAGTTATAACATCTACAACATCACACGGCGAGATGAATTCCTTTATCTCGCCACCCTTACATATTTAAGCTAAAAAAAATTGCATTTTTGTATTTCTTTTTTATATAAAAAATATCGAACCGCTTAAAAGGACGAGCGGAAAATAAAAAAGGGGGAAACAATATGGAACATCTTGTTCTAATAACTACTGCGGGCTTTACAGCTATCGTAATTGTTGGGTTTTTCTTTGCATTCTTCATGCAGCTTGAAGAATTAAAAAGAAAAAGGTTGGAGACGCATATGCGTCTTCGAGAGAGAGAATTCGAACTGGAAGTCGCAAGGGCAATTGCCGAAAAGGCACCACAACAGCCTTTGGCAGAGACCGTCGTTTCCGTACCTATTGATGGACGCAAGAGGAGGAAGGTATGATGGAAATAATAATAATAGGCCTACTTATTATTCTTGCTATCGCTTTCGTGTCTCACAGAGCCGCTCTGAGGTTAGAGAAAAACGCTCTTGAAGTAGAGCACAGGCGTCTCAATCTCTTGGCGGAAAAAACCATCCGAGAGATTGAGTTTAAAAAACAACACGGATGGAAAAACTGGAAGTAGCTCACTCATATTTCTTTGTTTTTCTCAGAAAAAAGATCGTCCTTTCTTTTTTCTGAACAGTCGCTATAAGAAAAGAAACGGCATCTTTCTTTTCTTAACCTTTACTAAAGAGAAGAGGAGGCATCCTTCTTCTTAAATCTCAAACCGAGAGAAGATAACTTTTCTTCTCTCACCCCTACATAAAAAAAAGACCAAGGGCTTTAACCTTTGGTCTTTTTGCTTTATTTCAATAGCTGTGCAGAGATGACTTTTATAAGTTGTCCTGGAAGCGCTTCCGTATTTGGAACAGCTATGGCATATTGATAATTTCTCTTTATTATTTCCGCTCCATCACCAATAGCAACCCCAATAACATGAACTCCTTCCTTTCCAATTTTCACCGATTCTTTCAAAACATCTTTTTGAGCAGCCCCTCCGGTATAATGTAGAAACTTTCCAATTGTTCGATGTTCAGTTCCTCCGTCAGAGATAGAAATAAGAAGCTTATCTTTTTCCGGTCTTTGTTTTAAATACTCAGCACAATACCTTAAAGAAAGCCCTTCTCTCGTATTATGAGCAGGGCGCTGGAAAAACCCTTCAAATAATGCATCTTTGTTTTCCAGTTCAGCATCAAAATCTTTCACGTGAACGTGCTTAACCGTTGGAACCATAGATATCGCTTGATGACCAACAACTTCAATTGGGATGCCCAACTCTTTACACAATTCTATAAGCAATATAGTTGCAGCGATTGCACTATTGTATTTGTTATCTGAGCTCATTGAATCGGACATGTCAATTGCAAGCAGTATGGCAAGATCGGCCTCGTCAGACTTTTCGTGTCTTTTGTAAAATATTTTCCCATCATGCCGGAATATTCTTTTTTTATCTATCTTGCCCTCTAAAGTAGAAATTTTTTGATCTTCATTGAATCTCAAAATTTCTTTGAATTTTTTCGAAGTGTTTAGCACAAGAGATTTCATGGATTTTAATACTCTAGAATATTTTGTGTTCGATGTCATGCGAGATCTGCTAAAAAAATACTCAACTCTTATTCCATCATGAGCGGAGCTGTATGAGATATTTTTAGCCTTTTTATCCCATTGATTTGCTCTGTTTTTTACCCTCTCTTGTCTACAGATATCTTCAGCCGCATCGGTTTTCACCGAGTTTAATTGTCTATCTAATGCGTCTAGTGCGTTTTGGGTGTCATCGCAAGCATCCTGAGCGTCAGCGTCGGCTTCTTCTTCGGTACTATTGCCCGAACCGTTTGAGTTGTCCTCTTCGTCCTTGGCATCTGCATCGCCTGAGCTGCTTTCTTCGTCTTGAGCGTCAGCGTCGGCTTCTTCTTCGGTACTATTGCCCGAACCGTTTGAGTTGTCCTCTTCGTCCTTGGCATCTGCATCGCCTGAGCTGCTTTCTTCGTCTTGAGCGTCAGCGTCAGCTTCTTCTTCGGTACTATTGCCCGAACCGTTTGAGTTATCCTCTTCGTCCTTGGCGTCTGCATCGCCTGAGCTGCTTTCTTCGTCTTGAGCGTCAGCGTCAGCTTCTTCTTCGGTACTATTGCCTGAACCGTTTGAGTTATCCTCTTCGTCCTTGGCGTCTGCATCGCCTGAGCTGCTTTTCATAGAAGGTTGAAACATTTCCCCTGATGCATCCTGATTATCTTTTGGGTTTTGATAATAACTATGAGCTTCTTGAAGTGCACTTGATTGCTTTGGGATTAGCTCATTAATTATTTTCAATATTTGTTTTGCCGCTTTAAGCCTTTGTCTGAAATTTTCTTGCTTTATTCCATCAAGCAATATTGGTTTAATTTCTTCAAACAAAAAAGCCAATCTATCATCAGTAAATTTTGTATCTTTATTTCTCATGGCTTTTACAAATATAGCCTGTAAAAATAAAGAAAGTTGAGGAGCATTGGGAGGCGCTAATTCAACAGGAGTCATTTTTTTAAAACACCTGTCGTTTAAGAAGTTAATTCCTGTTGTGAAAAGACCTTCATAATAAAGTTTGCCTTTATTTTCAACAAAAGCGTCCTCAATTATGTTAAGGATTTTGTGAAGAATTGGATCTTTGACTTCTTTTTTTAATATAGAAAAATTAGTCATTTCTATATGAAAAATTTCATGAGCAAGACAGCCCATCATTATTAAAACCTTCTCATTGAGTGAAACTATTCCTAATTGAGCGGGGAATAGTGGGTTAACCCAGACAGTTACTCCATTTGTGGCGACTTTGTGAGAAAAAACAACCCTTGTATCGTATTTTTTTGTGATATTTCTTACAACGCGTTCCATGTATTCATGAAACGCCTCGCTTTGCAAGAATTGTTCATCGTCTAATTTGGTTTTAATTTCCTCTATTTCTTTAGGGGTTATTTTCATTTTTTTCTCCTCCTTTTTTTTAACTTCTAAACATATGAACTAAAATAGTATCTTTTATTTCCCCTTGAACGCTTTTGTCTAAAGATACTCCCGGCAAAATCGTTTCTTCTGCCGCCTCAAGTGCGCTCATATATTTAGATGCCCGAGCCCAGTTAATTAACTGACGAGTTGAGCAAACTCCACCTGTAATACCTTCTTCGCTCATCTTTAAAACGATCCTGTCCGCAGCGTCAATCATTTTTCTAATAAGATCAGTGTCTACATTCCCGCTTTGTTTTGATATTACCTGTACTAAAATGTTATCTGGTAACTTCTTAACGTCTACGAGGTGATGGAACCTGTCTTTGACAGCTTCATTCATCTTTTGACATCCTGCATAATCAACATTAGTTGTAACAATGATTATGCAATTTTTATGTCTAGATACTACTTCTCCATTGCCTAAAGCCAACTGTGCAGTATGATCCAGTGCAGAATTCAATACACCTATAACCCCTGGTTTAGCGTAATTGATTTCCATCATCTCAATCACGCCTCCTTGTATAAACATTTTTGCAAACACAGGAAGGTGAAATTCAAAGTCGCCCTTACCGTCAGGACGATATGAGCCTATAAGGTCGCCTTCTTCAGTATTAAGTGATAGATTGGTAAATCCATACGGCAATCCCCAAAGATGTGCAAATATTTTAGCTGCCGTACTTTTGCCTGCTCCGGCTTCGCCATATAGCAAAAGATTGTTTACAGGGTTCGAAGATCCCATTTCACCTTTTACTATTCTTGCCAAACGCCTAATCCCATCCGGGATTTGTGTGTCTGGCGTTAGAATTGCTCGTTCTCTAAGAAGAATATCGTCAAAAAGATATTCGTCTAAAGAAGTTGAGGTTGTATTTCCCTGATTCTCTTCAGTCATCAATGTGTCAATATCACAAGATAACGAAGCGTCTTCCTCTGGTTCATATTTTTGCCGTGACTCGTATAAGTAGTCATTTAAAATAAACAAAGCGGCGACAGCATCATCAGAGACAATTTCGTTTTTATCTTGAATTTCTTGTTTTATTATATCAAACGCCTCCTGAAAAGAAGGGATGTCTGCCAATAACTCAAAAACTCTCGGGATAAAAACAACGAAATGCACAAAGCTATCAGTGATTGGTGTAAAGTTTTTTTCGGGAACAAGGGTTCCGATTAGATCTTTTTCGAACGCAACTGCTTTTATTTTGGTTTTAACTTTATCACAGCAAATTCTATACCGCAGACAAACATTATCGTAATCGTTTATCTCGTATAAAAAATGATTTCCTGCGTTTATGCGTCTACAGCGATTTGCAGCAACATATATTATTGCCGTGCTAAGCGCAAAAGATAAAGTAGCTACTCCGGTTGTGTTCAACGAGCTCAAAAATGAACGGTTTTTTGTTCCGTTCTTTAATTGGGTTTGAGTAATTTTCCCGCCACTTGAAAAGGCGGTTTTCCAAATACTTGTTTTCATTTACTTTCCTCCTTATTTTTCTTTAGCGTCATAGCTTCTATTTATAAAAAAGAAAGCCATAAGCAAAAAAATAAGCCGGGGTTAGCCGACTTTTATTTTTTAGTGCCTTAGATCAAATGAGACTCTTTGATATAGCGAAACTCAAAAGTTTCGAATTTGTCTTTGCTCCAATTGAAAAGACAAGGATCTGTCCAGATATCGAATGGATTGAGCTCTATTAAGATGACTTCGCTAACCTTTTCGTTACCATAAGTTTTAACCTTATAGAAAAAATCTGCAACAATATCAGGCATTGGCAAGAACTCTGCAATTTGTTCTGCTCTTTTTTGGACCGCCCATTCTATTGAGCCCGCATTCTCTAAAATTTCAGGATATGATTTTTTGTTTCGATAGTTATATTGAGATAGGCCGACAAGTTCTTTGTTCTTAAAAAACCCTCGAAATTCTGCCCATTCCGGTATTGTTAACCACTCTCGTACAGCGATTGAAGGCTTATAATTATAAGCTTGAGCCATTACTAAATCTTCTCTTATGCGTTCCGAGTCATTGAATAAAACTATAGCTTTTTCGCCGTCAAAACAATGAAAGCCTTTTTTATAGCCAAGATAAGAGTCTTTAGGGCTACGGCTTCCAAGTTTAACGTATGCACCGTTAGGAAAACGCTTGATATAGCCTGAAATTTTATCCTGCAACAACTTAAGTATATCAATGTTTTCCTTTGTTGGTTCTTCGCCTGTTTCGTCAATTGTACAAATATTTGCCGCAATTAAGGAATTCGTTTCTTCATCTGTTAATTGCAACAGAAGAGTAGCGATACTCTCGTTGTAAAGACGTACAGGCCAGTTTTCAAGATATGTCTTTTTTGCATTGTTGAAAAATTCGCTCATGCTAATTTTCCTCCTTGAAAACTTGAAAATAGCCTCGCATTTCCCAACCTAGAAAAAAAAGAATAAGCATAAAGGGGATAATGAATATTTCTCCGCCTATTGCTTGAGGTCCTCGTCTTATAAACGTAGTTATCGCCATGTCAATAAACTTATACGCCAACGACCCTGCGACAAAAACAGCCGTAAGAGTAAGCAGCAACCTTAAGGGTTTGACAATTTTTATTGTTTTCGTTTTCATGAAATTTCCTCCTCTTTAAAATACTCTTCTAAAACAAGCTCAATAGAGTGATGCCAATCTATTGCGAGGTTGTTCTTGACAAATCCAATGATTTCTTCAAATTCCTCATCGCCCATTTTTTTGTTCATATGTCGTAAAACATCTGCGATATCTTTTTTGCAGATAGAATAGATGTTTTCGTTGGAACACTTGCATCCGTTACACATACAATTCCTCCTCCTTATTTTTTCTTTATCGTCATAGAACGTATCTATAAAAAAGAAAGCCATAAGCAAAAAAAATAAGTTAATTTTTTGCAAAACGCTTAGCTCTTTTGTATAATTACCCAGTATCTATTAAACACAAAAGGAGGAAACAACATGAAAAAAATAATTTGGCTGGTTTTGGTTTTATTAATGACATTTACTTTGACGGGATGCAATCTTTTCGGGACAACTGAAGAGATGAAAGAAGATCCTTCTGCGACAGAGGAGCCTATAGATGAGGAGTCGGTACAGGAGCCGGAGGGTGAGGTGGAAGAAAACCCGGGAGAGGCGCAAACTGAGCCTTGGTACAGGCAAGAGCTATCGACAGACATTAGAGATGCGGATGGAGAATTAAGGCCATGGTATAGTAATGATGAAGTTACACCTTTTGTCGAATTCACAGAAAACGACACTGTAAGGTTTAAGACTATATACCATGAGGACGTAAGAGAAATTATAACAATTCTCAAAGAACAATTCAGGATAACAAACAATCTTCAAACAATAACCGAAGAAGAGATCCGCGCCCATCTTACAAAAAAGTATCTTGAGGATATGTACGAAAAATTAGGGGAACCGTTTTACAAATGGTATGTAAGAACGGCCAGAGAAAATGGATGGGTGGCGAAAAGCGAAAACGAAGTTATCGAGGGAATTACCTTTAGCCCCGACGGAAGCGCTTTGGCGACTATGAGTGCGGTGATTGTTCATCCCGAAGGCATTAATTTGTATCCATATGAATTAGGTGTAAAATATTTTGAACGCACCGAGTTTCGTTTTGAAATTGAAGACGGTAGACGTAAAATTTTCTGGATACGAGCCCTAGAGTCAACACCGAAATAAGCCTAATTAATAAGAAAACATATAAAGGCCGCGTGAGAATCGCGGTTTTTTATTTGTCATAAAAATTTTTGTTTTTATAACGCTTTTTGTTTATATAGCGATTGGATAGAAAGGAGACACAAAAATGATAAAGTTTTTAATAGTATTTACCCTTATGCTTGTGTTAATCGGCGGTGCAAGTCAAGAAATGGGAGTAGCGTTAAACAATAGAACCGGTAACATAACCACTCCCGATAACCCATTTGTTCACGAAGCCGAAAGAGGAGAAGGGAATATCAGAGAAGAAGACGACGATGGCACACAACTGGAAGATTCAGTGGGAACTGGTCTGGTTCATACACGGCCATATCCTCCGCCGAACCAAGGGCGGGATAGGCGTCGTACCCCAAGCTCGTCAATTGCACCAATTTATACACCGGGCGTTGTGGTAGAGCCGGATCTAAGAGAGTTTACTGGGTCGGTCGAAACCGAAACTGTTGGAGAAAACACAGTAAACGTTGAAGAAGACTCTCTTGGTACTTCTACTCGCAGAGCCGGAACCTTGCATTGGACATGGGAAATAGATAATTTAGACAGCCCTAACGGAAACGCTACTTTCCAGACACCTACTTTACGAGCGGACCATGTGTTTGACTATACCGGCGAATACAGAATTACAGCAACGCCATATACCAGATTTGAGCAAATTTACAGAAGAAGAATTACGGTATTTTACACTGAGACTGTAAATATAACAATTACGACGCCTGGTGGTACACAAACAACAGAAACTGAAACAAGAACCGGCTCATATACAAGAACGGACACGACGGTTTTAAGCACATGGACAGACTACGACACGTCAAGGAGATCTGTTTTCCGTGCCGTTATAACACAATATAGCTTAAGAAGAGAAATTGACCTGCCCCCCATAGAACAACCTCGTGATCCCCCGCGCATTAGACACGAGCTTACAGATTAATAGGAGGCAATATGAGTGTATCTGAAATTCTCCAAAGCGCTCTCGTATTCCACGTAAATGCTTTTTACGGGATAGTGTTTTTCATGCAGGCTAACTTTTTCTTGTTTTTAGGATTACCTGCCGCAGCTTATCTGGCTTATTCCGAAATCAGAGCCAAAACAAGCCTTGAGATTGATGATAAGAGAAGGTTAGGATAGAAAGGAAGGATAAGTCGTGACCACTGAAACATTTAGCGCTGAAAATAGCCGAAGCCACTTGCATTATCAAAAAGTGGCAAGACCTGAAGATCTCATTTCAAAGCTTAAAATAATAGCTTTTTACGCAGGAGTGGTTATCTTTTGGCTTGTTGTAGCAAGTCTATACAGGGGTTTCGGGCGTAACTGGATTATCCCGGCAGTATCTGTTATGTGGATAGCAGGAGCTATCACAGCATTTGTGGCGAGAAACGATGAAGAGAATACTACTCGTGAAACAAGATGGGTAATTCTCAGTTTTCTCGGGTTTTTAGTTTTATACAGAGGAATTTTGCCTTTTATAGTACCGCTATCAAGCGCACAAATGGCAGCAGCTCTTGACATTAATATTCCGGCAGTAAGCGGCGAAGCAATAGCAGGAATGCTGCAAAGCGTTCTGCTTCTAGTGTCAGTTTTAACTCCTGTAGGTTTCATTATATGGTGTGGACAAAAAATCAGGCAATATCATGGACGTCGTACAAGACAGTCAACATTTGAAAAAACAAAAGGGGTTAGAAGAGGACAGCCTTAAAAACTTAAGGCACAAAAAAAAGGGAAGACCGAAATCTTCCTCTTTTTTTGTGCCTTTTTGTGTTATCTTTCTCTTCGTGCGGGATTTATCATTCGAGTAGAGCCTCCAACCCATTCTTCTACAAGGTTGCCGACTGAGTGCATGGCATTAGAGTTTACAACTACTTCTTTCCCGTCTACTCTTCTCCCAGCAGCACCTACACCTTCTCGTATAGTTTCTGTTCCTTCTATGTTTGGGATATTGTCGATAAAATTATTGTTTTGATTTCGTTTAATTTCAAGTTCTTCTCGTTCTTGAGCTTCTCGTGCAGCTAAATTGTGCCCGGGCTCGAATGTTCTTCGCTGAGTCAAAGCCGAAAGTCCGCCAAGAACAAAACCTCTTATTCGCCCGAATAGTGACATATTAGGTGCAGGGATTACTCTGTTTCGAGGAATTAGAGAGTCTTGTTGATATTCTGTAAGCTGTGGTCGTTCAACGGACTGTGTTTCTGGTAGACTAAAGCTTCGGCCTAATCCTCGACCTTCTAGGTTATTTACCCGTTCGTCGAAGTTTACTGATAGTTCGGGCGTCTCAAGCGGAGTAAGTTCAGGAACTCTAAACTCTGGCAATTCATGTCTAGGAAGTTCTCGCTGAGGTAATTCAAACCTCGGAAGCCGGCTGGCAGAAACACTAATCGGCATTATCACGGTTACGATTGAAAATATCGCTAAGGTGCATATTGTTTGTTTCAACATCAAACACACCTCCTTTCTGTTTGAGAATATATAAAAAAGACTTTCTTTTGCAAAAAAAGTTTTGTCAAACAGAAAAGCCTTTGCCGAAGTTTGCATTTGGAAAATTTTAATGCTAATATAGATAGCAATAGGAGGAATAAACAAATGACTAATACTACAACAAACATAACAAACAAAATAGAATGGACTCCAAATAAAGTAGCGTCGCTTGATCCTGTTAAAAAGTTAGCCGATTTGCCATTTGAAGTCGGAATGATATTGGGACTACATGACAACGGATATTCAATACTTTCTGCTACACCCGGATCATTTGCGGAAGTTAGATTAAGCGGCTATTGTCCCGACATCCCCAAAAAAGAAAAAAAAGCCATGAAGATCGTTTGTATACATAACCATCCTTCGTTTGGATCAATTGAAGAGAATTCAAGGGTTTGCTGTCCATCCTCGACTGATATTTTGACATATAAAAGAATGAAGGTTAAAACACGATCAAATGGTTTTGATTTTTTCGACTCTATAAT
>Ga0209105_100762_pt1 | contig 9907 bp, 10 predicted proteins | sample SedPBSmetaG_FD_184158 | JGI IMG/M metagenome (GOLD analysis project Ga0209105, IMG submission 184158) | Freshwater sediment bacterial and archeal communities from Indian Creek, Illinois, USA to study Microbial Dark Matter (Phase II) -... | ecosystem: Environmental > Aquatic > Freshwater > Creek >...
GAAGCGATAGAAGATCTTTATTATGCCTCGGGGCGATACGAGGGAAGAATGAAAGGCAAATATATTGGTGAGGAAAAAAATATAATCAAAAATAAAGATCTCTCACTGATTTACGCGACTTATGAAGCAAAGCTGGAAGAGAAAAAGCTCTATGACTATGAGGATATGATAATGGAGACTCTAAGGGCCTTGAGAATGGATAATAATTTATTGCTTTCGCTTCAGGAAAAATATCAATATATTCTTGTTGACGAACATCAAGACAGCAATAAAGCGCAAAATAAGATATTAGAATCTCTCGCGAGTTTTCACGACAACCCAAACATTTTTATTGTCGGAGACAGAAAGCAAGCGATATTCCGTTTCCAGGGCGCGTCACTTGATAATTTTTATTATTTCAAAAATCTTTATGTCGGCGCGAAACTTATAACACTGGAGGACAATTATCGTTCAACAGAAGAAATTCTTGCCGGAGCCTATAGTCTTATTCCTCGGGATGAAGAAATTAAGTCTCAGTCTGGGAAAGGCGAAAAAATTAAAATTTACGGTTTTGAAAACGAGCTTGCAGAAGAATATTTTCTTGCTGATGAGATAAAAAATAAAATTGCCGCCGGAGCAAAATCTAATGAAATCGCCGTATTATTTAGAGAAAACAAGGATAGCGCTTCTTTTGTCTCTGCGTTTACAAAATATGGCATTCCGTTCGTTCTAGAATCTGACAATAACTTGCTTGCTGATTATGACGTAAGAAAACTTATACAACTTATGAAGGCGGTAGCTTACCCGGAAGACCAATTCGCTCTCACAGAGGCGATGCATATGTCGTTTTTTAATATAGAGCCCATTGAAGTATATAAAGTTCTTGATGAGGCTAGAAAAGCGCGTGTTCATATTGCGGAGATAATTAAAGACAGCTCTGTAGAAAAAATTAAAGATTTTAGCGCGAAAATTTCTGCTTGGAAAATTATTTCTAAAAATGAAGGACTTATGGAAACGGTGGAGGCGATTGTTACCGACTCGGGTATTATGAAAGAAATAATGAAACACTCGGATATGTTCGTAAAAATAGAAAAGATAACCGAATTTTACAGCCACATTAGAGATTTTGCGGAGAAGAAAAAGGGAGCGATGTTTGATGATTTTATGTCTCATCTTGCGACTATGGAATCATACGGAATGACTATAGCTGGAAAAAAACCAACTGCTTCTGAAGGAAAAGTCCGTCTTATGACAGCGCATCGCTCTAAAGGACAGGAGTTTGAAACAGTTTATATTGTGCGAGCGATAGACGGTCTTTGGGGAAACAAAAGACGACCGGAAAAACTTCGTTTGCCGTATAAAGTTTATTCGCTCTCTGGTAGGGCGGAAGAAGAAGATGAAAAAATGGATGACGAAAGAAAGCTTTTTTATGTTGCTATCACAAGAGCCAAAAAAGAACTTGTTATAACTTATGCGAGAGAGGGGAAAGAGGGCAAGGAACAATTGCCGACAGAATTTATAGAAGAAATAAGAAGCGATATGAGAGAGAGTAGGGAAACCGCGAAGTGGAACGGGGGAGTCTCTACGCATATAGAAGTTTTGTTTTCGCCCGCGCCTGATATCCAACCGGAAGAAGAAATAAAAGCGATAGTGAAAGAAACACTGGAAGAAAGAGGGCTCTCTGCGACAGATATTAATAATTATTTAGAATGTCCTTGGAAATACTTCTACACGGGACTGTTTAGAATACCAGAGCACAAAGAGCCGCATTTAATTTATGGGATCGCCGTCCATGCCGCGCTAAGAGATTTCTTTAATTCCATAAAAGAGCGAGGAGCTCACAAAGAATATCTTATTTTAAGATTTGAATATTATCTTTCGCGAGAGGTACTTAAATCAAGCGATTATGAAGCGTTGCTAGGCAAAGGCAAGATTGCTCTTACGGCTTATTTTGAAGAATATAAGCAAGACTGGGAAAAAGACTTTCATACAGAGTTTGAAATAAAAGCAATAGAAATTGCTCCAGGAGTGATGATTAAAGGTCGAATAGACAGAATGGAGCAAGATGGATTTTCAAACAATGTAATCGTTACTGATTTCAAAACTGGTAAAGCAAAAACAGAAGGAGAAATAGAAGGTAAAACAAAATCTTCTGGAGGAGAAATTAAAAGACAGCTTGTTTTTTACAAACTTTTACTTGACGGGTATAAAGCGGGAAAATATAAAATGGTTGCCTCTCAAGTTGACTTTGTAGAACCCGATGAAAAAGGGAGATGTAAAAGACAGCGTGTTGTCGTAACGCAAGAAGAAGTTGATTTGCTAAAAGCGGAGGTTATAAGAATAGCGGACGAGATTCGCTCTCTCGCATTTTGGAATCAAAAATGCGGTGATAAAAATTGCCTGTATTGTAAACTGAGAGAAAGTGTTTAGAAATATGCAAAAAACAAATCAATGTGTTATATTAAAATAATGAATAACGTCATAGAAAAAATATTAAAAGAAAAAGTGTTAAAAAAAGCATTTGCTAAAATAGCGATTTATGTAATTTTAGCGGCGATAGTTGTTATTGTCGTTGTTGCGGGACTTATCGCGCTTACTGTTTGGCTGATAGGAAACATAGGAGACCAATATGTATTACCTCAAATAGAAGAGATGGTGCCTGCCCTGCCTCAAATAGAAGAGATGACACCCGCTTTTCCTGCCATTCCTCTTGATGCGGGTACTTTTGTAGTGCCTGATTTTGGCACAGGATTTGAAGAACTTGGTCAAGAACTTATTAATATAGGCGAAACTATAGATCAAATTCGGCCTTAAAAGAGGATTAATAAGTTATTCACAGAATGCGCTTGTAAATTAAATATAATAATGTGCTATAATAAAAATATGGATAAAATAAATAAGCAGTCTAATAAAAAAGTGGTTCTGGCAATCGTAGCGTTGCTTGTTATCGGGGTCGTCGTATTTGTTCTTGTTTCAATGCAAGAAAGAGTAGAACTGCCTGTTCTTTATCAGGAAGAAGAAATTTTTCCTCAAAATGAAGAGATAATTCTTAATCTTGATGGCGAAGAAATATTAATAAATGAAGAAATATTAATAGATCCTGGTATGGAAGGAGATATTATTCTTGAACCATTCCCTGGAGAGCTTTAATTTAGTCGGTTGTCTTAATAGATAAAAGAAAAATTTGAAAAACTTACAGTTTCTCAAATTTTTTCTTTTATGAGAAATATTTGTTTTAATTAGTGAAGTTTTATAAAGCAAGACGATTAATGACTTAAAAATGAAAATACATTCCGCGCGCGCGATAGAAATTTTGGATAGTAGAGGCAATCCGACTGTTAAAGCGTGTTTGTTGTTGGAGGACGGAACAGAGGGGACTGCATCAGTCCCCTCTGGGGCATCTACTGGCGCGTATGAGGCGCGCGAATTAAGAGACGGAGACACAACAAGATTTGGCGGCAAGGGTGTACTTAGTGTTGTAAAAAATATTAACGGCGAAATATTTAAAGCGATTGCCGGATTAAACGCAGAAGATCAATCATTAATTGATAAAACTCTTATAGAGTTGGATGGGACGGATAATAAATCAAGACTTGGAGCAAACGCGATGCTTGCTGTTTCGCTTGCCGCCGCGCGCGCGGCGGCAAGCGAAACAAAACAGCCTCTTTACAAATATCTAAACAGAATGACCGGAGTGGAAATAAAAATGCCTGTTCCTCTTATGAATGTTATAAACGGAGGCGCGCACGCTAACTGGGTAACGGACATACAAGAATATATGATAATGCCCGCGAGTTTTAATAATTTTAGTGAATCAGTTAGAGCTTGTTCAGAGATTTATATGCAATTAAAAAACGTGCTTAAAGCGGAAAATTATTCCATAAATGTTGGCGACGAGGGAGGGTTTGCTCCTCAAGTTTTAGATAACAGCGAACCGTTTTTTTTAATAACCGAGGCGATACATCAAGCGGGATATATTTTAGGAAAAGATATTAATTTTGCGATAGATGTTGCCGCTTCCGAGTTTTATCAAGAAGGGAAATATCACTTAGAGAGGGAAGAAAAAGAATTGTCCGCTGAGGAGCTAACCGAATTTTATAAGCGGCTTGTCAAAGAGCATAGCGTAACAAGTATAGAAGACCCGTTTGCGGAAGATGATTGGGAAAGCTTTGCCGCGATAACCGAGCAATTGGGAAACAAAATACGAATAGTAGGAGATGACCTTTACGCGACTAATCCCGTAAGAATTCGACAGGGGATAAATCAAAAAGCCACAAACACAGTACTTATAAAACCAAATCAAATTGGTACTTTATCTGAAACATTGCGGGCCATATCTCTCGCAAAAGAAGGCGGTCAGTCTGTTATAATATCGCACCGAAGCGGAGAAACGGAAGACTCTTTTATAGCCGACCTTGCTGTGGCAGTGGGAGCAGAAGCAATAAAAGCCGGCGCGCCCGCAAGAGGAGAAAGAACAGCAAAGTATAATCGTCTATTGGAAATAGAAAACGAGTTGTCTTTCTAAGAGAGAAGGCTCGCTTTGCGAGAGACCGCTACGCGGAAAGTTTAAGCTCGCTTCGCGAGAAGTTTAAAAGCTTAAAGGTTTAAAAGTTTAAAGAATACAAAACAATACAAAGTTTAAAAGTTTAAAAACTCTGGACCCTCGCTTTCGCGAGGGTGACAAGGAGTGTTGTGCCCGCACTCTTTTCCGTCATTCCCGCGAAAGCGGGAATCCAGAGTCTGCTTCCACGGAGAATTAAAAGTAGAAAAGCTTAAAAGATTAATTTAATCTATTGAAGTCCAACTTCAATAGATGACTTTTGATTTTCGCCCGCCCTCTGTAGTCAGATTTGTTTTTCTTCAGGGGATTGTTATACTATGTAAATATGAAAAAAATCATCCAGGTTTATATTTATAAAGGGGATAAATATTATGTGGCTGAATGCCTTGATTTGCCGGTGATTACCCAAGGAAAAACTCTTGATGAATTAGCAACCAACCTTAAAGAAGCTATCGCTCTTCAGTTAGAAGGCGAAAATTTGGCTGATTTTGATTTAGCTCCTCAACCTTCGATTTTAGCCAGCTTAGAACTTGACGCACAAGTTTATGTCTAAATTAAAAATTCTTTCCGGCGAGGAATTAATAAAAATATTTTTGTCTTTTGATTTTAATGTGATTGCTCAAAAAGGTAGTCATATTAAATTAGCGCGGATTCAAAAAGATGGAACACGACAAACATTAACAATTCCCAACCATCGTGAAATAGACAAAGGAACGCTTAAAGCTATTTATCGTCAAGGATTAAGATATGTTCTTGAAGAAGAATTAAAATCTTGTTTCTACGGTGAGTAGCCCAAAATCATTTTTTTCATTTCTTAAATCATCGAATATAGAATATAAAATTTATAGAAGTCCATCTATCGATGTCCGACTTCGGTAGACTGGAATTTGAAACTTTTAAGTTAGATTTTGTGGAGAGGGAAAATCAACTACGCAAAATAATTTTATTTTCTATGAAAACCAAGGTCAGCTGGATTATCACTGCCAGATATTAAAGTAATTTTGCCTCCTGCTCTTTCAAACTCTTGCCGTAAAAAAGCAACCTCGTGCGCTAATCTTTTCGTTTCCTCGCTTACCTCTTTTTTAATAAGTCCTTTTGACCAGTAGTCAGCGACAAGCTTACTGTCGCCAAAAATATTTTTTTCCTTAATAATTTTGGCGATTTCTATAGCGTATAGACAACTAAGAAGCTCGCCGTAATTATTAGTATATCCTTTTGGCAAAAGATGTTTGCCATGCTTGTTAATAAGCTCGGGATGTAAAACCTTATCTAATAAATCTTTTCCGTTTTTATCTGTGACGCTTATTTCTACTCCTTTGCCCCGGCCTGTCCCTGCGTCAAAGTACACTCCCTTTGGCATTTTCTTTTTTATTTTTGTCTCGTATTTAGCTCCAGAACTAAGCCACAAGTTTGCTTCCGTATCGTTTTTAAATCCTTTATATCGCGCACCCTCTACGCCGCGGACTATTTCTTCACACTTCGTCCACGAACGAACAATTCCGGTTTTGCCGTTAGGCAAAAGATAAGCGTAATGAGTGTTAGGAGAAGGCATTTTAGAAAGACTTTAAATATATATAAATTCTTAAAATCATTTTACCAAATCTGACGCGTAAGTCCAAGAAAAGAAGCTCCAAAGAATAAAAAAAGAATAGGTATTTTTTTGAAGAGTTAAGCACAATAGTCTTTCTTTTTCGGTCAAGCGAAATTGACTGACAAAATCACTCAACTTATCAGGTCTAATCCGATTAGCAAGCGATTCCATCTTAGCTTAGCTTTAGAGAACAAAAAAATAATAATAAGAAATAAAAAAGAGCAAAGCGGCGCCAATAGCGCTAAAAACAGTCATAAACTTTGGAGAAGCAATCCAAATATTTCTAGTGAAAACGGCTACTAAGAAAATTGCTAGCTCGTCAAGCATATAAAACAAAAGGTAAATTAGAATATAGGGGAGAGCGGCCATGGTCGATAGATTAGCTTCGGCTAATATCCCAGTAAAAATTAAGGGAAAAACAGCCGTACAGGGAAACTCCACAATAGTAATAACCAAAGCAAAGAGAGTGATTGCGGTTAAAAGAGCCAAGATTCCCTTCTTTTTTTGAAATACCGCTTCTAATTTACTCGTTGCTATCCGAATAATTTTATTTTCCCGACTTTCGCAAACAGGTCCTTTTTTCCAAAATCTAAAAAACTGTCTTGCCAGATAGAGTCCGCCTAGTAAAGCCATTGTCCCAATTATTATTCTCATCAAAAGCAGATATGGAGCAAAAACTAAAAAAAGTTGATGCCAAATAAACATCAAAACGCCATAAACGATCACCGTTACTAAAATAAAAGAACCGCCTAAAATCAAAGTTAGTTTTCTTGATTTGAAAGTCAAAACTAAAGACAAAATTAAAATTAAAGCCCCAAGCGAACAGACATTAAAACCATCAATCGCTCCAATGATTATAGCTAATGCCCCCAAAGACCAGTTTTCAATACCAATAACTCCAATCAAAGGAACATCAAAAGTTCTATCTCCAAGTTCGGGAACAGCGGCTATTTCTCCATAATAAAAAGCGACTTGGTTTCTTATTCTTTTTTCAATTCCTGAATCAAAACCAGTAAAAAAATTATCACCAAAAAAAGTCATCGGCACACTGCCAAAATATCTTTCCGCGCCAGGATGTAAGTCCATCATCTCTTTAAGAATTTGTTCATTTCTCGAGTCAGGGATAGAATAATCCCGTACCTGAAGAGCGGGATATTCCTTTTTTAGCTCTTGAAGAAATACTTTTTGTTGTTCACAAAAAGGACAGCCTCTTGCCCAGAAAAAATAAAGAGTCGGAACTTGCTCGGCCACTGCTAGATTAGGAAATACTAATGTTCCCAAGAATAAAGCCGTTAATAATATTTTATATATTTTTTTCATCAATAATAAATTATTATCACAAAAAAATTGAAATTTCAACTCAAATTATAATCTAGAATTTTTTTCTAAAATACTTCGTAAACTCAAAATAGAATACGGATATACTTCTCGCCCCGCCAGGCCTATCTTTACTCCTCTCCAAAGCTGCGGGACTAGGATTCGAACCTAGATACCATGCTCCAGAGGCATGTGTCCTACCATTAGACGATCCCGCAGCTTTGGAGAGGAGTTTTTTAGGAACATAAATTTGGCGGGGCAAGTTAGGCAATCCGACAAAATATTCCGCGCGCCGTGTTGGATATTTATTTATCTAAGCCAGCTGATTGGAATATAAGTATGATATAATACGGACAGAGAGATTTCAATTACAAACTCTCACAAAAAAATACAAAAAATGAAAAAAGAAATTACATCAAGACCACTTGAGATAATAGCGGATTTGAACGGCATAAGTCTTAAATCCATCACGGAGCATTTTAAGCTATACGAAGGTTATGTTAAAAAGACTAACGAAATAAGAAACAAGCTTGAGACAGTTGATAAATCATTGGCGAACGCCGCTTATAGCGAAATAGGGGAGCTTAAAAGACAGGAATCTTTTGCCTTAGACGGAGTTAAGCTTCATGAAATATATTTTGGTATTTTAGGTGGAGACGGTAAAGTGGCAGGCAGAATGGCAGAAATGATAATTCGCGATTTTGGCTCAATAGAAAATTGGATTGCTGATATGACGGCCTCAGGGCTTTCAGCAAGAGGGTGGGTAATTACCTCTTATGATTTTGCGGAAAAAATAGTTAGAAACTATAGCGCTGACGCGCATAATGTGGGAATCATCGCTGGTACGGTCCCTCTTATCGCGCTTGATGTTTATGAGCATGCTTACTTTATGGATTATGGCGTAAATCGTAAAGGATATATTGAGGCCTTTTTTAAAAACCTTAATTGGCAAAAGATAGACGCAATAGCGAAAGAATATGGACTATAGAATTTTAGAATCTTTTGATTAGTTTCTAGCGAGATTTTTATTAAAACACTATTTTGAATAAAAATTGGTCAACGAGAATAAGCGAACCAAGTCCAAAGACATAATACGAAAATACTCTTAAGCTTGCGCGAGAGAAAAAACTAAGCATAAAGCGAATGCTGATGTAGCCCGTAATGGCGGCGGCGGTCATTCCAAGCGCAAGCGACAAAACGCCAATGTTTTGGAATGCTTGGAAGGTTAGATCGTGCGCGTCAAATATAGCTGGCCCAATAATAGCCGGAATAGACATTAGGAAGGCGAATTTAATAGCGGCTTTTTTTTCTAATCCGCGAAAAAGTCCAGTGGCGATAATAAATCCCGAGCGAGAGAGAGCGGGAATTATCGCCGCGCTTTGAGCAAGCCCCATTAATATTGCGTCTGCGTAAGACATACTGTTTAAGTCTTTTCCGTAATTTGTTTGTTTATGCGGTTGGTCTGCCACAAAAAGAAGAATGCCCGTAAAAATAAAAGCCACGCCAAGATAATTGCCTGAAGAAAAAATATATTCAAAAAAATCACGAAAAATAAAGCCAATAATAGCGACAGGAATAGTTGCTGTGATTACAAGAATGGTTATTTTACTAAATGGATGACTTATCATATACCAAATTTCTTTCCAAAATACGGCAATCACGGATACTAAAGTTGCGACATGCATCATTATGATAAAAGCCAACGCTTCTTCGCTTAGTCCAAAAATTCTTTGATAAAGCACAAGATGCCCGGAACTTGAAATCGGCAGAAACTCGGTAAGTCCCTGGATGATTCCTAAAACTATAGAATGAATAATGTTGGTCATAATTTATAAATTAAATAATTCTCGGTTTTTTACCTTCTACTTGAATTGATTTTAACACTAATTTACCTTGCAGAACTTCCGCGCTTAAAAGCTTTACTCTTTTTCCGTTTTTATGCGTCCAGGCGCCGGGCTCGGGAAAGAACCCTCTAATTTTACAATTTACGCTTTCCGCCAGATTGTCTATGCCTTTTTCTGCGCGTTCTAAGTTTTCCGGAGAGATATAAGCGTCATTTGCGGTAAACTTAGAAACATAAGTCGCTTCTGATTCGTTTTGAGATTGTGTTGCGAGAGAAGAAATACTAGGCATAATTTCTACCACCATCTCTCTTCCTAAAACAGCAAGGCGATCTGAAAGAGATTCGGCGTTATCATTTGCATTGATTTCAAGTAGCTTCATTGAGATAATCGGCCCATGGTCCATTTTTTCATCAATCAAAAAAAGAGTTACGCCAGTTGTCTGCAAGCCGCTTAAAATAGCTGACTGAATAGGCGTCGCGCCACGAAGTTTTGGCAAAAGAGAAGGATGAACACCAATTGTTCCGTAGCGAGGGATATCAATTAATGATTTTGGCAGAATCTTGCCGTAGGCGGCGACAAGAAAAAAATCAGCATCATATCCGCGTAATTGGGAAA
>Ga0209105_100767_pt1 | contig 9892 bp, 8 predicted proteins | sample SedPBSmetaG_FD_184158 | JGI IMG/M metagenome (GOLD analysis project Ga0209105, IMG submission 184158) | Freshwater sediment bacterial and archeal communities from Indian Creek, Illinois, USA to study Microbial Dark Matter (Phase II) -... | ecosystem: Environmental > Aquatic > Freshwater > Creek >...
CTACAGAAGAGCAATATGAAAAAGTTCAGTCATTATCAAGTAAACTGATCAGTATCATAAATGAAACTGCAAGAAATCATGATATAACTACAGAAGCTGTACTTGTAGGTTCTGTAGCCAAAGGTACATGGCTTTCAGGGAAAGCTGACATTGATATATTCATAAAATTTCCATTAAGTATTAAAGAAGATGATCTTAAAAGATATGGATTATTTTTAGGGCATGAATGCATTAAAAAGATGCAAGGAAACTATGAGGAACGATATGCTGCTCATCCTTATGTTACAGGTTTTATAGAAGGATATGAAATTGATTTTGTCCCCTGTTATGATATCAAGGATTCAGAACAACTGAAATCAGCTGTAGATAGAACAATACTACATACAGAATATATAAAGAAAAATTTAAAGATAGAGCAGTTAGATGAAATTTTACTGCTTAAAAAGTTCATGGAATCTATTAAAACCTATGGAGCTGAATTTAAAGTGGGAGGATTTTCTGGATATCTCTGTGAACTATTGATACTTTATTATAACTCGTTTAAGGAAGTTTTAAACGCTGCTGCAAATGAATGGCTACCTAATTATAAGATAGACCTTGAAAAATATAGGACTGGAGAGCTTTTCAGTGAACCACTGGTAGTTATTGATCCTACAGATAAAAATAGAAACGTTTCAGCTGCTTTAACAATTCAAAAAATGTCTGAATTCATTGTAGCCGCTCGAAAATTCGTAGAATTTTCAGGGCCACGAAATTTACAATTTCGTACGGCATCAGGGAATTTCATAGAAAGCCCATCGGATGACTATTTTTTCCAAAAGATCCCTGAATTTAATTTAAATTATATAAAAAATGAGCTGGAAAGTAGAGGAACTAAAACCTTTTTGCTAATATTTAAATCGCCAGAAGTACCAGCAGATGCTCTGTATCCTCAAATTAAAAAAACTGAAAATTCGCTGAGGAAAATTTTAGAAAGGGAAGATTTTAAGATATTTAATAGCAGTTCATGGACAGATGAGAATAACTATGTTATTATATTGCTTGAATTCGCTATCTGGAAGCTTCCAGGGATAAAAAAGCATTATGGTCCTTACGTATGGTCTTGGAATCATCAAAAGAAGTTTTTAGATAAATACAAAAATAAAGCTTATGTTGAAGAGGATAGATTGGTTGCAGAAATTGAGAGAAGATATAAGGATGTTGAATCACTCCTTAGAGACATTTTAGTTGAAAATAAAATAGAATTTCTTAAATTTGGAAAGCATATAAAAAATGAAATCTTAAAAGAGCACCAGATAATGGATATTTTAGAGTTTTTAGGATCAAAGAAATGTAATGAAGACATGATGCTGTTTTTCTATGAGTATTTAAATAAAAATGTCTATCTTTGGCGTTAAATTTAAAAAATTGTTTATTCTTTCCTTTCCCTAACAAATTTAGGCACAGCATCCTCAAACGGATCAAAAGTCTCAATATTTTTCACTTCAGTGCATCTCATGCTCACCTTGGAATGTAAGGATGAAGGAAGTCTAAGGATTCTTTTAAGATCAATTGTGACTTTAGCATCAACCAGCCCCATATTTAATGATGCAATACTACTTACAACTTTTTTATATCTTATGGGGCCTATTTCTTTTTTAAATGACCCCCATTCATCATCTTCCAACAGTTTTCTGTATTTTAAAACATCTTTCAGGAGTTTTTTATTAACGTCATCAAGTTTTGAATCTTCAGTTAAATGGAGGACTGCATATTTAATTCTTTCAGTAAATACCTCTGGATATCCAAAAGGGATAGAAAAATGTTCCAGCCTATAGATTACCTCTCCATCATCGTACCTGTCTTTAGGTACATCAGCCCCTACAAGATATTTTAACACCTGTGAACGCACATCGCTGTCCATTTTCATTACATCTTTATCAAGAACCCTTATATGATATCCCCTACCTGAATAAACAAGATGAATATCTTTTAAGCTTAAATCTCCTTTTATAGTGTCTATTAGTCTGCTTACAATTTCTTTAGCCTGGTCAAGACATATTTCACACACGTTGCTGCAACTGCAGGTTCTTACTGGAATGTCTTTAGCATCAACATCAAAAACAAGCTCTGATTTCATCCAGCCATCTCTTTTACGGGGTTTTTCATAATATGCAACTGAACAGTATGCTGCAAACGGTGTTTTGGACTTCATAAAGCGTTTTAAATAATCAGGTTCAGTAAAAACTTTATATCTGTCATTGGGACCTCTTCCAAAGTGATCAAATCCAAACTCTCGATTTTCTATGGACTCTTCAATAAAATCAGGGACCTGTTTAATGTTCCATTCTTCTTTGTAGTAAATTTTACGCTCTTTGAGAGTTGCTGGTTTGAACATTTCCATGATCTGACCTTTAATTATAATTTCACTTATTTTTTCCTCATTTTTCTTGTATAATAAGATAAGGGATTACCTATGCCTTTACATAGGTCATCTGGTTTACATAAACCTGGCATGTTCATTTTTACCTTTTCACAGCTCATTGGGGTGTACCATGTTGTTTTTCCTTCATGCTGGGGATTTAATTTGTCATGCATTCCAAAACCGAGCTTTGCATTTATATTAACCTTTTCTTGAGGCTGATCATCGAAAAGTGGAGGGTTGCATCTATCTGCAGCATCATGAATCATTGGTAAAATCTCATTTTTAGTAATTTTAAGGTCTGAATCTATATCCGATACTTTTAAAGATGTATTTTTGCTGAAAACTGAGGGATATAATCTTGCATAGGATAAAAATGGTGTTAAGAACAGAACTATTACTTCATTCCTTCCGCCTGATTTAATACCCTTTAAAGCTGTTTTAATGCAGGGGGGAAGCATATCAACATTTAAAGGTGAAGCTTTAATATTTCCACCCCCAGAACCACCGCCATAATAACGCATTTCTTTGGATAAGACTTCGGATACTTCATCTGCAATCTTTAATAATGTTGAATTAGGTTCTATTTCACGTCCTGCCTTTTCATGCACTCTTTTTATGTAATTTTCAGTGTTCTGCATGATCATTTTGATTATGATCAGTTCTTTAATTCTGTTTCCAATAAACAGATTATACATTTTTTCAGGTTGTCGGTGCTCAATTTCATTTCCAAAGTATTCCATGAAATCTTCAAGGTCTAATATAACATATCCTTCCTTTAAAACTAAATCCTGCAGATTTATTTTTTTTGAGCTTATAAGATCAGCAAGTGAAGTCCATTTAATTCTATCTTGAATAAGGAGATTATTCATTATCTGCCGGGTAATCTCTGTTCTTTGACTTGATGATAGCTCTTCAAGCCTGTTTTCAATAATTTGCCCTTCTATTTCCACTATGGCTCGACTTTCTCTGGAATTAGGGCCAAATTTAATTCCAACAGCTTGACAAAGAATATAAAATGCAATTACATCGAATTTTGTTATTTTGGGGTTAAATAAAAATGCATATTGTTTAATATTATATTCTGGATCACTTTTTTTATTCACGTACCATTCTACTCTTTTAATTACAAGATCAACATAATTTTTGGGTATATATTTATCATCAGATATTTCCTGGGATTTAATAGAGTTAATAATGTCTATAAGCGCTGTGTTTTCATCAAATATCCTGGATAAATCTCCTCCATCTTCCCTGACTGTTTGTTTTCCTTCATCAGATAAAGGATTTATAAAAGACATTTGTATCATATGATTTATCATTTCTGATTCTTTTTATTATAAAATGTTACTGAACAGCCGCCGAAAAATCAGGGATTTTTCTGGGCCACGAAATTCTTCGAATTTCGTACGGCCGTCGAAAATCTATGATTTTCGGGCAATCAAAATTCTTTGAATTTTGAAAGCTTCCAGTTTGTAATATAAATTTACTGAAATAGGCACTGCAGATAGAATTTTAAATGAAAACATTTAAATTTTAAATTTTAAAAAAAAATAATTTAAAAAAAAATAAAAAATGGAATAAATTTCAGGATAATTTTTAAATCTTTATTAAACTGGCACTTATAGATAAAAACTTGATGCATGAAAGTACTGTTGCCAGGGGCTTTAGATTTTTCAGTTAAATAAGTTCTTGTTCATAAAAAGAAAACTCATGGCCAAAAAATGGGGAAATGATCCCTGCAACCTGCAACCTGACAGTTCATGAGCATTTTAAAATTTATATAAAAGAAAAATCAATATACAACTAAATCTTGAAAGTTTATATTATATCCATTAATTTATTTCGTGCTTTTAAAGACCGTTTATATCCTGTTATAACTTAAATCACTGAATTTCAATAATGTTTTATAATTCATCTTTTAGTAGGAGGAATTGAATTTGAGCAAAGTATTTATTACCAGTGCACTCCCTTATGCAAACGGACCCTGCCATTTAGGGCACTTAAGATCAACTTACATACCTGCAGATATTTATGCACGTTATAACCGGATGAATAACGTTGAAGTGCTTTTTGTTTGTGCCACAGATGAACATGGAACTCCAATTGCAGTTAGGGCAGAAGAAATAGGGAAGTCTCCTAAAGAAATTGCAGATAAATTTCATAAAATGATTAAAAACGATTTAGATGCGTGTAATATATCCTTTGATTACTTTTCAAGGACTACCGACCCCATCCACTATGAAATAGGGCAAAATTTCTTTTTAAAACTCTATAAAAATGGATACATCTATGAAAAAACAATAAATCAGCCTTATTGTAATGAATGTAAAAGATTTTTACCGGATAGATACGTAGAAGGGATATGTCCTCATTGTAAGGGGGAAGGAGCAAGGGGAGACCACTGTGAATCATGTGGAAGACATTTAGATCCTATCCAGCTTGAAGAACCAGCGTGTCTTATTTGCAGTTCTACCCCTGAAATTAAAGAATCTACACACTATTTCTTTAAATTAAGCCATTTTGAAGAATATTTAAAAGAATGGATAACTGGAAACAGGGAATTACCATCGAATGTAAAAAATTACGCTCTCGGGTGGATTAAAGAAGGTTTAAAAGACTGGATCCTTACAAGAGACATGGAATGGGGTATACCTGTTCCACTGGAGGAAGCTGAGGGTAAAATAATATATGTATGGGGAGAAGCATTCCTTGGATACATATCAGCAGCAGCACAGTGGAGTAGAAAAAAAAATAAGCCGTGGGAAGATTACTGGAATGATAAAGCTGTTCATTTTATTGGTAAAGACATTATATACCATCATGCAATATTCTGGCCTGCATTACTCATGGCATACGGATGTAAACTTCCAGCAAACGTGGTTGCCGGGGAATATCTCTCACTTGAAGGCAAAAAAATGTCAACAAGTAAAAACTGGGTAATTTGGGCATCTGAATTTCTTGAAAAGTTTGAATCAGACATTCTAAGATATTACCTTGTTATAAATGCCCCTTTAAATCGTGACACTGACTTTTCGTGGGATGATTTCAGGCGGAGGGTTAACGACGAACTTGCTGATGTTCTGGGGAATTTTTTACACAGAACTTTCTCATTTACAGACAGATTCTTTGAAGGAAAAATTCCAGAACCTGCTGAACTTGATGAATACGATGAAGAATTTAAAGAAAGAATAAAGGCGATTCCTAAGGTTGTTTCTAAGCTTATTGAAAGTTTTAAGTTCAGAGAAGGTCTTATTGAAATAATTAGACTTGCAAAATTCGCTAATAAATATTTTAATGACCAGGAGCCGTGGAAGGCTGTAAAAGAAAATTCAAAGAAAGCTGCAAACTGCTTATATCTATGTAATCAGCTTGCAAAAACCCTTGCTGTAATTTTAGCTCCTTATATTCCAATAAAAGCAGCACAAATCGTTGAAGTAATGAATTTAGAAAACTTTGAAACTTGTAGATGGAAAAAAGCGTCTGAATTTGTTCCTGCAGGTCATAAAATTGGTAAACCTAAACCATTATTTAAAAAAATTGAAGATGAGATAATAAAGAAGGAAAAAGAAGAACTTTACAAAAATTTAAAGGACATGAAGATATGAAAAACATTATAAGTATTGAGGATTTTGCTAAAATCGATTTAAGAATAGGTGAAATAATCAAAGCTGAACGTGTGGAAGGCTCAGAAAACTTATTAAAATTAAGAGTTGATGTTAAAGAAAAGAAATTGCAGATTGTTGCAGGTCTTGCTAAAAAATACTCTCCAGAAGAGATAACAGGACAGAAAGTAGTAGTGTTTGTTAATTTAAAACATGCTAAACTCTTTGGAATAAAATCAGAAGGCATGATCCTGGCAACATCTCGTAATTTAAGTGTTTTGACAGCTTCAGACGCTGAAATTGGGGAAAAAATTAAATAAAAACACATTCTGAATTTCTTAACTAATACATTATGGAAATAAAATGAGCGAATCAGTTTTAATTGCACGGGCTGAGAAGTTTCTCGAGAAAATAAAGCGTCAAAGAGTCCAGGTAGATAAAACAAAAGACTTTGAAAGCTTTATTGTTGTCTACCATTATCTTAAAGATAATATGGGCGGGTTATACGATTTTAGAGACGCCATGGAGATAAAAGGATATAAAACTCCATATAGTTCTCTAATTCGCCCTTCTCATTTTATTACAACTGAATTAAGGGCAGATGAGGTTCATGATATTTCCCGTCAAACACAATACTTCAGAATGAAAGCCGCAGCTAAAAAAAACATTTTGGATAGGGTTAAATCATCTATAGCATCTCATAAAATTGCAATAGGACATCTGGAGGAATTTGTAACCATAAAATGTAAGGTATGTAAAAGACAGTTTAAAAGACACCAGATTGAACTGGTTGAATCTAAAAAATGTACATGCGGAGCTGCTGACTTGATATTAGAGCAGAATAGAAATGGAGTATACAGATTAGACATTATAAAATACTTGCCATTATCTGGAGAATACATGCTTAGAATGTCTGATCTGCCATCTCTGGGGAGAGAAGCATTCAGGAATATTGTTAGAATCCTTAAACACGAGAAAAGAGGCATAGTAAAAACACTTTCCCTTGTGGTGAAAGTTTTTGAAGACGGCAGATGGATTAGAAAAAGAGTGCACATGGATGCTGAAGATGACAAGAATTATGAGCGGGAAATCAGAAAAGAATACGGCCCTAATGCACGTATAGAATTTTTACAGTTTCACCGGAAAAAACCAGCTATTATAAATGATCGGCATGTTCAAACAGCCCTTTCAATAGCGTATGTAAAGTGTGCTGCTGAAATTGCAGATAGAACCATGGAAAATGTTCTTGACGTGGTTTTAAAAAATAAAGAAAATGTTAAAATTTACGACCTGGCACTTAAAAAAGCTACTGAATTTGCTGCTTCAATAGTAGATGATGTTGAAGAAAGAAATTTACTAAAAGAAGATAAATTGATAGAGTTATTAACAGAGAATAACCTTTATAATGATGTTATTGATAAAGAGCTTCAAGAAGACATAGACGCAAGAAAAAAAATAAAGAGGAAACTTTTTATTGAAATGCCAAGAATATTGATTTTATGGGACATTGCAAAGTACTATTTAACAACTTCATATGACCGGAGGAACAAATATTCTGGACCATTTCCTAATCTCCGTCCAAATCTTGATACAAATCAATTAAAAGCATTTCAAGATTTTGACAGCGAAGTTGTTACAATTTTAAGGAAATATACTGATGAAAAAATAGAATATATTCCTAATATTAAAGAAGTGGTTGCTAAAAAGTTTGAAATTGAAAATAAGGTTAAAGGTCTTCACGTTAAATCTAATCCACCTGCTTTAGGTGCAGCGATTTTAAATACTTCTGCTAATTTATCTGTCGAAAAAGCAGCTTATTTGTTTTCTGTAAATGATTCAAAAGTTTTAAAAGAGAGGGATAAAATTGAAACTTTTGGAAAACCAACCTCAAAAAAGGCAAAACAGTTCCTGGACCTTATTAAAAAATAATTTAACCTTTCAATTAACTTTTTTAAATATGTCATCAGTAAAATTTATCTTTTTGTAGTATCAAATCAAATATATGGTGATATTTTGGGTCGTGAGATATACATTAACAGACCATTATCTTCACAGGTTATCATGGAACTTCTGGATAAGTATCCTGATCTTAAGAAAATAAAGTCCCCAAAGAGCCTTTATATCAGAACTTCAAAGAAGTATCTTGATGCACTCTCCAAACTGGGGATTGAAGTTGAACCTGTGATAAAAAGGGGCAGGCCAAAGAAATACGGTGTTAATGAATCTGAAAAAGTCCATGACATGTTAATGGAAGGGTTTACCCCAAAAGAAATATCAGAAAAGCTGGATATACCACTAAAAACTGTTTACTATCTGAAAGATACTGAATTAAAGCGTGGGAGAAAACCTAAATATTCTAAAGAAACAGAAAATGAGGTTAAAAAATTGCATGAAGAGGGGTTTACCCCAAAAGAAATATCAGAAAAGCTGGATATTCCATTAAGGACTATCTACAGCCTTATTAAGCGTTGATTAACTTTAGGTTATTATATCCATTTTACATCTGCAGTTGTGAAAACATATCTGTTTGAAAATGAAGGGTTAAAAAAACGATTAGTCTGGCTTGATGTTCCAAATGACTCAGTTATACTTTTTCGGGCATAAAAATTAATACGATCACCTAAGGGATTTTTGTCGCTGTTCTTTAGGATGGGGGAGGAAGCAGTGATACGAAGCTGAATTCTAATTTTGTTGTGGGTTGCATTAAATCCAAAATTTTTATAATCCACCTTTATAATTTTAACGTTACAGGGGTTAAGAAGCCATGGAGTTTCTCTATAGTATCTATGAAAAGGATCATCTCTACGTCCACTAGGATAAATAGCAAAACTATTAATATTTGCACCTTCTATTGCTCCACTTCGTGCTGCAGCCATAGCCTGATTTAATTCAACATCCTCACCAAGGTGTGAAGTGATTCCCATTACTATTATCACGATAAAACCTGTTAAAAAAACCAGTTCTATACTTACCTGGCCCTGTGCATCCATGAACCATTACTGGTTATCCATATTAATATAATTATCCTTAATAAAGCACTGACTAACTTAAATTGTAGAGATAACTATCCAGCTGTTTCCATCAGGACCTTTAACATTTTTAATAATGTAACTCTGATTTCCACGCATTGAAACTGCGTTTTCTATTAATTTATCGCTGGATGAGATTCTTTTAGGATTTATAAATGATTTACCCATCTTTCCATCAATTAAAACAAAAACACCTGAAGAATTGACCCTAATATTATAACTTTTATCTGAAATGTTTGAAGGTAAACTTAAAGTTACTGCATGACTATCTCCTCCATTATAAACTTTATTAATGGCTCCTGCAACATATTCAGCAGTCATACGAGCATTTCCATGCATATCAGTGCTTGAAGCAGCATCAATTCTTTCTGATGCAACCGATATGATACTGCTTACAATTACAAGAATTATAATGGATGCAAAGATAAGTTCAGTGGTGATAATTCCTCTTCTGTCCATATGATTGATATCTCTGTAAAACTACTTAAAAATTGCGGTATACCATTGAAGATTTTGATTAACCTAACTTTTAGATTTTTTTGTCATTGAATTCGCCGGATGATGGTGACTATCTGATGGCCAGAGCAGAATATATTTTTGATCACGGCGAAGGGTCGTTCCCATGGCGCTCTTTTACGTGTGATTCTCTGGCTGCGCAATTTTTGTCTGATAGTTATTTTATGTCCGCGAACATTTCTATCCATGGTGGCGTTATAACCCTTACAGGGCACTCCAAAATATCTTCTGTCCCTGTAAACTACTTCCCCAGGTTCACTAAGGTCTATTTGGCTGTTATGCACATTCGCAGGAGTGATTTCCACAGATCTTATCAAACCGTGATCAATATCGGTTTTAAT
>Ga0209105_100768_pt1 | contig 9876 bp, 7 predicted proteins | sample SedPBSmetaG_FD_184158 | JGI IMG/M metagenome (GOLD analysis project Ga0209105, IMG submission 184158) | Freshwater sediment bacterial and archeal communities from Indian Creek, Illinois, USA to study Microbial Dark Matter (Phase II) -... | ecosystem: Environmental > Aquatic > Freshwater > Creek >...
GTTTAGAAGCGGTTTTTGATTATCTTATTTTTTTCAAGTATAGTTTTATTCAAGCGGGCTGTAGTATAACGGCAGTATACACCCTTGGGGTGGGTGCGACCCGGGTTCAATTCCCGGCAGCCCGACAGATTTAGTTAAAAAAATTATAAGTGGAGTAGAGATTAAAAAATATCTCAATTTAATAAATAAACAAAATTAAAATTAATCAAAACATGAATACGAGGTCTATTTTTAATCATTATTGGAAATTCATTAAAAAATATCTTGCTTCTCAAGTGTTTTTTTTAGCATGCTACGGAATAGCCGTAATCGGCACCACGGTTATTATCCCGCTTGTTTATAAAGAAATAGTTGATGCTATGGTGGTTAGATCGCCAGAGACATCCGAAAAATTAATGACTCTAGTCTTTATAATGGCGATTACTATTGTTGTTTATAATATTTTTTTCCGCGTTGCTGATTATGTTTTAGTTAAATCTCAAAGCAAAATGATTAAAGAGCTTCAGGACTATGCGTTGGAAAAACTACAGAGTCACTCTTACACCTTTTTTTCTAATGCTTTTGTGGGTGGATTGGTCGCTAAAACAAGACGTTTTGTAACCGCTTTTGAAACGCTTCATGATCAATTCATTTTCCATATATGGATGAACGGCATAGCTTTAGTTAGTTCTCTCTTTGTTTTATGGCATCAATCCTGGACTTTAGGGGTCGCTTTTTTTGTTTGGCTTGCTTTTTACGCTTTACTTGTTCGTTTTATGGTCAAGTGGCAAATTCCTAAAAGCCTTGATAGCGCTCAAGCTGACACAAAAACAACATCTAAATACGCGGATATTGTTACTAATATTTTGACAATAAAAATGTTTGGCCGGGGAAAAAAAGAAGAAGAGGACTTTGCGAAAGAAACTGATAACCAAGAAAAAAAGAGGACTGCCGCCTGGATACAGCAAAGTTTTTGGAATGGATTGTTTCAAGGAATTGTTATAGGAATCTTTAATATTATCATTATCTGGGTAGCGGTTGATTTATGGATTCAAGGAGTTATTTCTGCCGGAACGATTGTTTTGGTACAAGTCTATGTTTTAAATAGTTTTGATATTGTTTGGGGTATAAGTAGAAATATCATAAGATCTTCAGCAGCTCTTACTGACGCGGCAGAGATAGTTGAAATTTTTGATGAAATCCCAGAGGTTCAGGACCCTAAAAATCCGGAACATCCAAAAATCAACCAAGGAAGGATAGAGTTTAAAGATGTTAGTTTCTCTTATCAAAATTCCAATAAGATTTTTGAAGGACTAAATCTAGTGATTGAACCCGGAGAAAAAGTTGCTCTAGTCGGTCATTCGGGCGCAGGTAAAACGACCATTACTAAACTTTTATTGAGATTTATAGATATTCAAAATGGAAAAATTGAAATAGATGGTCAAGATATCACTCGAATAAAGCAAGACGATCTAAGAGATAATATCGCTTATGTTCCCCAAGACCCATCTCTTTTTCATAGGTCTCTTTGGGAAAATATAGGATATGGTAATCCAAGGGCGACCCTTTCTGATATTATAGACGCTGCTAAGCAAGCGCATGCTCATGAATTTATTGAAAAACTTCCACAAGGTTATGATTCGCTCGTTGGAGAACGCGGTATTAAGCTTTCAGGAGGAGAACGCCAGCGAATCGCTATTGCCCGGGCGATGCTCAAAAAATCGGCAATCGTTGTTTTAGACGAAGCCACTAGCTCTCTTGATTCTTTGGCAGAGAAAAAAATCCAAGAAGCGTTGGAAAAATTAATTAAAGATAAAACCACTATTGTTATTGCTCATAGATTATCAACAATAAGAAAAATGGATAGGATTGTCGTTCTCGAGGACGGAAAAATAGCAGAAATAGGGACTCATAAAGAATTATTGAATAAAAAAGGAATATATTTAAAACTTTGGAAAAGCCAAGTCGGCGGATTTATAGCCGATGGAGAATCTTGAGTTAGGTAGCTTTAAAAAACTTAAACAAATTTGTAAAGCTTGGGCTTCTCGTTATTCGCTCTAATTTCTCATCTTTTAATTGAGAAATTTTTGTTTTGTTGATAGAATTGAAAGAGAAGCAACACTCAATTTCACGATTGAAACCGTTAAAAAATACCGACGTATTAGGTATTTTGAAAAAAAATGATGGGGGGAGAATTATTTTAAAATAAAATTTTAGTAATATGACAAATGAAAAATTTAGCAAAGGCGAAATAATAATTTATAAAACCCGGCAGGGGCCGGAAATTCGAGTTAAATTTGAAAAAGACACGGTATGGCTTGACGCACATTTAATAGCGCGGCTTTTTGATGTTAATCGCCCGGCAATAGTCAAACACATAAACAATATTTATAAAACCGCTGAATTAAACAAAAAATCAACTTGTTCCATTTTGGAACAGGTTGCCGCAGATGGAAAAATAAGGAAAATGAATCTTTACAATTTGGATATGATTATTTCTGTTGGGTATAGAGTTAATTCCAAGCGGGCAACACAATTCAGAATATGGGCGACAAAAACGATTAAAGAGCATTTAGTTAATGGTTATACCATAAATGAAAAACGGCTTTTGCAGTCACGTAATCAATTAAAAGGGTTACAAGAAGCCATTAATTTTTTACAAGAAAAAGCCGAGCGTGAACTTTTATCCGGTCAAGAACAGGAAATTTTAAGTTTACTTGCTAATTATTCCAAGACATTTACCCTTCTTGAACAATACGATAAAAGAAATCTTTCATTGGTTAAAAAAGCAAAGGGAAAATTTGTTTTAAAGTATAAAGATGTAAAACAAGTGATTCAGGAAATAAAGAAAAATTTGATTAATAAAAAAGAAGCCAGCGATTTATTCGGACAAGAACCCGAAGAAAAGTTTAAAGCAATTTTAGGAAATATTTATCAGACATTTGATAAAAAAGAATTATATGGTTCTTTGGAAGAAAAATCAGCGCATCTTTTGTATTTTGTCATTAAAGACCATCCTTTTGTTGATGGAAATAAGCGGATTGCTTCGTTTTTATTTGTTTATTTTCTGGACAAAAATGATTATCTTTACCGAAAAAATGGGGAGAAGAAAATTAATAATAGCGCTTTAACAACTCTGTCGCTTTTAATTGCTGTAAGCGACCCCAAGGACAAAGATATTTTAATTAAAATCACCACCAATTTATTGGATGATAAATTATGATGCTCTACGAAAAAATTTAAAAACAACAGAACATAAATAATTATGAAAAACCTATTAGACAATTTAAAAAATTTACTTCAGAAAGACGAGCGTTTGGTTAGTAAGGGCGAACTCCTAAAAAATAAAATTATTGAGCTGGCAATAAAGCTGGATAAAGAGCTTATTAAGCTTCTTTTGGCAGACAAGCAAATGAAAGAGATATTTTTTACGGAAATAGGCAAAGCAACAATTTTTGATAAGGATAAATTCATAAAATTTGTTTCCAACAAGCAGTTTTTGCCAGACAGCTATACGGCATTTAAGAATAAAATCGGTTTGACTGAAGACGACGAGTTCATAAAAGAGAAAAAAGAAGTTGTGCTCTCTTGGCCCTATAAAGATTGTGTTTTAGAAGGTGGTATGACCAAAGAGGACCAAAAACGAGATGAGATTTTCTGGAATGAAATTTTAGCGCCGGATGAAATAAGCCGTTTAATTGATCCGAAAGTTTTTACCAACACAAAACGAATTGATAAAAATGGCGAGCATAAATTAGACGGATTTAGAATTGACGAAAACAGAGATATAACAGACAATCTAATTATCAAAGGCAACAACCTTTTAGCCCTTCACTCTCTCAAAAAACGCTTTACCGGAAAAGTAAAACTGATTTATATTGACCCGCCGTATTACTTTTATGATACAAAACAAGAAGATGCTTTTAAGTATAATCCAAACTTTAAATTATCTAGTTGGTTAACTTTTATGAAAAACCGCTTAAATATCGCAAAAGAATTCCTTTGTAACGATGGTTCTATTTTTGTGCAAATAAATGATGACGGCTATTCTTATTTAAAGGTAATTTTAGATGAATTGTTTGGAATAGAAAATTTTATTGTTTCTATTTCTGTTAAAGTTACTTCTGAAAGTGGTGTCAAAGTTTCAGCAAATAAACCGGTACGAGTTAAAGAACATATTTTGGTATACTCAAAGACCAATAAATGGAAATATAATCGTCAGTTTATCATAGATTATAACTATGATCCCAACTATTCTTATTTTGTAGAGAATCTGCAAAGTTCGCCTAGCCAGTGGAAAATAAAAAATATCAAAGATAAATTCAAGGAGTTATACAAAAAAGAAGATTTTAATGAAAAAGATCTATTGAATCTTCAAATAGAATTCAAGGATAATATTTTTTCTGTTAGAGATATTTCTGCCAGTTTAAAGGAAAGATTTGGTAATAATCTAGACCAATTTTTTGTAATAGATAAAGAGAATGGCAAAAAAACAATTTTATGGAAAAAGGGAGAAATTGTTTTCTTTCGAAATAAAGTTCGTGACTTCGATGGGAAATTTTACCCAGTTAAATATTTAAGTGATATTTGGATTGACATAAGTTGGGACGGCATAGCAAACGAAGGTGACGTCACCTTAAAAAGAGGTAAAAAACCGGAGCGCTTGATTAAAAGAATAATTGATATGGCTTCAAATCCAAATGATATTATTATGGACTTTTTTGCCGGGACTGGAACTACTTGTGCAGTTGCTCACAAAATGGGTCGGCAATACATAGGGATTGAACAACTTGATTACGGAAAGGATAGTGCGGTTGTGAGATTAAAAAATGTTATTAACGGCGATCAGTCCGGTATTTCAAAATTAGTTGCTTGGAAAGATGGTGGCGATTTTGTCTATCTAGAACTTATGAAATGGAACGAAAATTTTGTGGAGAAAATTCAGAAAGCAAAAACAAAAGATGAACTTAAAAACTTATGGGAAACAATGAAAGAAAAGGCATTTTCGATTTATAAGGTTGATATTAAAGAAATTGACGAACACGCAAAAGATTTTGAAGATTTATCAATTAAAGACCAAAAAAGATTTTTGCTGGAATGTTTAGATAAAAATCATCTTTATGTTAATTACAGCGAAATTGACGATGAAGAGTATGGGGTGAGTGAGGAAGATAAGAAGTTAAATAAGGAGTTTTATGGAAATTAATTACTTATTTAATTTTTGGGATAATTTTTTTGCAATTATGAGTATTGTTGTGAGCTCACTTGTTGCATTTTGGATTTATAAATTGTCAAAACAATTGTCAGCTAAAGAAAGATATAAACACGAGGTTAAAATTACAGAAGAAATAAGAAAATTAAAAATTTATTCTAGTGTAATTTTGGCAGATTCTTCAAAATATCATCCGTTACGGACAGATGGTGCGAATAAAACATACTACAAGCAGGGTGCTGAATTGTATGAGGTAATATCAGAATATGGAGTTCAATTCATTTTAATGCCAAGCGATGAAAATATTCCTGTGGGTTTAGTGCCATTTGAATGGATAGAGTATGTCAGAGATTATGACAGTGAAGACAATAAGTCGATAATTGTCTGTAAATTCAAGGGTATTAAATGGTATAAGAATTTTAATTCTCCTTTTAGGGAAATTAATTATATTTATAAAAATCCGAATTATAAAGAAAATTCAGATCCAAGTTTTATGATGTATACAACAGTGAAACCAGTAAAACCAGATAATTTAAATGCTGGTAAGAAATGACTATGCTCTACGAAACATTTAATTCATTAAAAGAAGCTCACGGAGAAGATTTTTTTACTTCTCGGATTGATAATGAGATAGCTCAAAATCTCAATCCAAAGTTTGAGTTGCGCGAGTATCAGAAAGAGGCATTAGGCCGTTTTGATTTTTATTTTAGCGAATTTCAAAAAAGAAAATTTCCGACGCAACTTCTTTTTCATATGGCAACGGGTTCTGGCAAAACACTGGTTATGGCTGCCAATATTTTACAACTCTACAAGCAGGGTTGCCGCAATTTCATCTTTTTTGTAAACAGCATAAATATCATAGAAAAAACAAAAGATAACTTTCTAAATCCCTTATCTGAAAAATATCTTTTTGCTCCAAAAATTAAGTTTGATGAGAGAGAAGTTTTTATAAAAGAGGTTCAAAATTTTGAATCTGCAAGCACAGAAGATATAAATATTCTTTTTACAACTATTCAGGAATTACATATTCGTATGTACCATCCGCGAGAGAATATTTTGACTGAAGAGGACTTTGAGGGAAAAGAGATCGTTCTTATTTCTGATGAGACGCATCATTTACAGACAATAACTAAGCAAACTAGAGAAGAGGTGGAGATGGAAAAAAGCTGGGAGTATACGATTCTTAAGAGAATTTTTGGGAAAAACCTCAAAAACATTTTATTGGAATTTACCGCAACGATTGACTTAGGCAACCAAAACATCCGACAGAAATACGAAGACAAAATTATTTTTCAATACGATTTAAAACAATTCAGGTTAGATAAATTCTCAAAAGAGATAGAAGTTTTGCAGGCGGACTTGGAACCGATTAACAGAGCTTTACAAGCCATAATTTTAAGCCAATATCGCAGAAAAGTTGCCGAGAAAAACAAGCTACACTTAAAGCCGGTGCTCCTTTTTAAGTCTAAAAGCATCAAAGAATCAAAAGAGAATTATGATAACTTTTTAGAGAAAATAAAAAGTTTGTCTTCAAAAGACATTCAAGAGATAAACTCGCGGGTAAAAGGAACGGACTTGGAAAGGGTGTTTAATTATTTTCAGAAAGAGAACATAAGTTCTGAAAATTTAATCAGGGAATTGCAGGAGGATTTTGCCGAAGAAAAATGCATGCTTTTGGATTCCGAAAATGTTAATGAAGAAAAACAGCTAATCCTGAACTCTTTAGAGAGCAAAAACAACGAAACACGGGCAATTTTTGCGGTAAATATGCTTAATGAAGGTTGGGATGTGTTAAATTTGTTTGACATTGTAAGGTTGTATGACACGCGAGACGGAAAATATGTTCGTGGCAAGTACAAGCCTGGCAATACAACAATGGGAGAGGCACAACTTATTGGCAGAGGAGCAAGATATTTCCCGTTTCAGTTAGATGAAACACCCTCCGCCGCTTACGCTATGGCGAGCAGCAGGGAGGATAAATATAAAAGAAAATTTGATGAGGACATAGAAAATGAGTTGCGAATTGTAGAGAAATTACACTATCACAGCGCACACAATCCCGATTATATTAGTGAAATAAAAAGTACACTTAAAGAAATTGGTATTATGCCGGAAACACATGTTCAGATAGATTTATTTATCAAGCCGGCTTTCAAGAAAACCGAATTTTGGAAAAATGGAGTGATTTTTATAAATGATAGAGTGGCAAACTCAAGGACAGAGATTTTTAGTTTGGACGATGCAAAAATTGAGCGTGATTACTCATATAAATTGAGAACCGGAGAGATAAGAGAAGAGGTTATTCTGGCTGAAGGCGAAGAGGTAAAGCCGGCAAAAGCCGTGGTACGCAGTAAAATGAAATATAAATTTTCTGATTTTGGAGAGAATATAGTTAGAAGCGCGTTAGATAAATTTGAGTTCTATAAATTTGAAACATTAAAAAAATATTTTCCCCACATTAAATCAGTTAGAGAATTTGTTCTATCTTCTAATTATTTAGGCGGAGTTGAGATAGAAGTTTCGGGACCAAAAAATAAGTTAAACAAACTAACACCAATCGAGAAATTGGGAGCAGCTTTATTTGTGGTTAAAAGCATATCGGAAAAAACAAAGATAAGCACTTCAGAATTTAAAGGGACCACTCGGTTTAAGGCCAAAAAATTATGGGAGATTTTCAAAGATAAGAAAGTAAAAGTAGATAAAGAAGATTTAAATAGAAGAGAATTAAAAGAAATTGATTTAGCAAAAGAAGATTGGTATGGCCAGACCGGGTTTTACGGCACAAGCGAAGAAAAAAGTTTTATTAATTTTATTAGCGAGTTTATAGAAAGATTAAGAGAAAAATATTCAGATATTGTTTTGTTACGGAATGAAAAATTTTTCCAAGTTTTTGATTTTGACAAGGGTAGGATATTTGAGCCAGATTTCGTGATGTTATTAAAAAAAAGAAACCATAAAATTACTATTTATCAGATATTTATTGAACCTAAGGGAGATTTATTTATAGATAGTAAGGGCGGATTTAAAAACTCTAAAGAAGGTTGGAAGCAAGAATTTTTACGGGAGATGGAAGGAAAAGCACAACTTCAGAGAGATTTGATTATGGAAGTAGAAAATAAACAATTCAAGTTAATAGGACTACCATTTTACAATGAGAAATTAAAGAAAGAATTTGAAAAAGCTTTAGAAAATAAAATACTTTCCTAAACTATAAATTGCCTTTGTTATTATTTTGTAGATCATTGTCCTCTAATAATTTTAGAAAAATAAAACGACAAATTGGTAAAAAAAATGAATTTACAGTTATTAATAAATAATGCAAGCGCATTTAAAAAATCTGCTGAAAGAAGCCTTGGGCAAAGACCATTGAACGAATCCCATGTTGAGTCTTTCATTGTACCTGCTATTGTGAGTTTAGCTTTTTCTATTGAACTTTATCTTAAATTTTTACTTGCTAAGAATGAAATATCAGAAAGAAGCCATGATTTATCAGAATTATTTGATAAGCTTGATCTGATAACACAACAAAAGATAATCAATTCAACCGGTTATGATAAAAATAAATTCAAATTATTGCTTTACAAACACGCAGAGACATTCATTGAGTGGCGATATCTTCATGAAGTAGAAACAGATATAGAAGTAAATCTTGATTTTATGCAAAAACTGGCAAGCTCTATTGAGTCAATTGTTTTATTATTACTTAACAATTCACAAACTAAAGCATAAAATTAAACTCAATTTTAATTTTAAACAAAATACTTAATGGATATAAATTTAGCAAAAATTTAGTTTTTGGGAATAAAGCATACATGATACAAAAAGAAAACAATTTCGCGTATATTGATGGAGCGAATTTGCACAGGGGTATTGTTAGTTTTGGATGGAAACTTGATTACGCTCGCTTTCGCGTCTGGCTCTCTGACAAATACAGCGCAAGCCGTGCTTATATTTTCATTGGCCTCATCCCCAAGCATAAAGACCTTTATACCTACCTTCAGGAGACGGGATTTACTCTTATATTCAAAGAGGTTGTTTATGATGGTGACGGCAAGCCGAAAGGAAATTGCGACGCCGATCTAGTTTTGCAGGCGGTGCGCGATATGTACGAAAATAAATTTGATAAGGCAGTTATTCTATCAAGTGATGGCGATTATGCCAGCTTGGTGAAATTCCTTCATGAACGAAGTAAATTAAAAACTATATTATCACCTCACATAAAAGACCTTTGCTCATTTTGCTAAAAAGAACAAACGCTCCGATTGCCTATTTGAACGACCAAAAGTCCATTTTGCAGACCCAAAAAGAAAAAGCCCCCGATAAGGACGAAACCTCATAAGGGTCTTTTTCGTATGGATTGATTATATATTATCAAACCAATATAATCTCTGTCAATCAATGGTCTCTGTGGATAACTAAAAGGTCGAAAATAATCCAAAATAGCTAATAATAATCCCCAAACAATCTCTTCGGCGAAGAGATTGTTTGGGGGAACACGAGAATCATCAAAATTTCGCCTGAGCGAAAGCTTGATGATTTAATTACTTTGCTTTAGAAACCCCTGCTTTGTTTATAATCCTAAGACACTTAATGCAAGTTGTAACTCTTCTTCCAAGGAGCCTTGTTTTTTGAAGGTTAGGCTGTTTTCTTTGTTTTGGAGTAGGGTTATAGTTGCCGCGAAGCTT
>Ga0209105_100770_pt1 | contig 9870 bp, 7 predicted proteins | sample SedPBSmetaG_FD_184158 | JGI IMG/M metagenome (GOLD analysis project Ga0209105, IMG submission 184158) | Freshwater sediment bacterial and archeal communities from Indian Creek, Illinois, USA to study Microbial Dark Matter (Phase II) -... | ecosystem: Environmental > Aquatic > Freshwater > Creek >...
GAATGGGGTTCAAGAGGTCGCAGGTTCAATTCCTGTCACCCAGACCAAGAAATTAAACACTTGTTAGTTGCGTATTAATTATATCAGTAAAAGAAGCTCGTTAAGAGCTTCTTTTACTATTCCCAATGTCCGGCAGACAGGTCCCTGTCCCCTTGTCTGCCCTTCAGGATTAAGCCTCTTCGAAAAATTCCTTACCTAACCCACACTCCGGACAAACCCAATCATCCGGCAATGCTTCAAACGATGTACCGGGCGCTATACCGCCATCCGGATCCCCTACTGCTGGTTCGTAAACATATCCGCAAACTGTACATATCCACTTTTTCATAAAGTCCCCTCCTACAACTAACTCTTCAATTAATTCTTATAAAAAGTTAAACTTATTATACACCAATAAAAAATGGCTTTCAAATCTTTATTGTTCAGACGATATTTTCACTATTTCTTATGATAAGCGAAATAAAGCGATTGATAAGGTATATAATTTCCGGTTATAATGCTCTATCTGGATTGAGAGGTTATTTATTAATGAGTACTTTACATATAAAAGATTTTCAGGGCAAGAATGTACACTTTATTGGTATTGGCGGCATCAGTATGAGTGCTTTAGCTGAAATACTACTGTCAAAAGGTTATAACGTCAGCGGATCAGATTTATCAGATTCAGACCTGCTCAAAAAATTAGCAACTAAGGGAGCAAAAATACATATAGGTCACGACCCTTCTTTCATAGATAATGCTGATATAGTTGTTTATACCGCTGCTGTAAAATATGATAATCCCGAGCTTCAGGAATCTTTTCGCAAAAATCTACCGACACTGCAGCGCGCCGAATTACTGGGGCAGATTATGCAGACTTTTCCCATATCAATCGGCATATCGGGTAGCCATGGAAAAACCACCACCACTTCCATGATTTCTATGGCTATGTTAAAAACCGGACTTGATCCTACAATTCTTATAGGTGGTGAATTGAATGATATAGGAGGAAACGTACGCATAGGACAAAGTCCCTATTTTATAACTGAAGCCTGTGAATACGTTGGCAGTTTTCTCCACTTTCATCCTTACATAGCAGTCATACTGAATATAGACCGTGATCATCTTGACTACTTTAAAGACATTGATCATATTTACGATACTTTCCTTAAGTTTGCAAGACTCGTTCCACTAGATGGGTATGTGGTGGGATGCATAGACGACCCCTTAGTTAAAAAGCTTATGAGCGAAATAAGCTGCAATAAAATAAGTTATGGAATTTCGGAAAAAGCAGACTTAAACGCTGAAAACTTTGAATTTGATTCATCAGCTTGTGCCTCATTCGAAGCTAAGTACAAAGGTCAGGTTTTAGGCAATTTTTCCATGAAAGTTCCCGGTCTGCACAATATATACAATGCTCTTGCAACATTAGCAACCATTAAAGCCATGAACCTACCGACAGATGGTATCAATGAAGCTCTACAGCAATACACTGGAACAAAACGGCGTTTTGAATACAAAGGTAACTTAAAAGGTATAACAGTAATTGACGACTATGCGCATCATCCCACCGAAATAACGGCTACTCTTTCAACCGCAAAAAAATTATCCTATAATAAAATCTGGTGTGTATTTCAACCTCATACTTACACTCGTACGAAAAAGCTATTCCACGAGTTTGTATCTGCATTAAGCGGAATTGACAATGTAATATTAACCGATATTTACTCGGCACGGGAAAAATATACCGGTGAAATACACTCTCGTCATCTATCCGACTCTATAGCAAATAATGGTGAAAACTGCACTTATATAGCTTCATTTGACGAAATTGCCGAATACTTAAATAAAAACGCACAATCAGGAGATCTCGTAATAACAATGGGAGCAGGTGATGTTCATATTGTAGGTGAAAAACTCTTAAATATGATTTAAAACAACCCGCTAATGTTACCATCTGCATCTATATCGATATTTTCAGCAGCGGGACGCTTCGGCAACCCGGGCATTGTCATAATTGAGCCTGTCAAAGCCACGACAAAACCAGCTCCTGCCGATACCCTGATTTCTCTCACATTAAGCTTAAAACCTTTTGGCGCTCCTTTGAGCGCAGGGTCATCCGACAAAGACATCTGCGTCTTGGCGATACAAACCGGCAATCTACCATATCCCATATCGGTCAAAAGATCCATGGATCTTCTCGCTTCTTTACTGTATGTAACACCATCAGCCCTGTAAATCTCTCTTGCAATAGTGTCTATCTTATCTTTTATAGATGTATCCAGGCAATATAGAGGAGAAAATGTATTTTTATCGTTTATCGCTTCCAATATGAGCTCACCTAAAGCAATACCTCCCTCACCCCCACGCGCAACCACCTCCGATACAGCAGCTCTAACTCCCATTTCAACGCAATGTTTTTTGACGCATTCCAATTCTTCCATACTGTCGGATGGAAACCTGTTTATCGCAACTACTACAGGCAATCCGAACTTCTTTGTTAGGTTTTCGATATGAACGTCCATATTGGCGAATCCGTGTTTTAAGACTTCAATGTCATTATTGTTTAATGAATTTGATGATACATCCGTATGGCATTTTAACGCTCGCACCGAAACAACAAGTACCGCCACTTCAGGAATTATCCCGGTAACCGGAGATACAATGTCAAAAAACTTTTCAGCTCCCAAATCAGCTGCAAATCCGCCTTCGGTTACAACATAATCAGCAAGTTTAAGCGCCATTTTAGTCGCTATAACCGAGTTATTTCCATGAGCTATGTTGGCAAATGGTCCACCATGTATAAATGCCGGCTGCCCTTCTATAGTTTGAACCAGATTAGGCTTTACAGCATCTTTTAGAATCATTGCTAATGCGCCTTCAACCTTAAGATCTTTTGCATAAACCGGTTGTTTGTCATAAGTCAAGGCAATCAGAATATTGCCGAGCCTACACTTAAGATCTATCAAATCAGAACACATACATAAAATCGCCATAACTTCTGAAGCTGCCGTGATATCAAATCCCGATTGTCTGGGATAGCCATCCGATTTACCACCTAATCCGGTTACTATATTTCTTAACTGTCTATCGTTTACATCAAGCGCACGCTTAACAAATATGCGTATGGGATCAATATTCAGCTCGTTTCCGTTGACAATATGGTTGTCCACAATTGCGGCTAAAAGATTCGTCGCTGCTGCAACCGCGTGAATATCACCGGTAAAATGAAGGTTTATATCTTCCATTGGTAATACCTGGGAATAACCGCCTCCTGTAGCTCCGCCTTTCATACCGAAAACCGGACCCATTGAAGGCTCTCTTAAGCAGAGCATCACTTTCTTACCGATCTTTCCCAAGGCTTGAGTGACTCCAACTGCAGTACATGTTTTGCCCTCTCCGGCAGGAGTAGGAGTTATGGCGGTCACATATATGAGTTTCCCGTTCGGTTTGTCTTTTAAGGTTTCAAATGCTTTTAAACTAATTTTGGCTTTATCTCTACCATACTCTTCAATATGCTGCTCTTCCAGACCTATATTATATGCAATCTCTTTTATGAGCTTCAATTGAACTTTTCGGGCAATTTCAATATCATTGAGCATTGACTTGGATTTCCTCCTGTTTCTTTATACACAATTGATTATTATAGCCGAATAAAAACAAAGTGAAAAGAAAAAATATTCTATGTATCTCATTTTTTCATTATCTTATGCCATATTTTATCGGCTTCATGCCTTATCCTTTCAATATCAAGCGTCTTTATTTCGCGATTTTCCATAATAACTTTCCCATCAACAATAACTGTCTCCACATCACAGCCACTTCCTGCATATACCAGTCCTGTTATAGGATCACTTTTAGGAAAATAATGAAGTGAATTCATATTTACAAGTATCAAATCGGCTTTCATGCCTTCACTTAGAACACCTATCTCATCATCCCACGAAAGTGCTGTGGCAGCATCTCGGGTAGCCATCTTAAGAGCTTGTTTCGCGGTTAATTCCCTTGCGTCATGTGTTATCGCCTTATTGACGAGTGCTGCTAAGTTCATCTCTTTTATAATACTTAAATTGTTATTGCTGGCGGCACTATCCGTACCTAAAGCTACTACGATATCCATTTTCATCATATCTGTAACCGGCGCAAAACCACTTGCAAGCTTCATGTTGCTTGAAGGACAATAAGCAACGCTAACATTTTTATCGAGCAAAATATCCATATCATCATCGGTTATATGTACACAATGAGCAGCTAAAGTAGCAACATCAAACACACCGGCTTCAAGTAGGCATTGAACCGGAGTTTGATCGTATTCCTGCATACAAAAGTCAAATTCCCAAGAAGTTTCCGCGACATGAATATGCATCATAGTGTCCAACTCATTTGCCAGGTCAACACATTTTTCGAGGTAATGCGGTTTACAAGTATAAATTGCATGAGGGGCCACTATCACTTTTATCTTGCCATCAGCTTGTCCATTCCACTGCCGCCAGAGCTCCCTAGCCTGCACAAGGCGCATATCGGATCTTTCGTCAGGCCCTTGAAGCCCTCTTGCCAATGCAGCCCTTATCCCAGAGAGCTCAACTGCTTCCGCTGTTTTATCCATAAACATATACATGTCGGCAAAGGTCGTTATTCCTTCGCCTATCATTTCGGCAATCGCTAAGCTTGACAGCCAGTATACGTCTTCCGAAGTCAGCATATCTTCAAGCGGCCAAATAGAGGAGAGCCAATCGTTGAGTCGTACATCGTTTGAATATCCTCTAAAAACCGTCATGGCTGAATGAGTATGTGTATTGATAAGTCCAGGCAAAGCCAGCTTCCCTTTGCCGTCGATGATCTGTCCATGGTTGTATGAAGTCGGAAGCCCGATTAGCTCACCTATGTAAACAATTCTATCTGCCTCAATCGCGATGCATCCATTTCTAAATTCATTCTCATTTTCATCCATAGTCACAATATGAACATTTTTAATCAGCATATTCATTTCCTCTCAGAAAGATCCAAAATAAGCCTTCTGCTCATCGGATAAACTGTCTATTTTTATTCCCATTGAGTTCAGTTTAATTACTGCCACTAGATTATCAATCTCATCGGGCACATTATATACTTTAGGTTCAAGGCTATGCTTGTTTTCCATCAAATGTCGTGCTGAAAGAGCTTGAAGTGCAAAGCTTAAATCCATGATCTCGGCAGGATGTCCGTCAGCTGCGGCAAGATTGACAAGTCTGCCTTCCGCCAAGAGATATAGTATTCTTCCGTCTTCCATAACATATCCTTCGATATTGTTACGAGAAGTCTTGACTGCAACGGCTAATTCTGTAAGATCAGTTTTACATACTTCAACGTCAAAATGACCTGCATTGGCAAGTATTGTTCCGTTTTTCATCTCTTTAAAATGCTCGCTGCGAATAACTTTTGTACAGCCTGTTACGGTGATAAAAAAGTCACCTATACAAGAAGCTTCATTCATAGTCATCACTTTGAAACCATCCATTACAGCTTCAATTGCTTTTATAGGATCAATTTCAGTCACAATTACATTTGCTCCTAAGCCTTTTGCTCTCAGTGCAACCCCCTTGCCGCACCACCCATAACCTGCTACTACAACATTTTTACCAGCGACTACCAGGTTAGTAGTTCTCATTATACCATCCCAAACGGATTGACCTGTGCCATATCTGTTGTCGAAAAGATATTTACATTGTGCGTCGTTGATTGCTATCATAGGGAACTTGAGTTTTCCTTCCTTTTCTCTTGCCCTTAACCTAACTAAACCGGTAGTGGTCTCCTCGCAACCTCCTATTACGCTGTTTAATAAATCTGATCTCGACGTATGCAACAGATGCACAAGATCCCCCCCGTCGTCTATCACTATTTGAGGACCAAAGTCGAGGGCCATATTGAGATGCTGCTCATATTCAGCATCAGTTGCCTTATACCAAGCGAAAACATCTATTCCTTCGTCAGCAAGTGCCGCCGCAACATCATCTTGCGTCGAAAGCGGATTACTTCCCGTAACGGATAGTTTAGCGCCTCCGGCAGCCAAAACTTTGCATAGATAAGCAGTTTTTGCCTCAAGGTGTACAGAAACCGTTATCTTTATACCATCAAAAGGTCTTTTTATAGTAAATTCATTCTCCAACAACCGCAAAAGGGGCATATGCGCTTTTACCCACTCGATTTTTGTCCTTCCGCTTTTTGCAAGACTAACATCCCTTATCACACTCATCAGGTTAATCCTCCCTCTATTTAGAAACACTAAAATGCTCGTTACGGATATTATACACCTGATTTTATATATTTCCATCATATTCTAGATTGGAGAATGTGAATAAGTGGTCATTTATTTAAGTGCTATTTTTTCGTTGACTTAAGTACTACAAGGTATATAATTGCGTATATTTAACCTGAAGTTAACAATGTTCCTACACACGACATGATAGAATTAGACACTCTAACTAAATAACAAGGAGGATTTTACAATGAAATTTGGCATACTAACCCTTCAAAAAGATGGAGCGGGGCAAAATTTTGCCAATATTAACCTGCTAAACCCAGCATCGATAATAGACCCGGTAAAATATGTCAAACATGCTTTAAAATCTGGTTTTAAAAATTTTGAAATAACATACGACATTAACACCATGGCTCCAGGCATATTCGACGAGATTAAAATAAGAGAGTTAAATGAACTTAAAAATAAACATGATCTTAGTTACTCCGTACATCTTCCTCTGTGGTCAGTGGAACTGGCGTGTCCTCACCCTTATATTCGCAACGCAGGTGTAAATTTGACTATAGATGCAATCAAAGTTATGGAAATTTTAGAACCAGAAACTTACATACTTCATGCTACAGGAGCTCTTGCAGCAGAATTTTTGCGTATGGAACTTCCGCCTTTTGTTGACGGCTTTATAGCAAAATATATGCTCAAATACTCGATTGAAGCAATCGAACAAATACTCGCTTCCACAAGAATTTCCTCGCGAAAGTTAGCCATCGAATGCATAGAATTTCCATTTGAACTTATGGATGATATGATCAAGAAAATGGACCTTAGTATTTGTTTGGATGTTGGGCATATTATAGCAGGATTCAGCGGCAATATCAGCAATGAGCGTTTTATAAAAAAGTATTATGACAGAATTTCTGAGATTCACCTGCATGATGCATATAAAAGACAAAATGGAGAAAAATATGATATAGCGGATCATCTTCCACTAGGCCGCGGGAGCCTCGATTATGTATGGCTGATAAACGAGCTTTACTCTAGGAGATACGATAAACGTGTTATATTTGAACTTGGGCTTAAGGAGTCTTTGGAATCGATGAAAGTTTTATCCGAGCATTTTGTAATCGATTTAAACAGCAATGCAATCACGCCTAAAAATGTTATCAAATAAAAAATATAAACAGCAAGGAGAAATTCACTTGGAAATTACCAATAAAAAACAAATAAGATCATGGGTTATGTACGATTGGGCAAATTCCGCATTTGCTACCACTATAGCCGGTGTTATGTTCCCTATATTCTATCAAGATGTGGCAGCTAGAGAGTTACCCGATTACTTGGCGACCGCCTATTTTGCGTATACCTCATCAATTGCGATGATTATCGTAGTCATATTAGCACCTTTTTTAGGCTCGATTGCGGATTATTCCCGTACAAAGAGACAGCACCTCGCAGTGTTTGCAATTTTAGGTATAACAGCAACTGCTCTGATGACAACCATCGTTTCCGGGGCTTATATATACGCATCCATTGTATTAATACTTGCAACTATAGGATTTTCAGGAAGCAATATATTCTATGACGCGTTTCTTCCGGAGATCACTACTCTTGAACAGCGCAACTACGTTTCGGCAAAAGGTTTTGCTTACGGTTATCTAGGCGGAGGGATACTATTAGCTGTGAACCTGCTTATGGTGCAATATCCTCATTGGTTTGGATTGAACGATGCCTTGTCGGGTACGCGTTTGTCTTTCATCACGGTTAGCGTTTGGTGGTTAATTTTTTCAATTCCCATTATTAAAAACTTAAAGGATACAAGAATCAACAGTATTTTGGCAAAAAAAGCAACTTATGCCGCATCGGCAAAAGCAGGGATTGCGGAGCTTGCCAACACACTAAAGACGATTTTAAAACATAAAGAGCTTCTCAAATTCCTCATAGCTTTCTGGTTGTATAACGATGCAATTGGCACCATAATCGGTTTAGCAGCAATTTTCGGTCGGGAAATAGGTATAGACATGCTATCGCTAATGGGAGCTATACTTTTGGTGCAATTAGCCGGCTTCCCTTTCACTCTGATTTTTGGTAAATATGCCAACAGAATAGGCACTAAAAACAGTCTCTATATTTGCCTTTTTATTTACTTTATGGCGATTGTTGCGGGATACTTCATGACCAGCGCGCTTCACTTTTTCCTGCTCGCCTTTTTAGTCGCTACATCGCAAGGAGCGAGCCAGGCATTCAGTCGCTCATTGTTTAGCACTTTGATTCCTCCTGAGCATCCTGCCAAGTTCTTTGCATTCTACAGTGTATTCAACAAGATGAAATTTCTTGCTCCGGCAGTATTTGGTTTTGTTGCTCAGGCAACAGGCAATTCCCGTAACGGTGTATTGACTCTTTTATTTTTTCTAATTGCAGGAGGACTTATTCTAAGAACTGTCAAGGAAAATAAGCCTATAATACCGGAGGCAGTACAAGTTGCAAAATAAAAATATTAAAAGGCAAAATTAGTTAAAAATTGCCAGTTTTCGACATTCTTTTTCGTTGAAATGCGCTTGTTCTGCTGCTAAAATGATATCAAGTAACAGATCTTGAGAACGATAATAAGAATGAAGAAAATGAAGGAGGTCAGAAAAATGAAAAAGTGGAAAAAATATCTCCCGGCATTATTTTACATAGCGACTCTTGCAATGTTGGTGTTGTCTTCGGTAGCAACTAAGAAATGGACTTGAAAAATTATCACTATAAATATATAAGATATTAAAATAAAACCCGCATAACCGGGTTTTATTTTTTTGCTTTAGGAGTAAAAAATAACAATTTCCGGGAAGGATTCGACGGATTTCTATAGAATATATCTTATTGTGCATCTAAGTCTCAACAAAAGTGAGGATAATTATTGGCTATGGAACCAAGAAAAGAGAGATTAAGCCCACTTGGAAGAGTTTATGTAGCATTAATAGCTTTTAGTTGTTTGCCGCTGCTGGTATTTTCGATTGAATGGCTTGAATTCTCAAGAATTGGTGAATTTTTGTTCTGGCTTGCCTTGATTGCTATATTAGAATATAATCCAGTTTCTTTCTTTTCTCACGCTCAGGAAGAATCGGTAACAACAGTTACATCCTCTGTTTTTTTAGCTACCATAATAATTTTGGGTATACAAGGAGCGATTTTGGTTACTATGCTAGGCTTGCTTATAGCCGAAGCGCTTCTGAGAAGACCTTATTATAAAGCACTGTTTAATGTAGGCCAATACGGATGGTCAGTTTTTATAAGCGGGTGGCTTTTTTACCTACTCAAACGATCTTCCGAAAATATGGCTGTAGACATCGTATATGATTGGGTTGCGTTAATCGCACTAATAATCAGTCATTATCTTGTCAACACAACTTTGGTGTCAATCGTTGTATCCCTTGCTTCAAAAATTTCATTTTCTAGTGTGTTTTTGCATGATCTAAAAATGTCGCTTATTCATCACTTAACTTCTTCCACAGTCGGTCTTGCAATGGCTTCGATTTACGTTCCTCGCCATACATATGTCGTTTTACTTTTCATCCCTCCCTTATATCTCATCGATCAAGCTTTTCGCTGGTACTACGCGCTTCACCGAGCTGCCACCAAAACCATAACAGCTTTAGCGGGTATAGTCGATAAGC
>Ga0209105_100771_pt1 | contig 9864 bp, 10 predicted proteins | sample SedPBSmetaG_FD_184158 | JGI IMG/M metagenome (GOLD analysis project Ga0209105, IMG submission 184158) | Freshwater sediment bacterial and archeal communities from Indian Creek, Illinois, USA to study Microbial Dark Matter (Phase II) -... | ecosystem: Environmental > Aquatic > Freshwater > Creek >...
GATTGAATAATTTTGTGAGATTTTCTGAAGTCATTCCATGTTCTAAAAGGCGCGCGTATTGTGAAGGCATAAGGCCTGCCTGGTCGGCGGCTGCAAACACCTCAGCTTGAAGTGCAAATGATTTGACCTGAGCTTTCGCTTTTAGTTCGTTAAGCCTGCGACTAACGGTCGATTCTGCGTTATTTAACGTTTGAGTGACATCGTCAATCTTCGTGGTATCGGCAGGGTATATAAGAAGCACTACGCTATTATTCTGATCAAGAATTGTTAGTTCATGTAACCGATTGACGATTTCTTCGATTGCACGTTCTGTGCTTTTTCTGCGAAAGTCCATTTCTGAGAAAATGTCGGAAGCTGATTGATCAAGCGATTCGAAGGCTATGACATTGTCGCGGGAATCGATTGTAAGCCTCACTGTGGGATTAACCTCAAGGACTATATGCGCAAAAGCCAAAGAAGTAAAAGGCAAAAGACTTAAAGCTGCAACTGTTAAAACCAGGGCGATCGCCGCCAGAGAATAAGCTGCATGCTGCCTTACGAATAAAGAAGAATTCAGAAGAAAAACCTTTAGTGAGTGAGGGGAGGTTTTACGATTTAAGTATTCGGAATTAAGCAAAGCCCTTTTAAGCTTCATTTTGTGAAGCGGAGTTTGCACATCGGGCAACTCAATATTATTTAGGAAATTCGTTAATTCTCTGTTATCAAAATCGTTACGCATCTAGATCAACCCTCTATTATTCATAATGCTGCCGCTGACTAAAGGTTGCATTAATTTGTTCAGACGACATCACTTTTTTAAGCTTCTCCAATCCTCTATGCAGCAGTGACTTTACAGTGCCTTCAGGTTTTCCAAGTATCTGTGCTATCTCGGAAATCTGCTTGCCCGTGAAAAAGCGAAGTGTTATTACATCGCGGTACTTTGCAGGGATTCGTTCAAGCTCTTTTTGCACTTGCAAAAACTGTGCATGTCTTTCTAAACTATGCTGTGCGCTTATCAATTCTTCTTCCATATTGTCAGCTGATATTGGATCAAAACCTTGGTCTTTCAAGCCATCTAGCGAAATCGGCTTGTAGTGTCCCTTCCTGTGCAATAGATTAATTTCGTTTATGGCAATTCTGTATAGCCATGCAGAAAAAGGCACATTTTGCCATCTGAAATTATGTATGGTTTTAAGTGCTTTGAAAAATGTTTCCGCTGTAATGTCCTGCGCAACTTGTATGTCAGCTGTTCGTTTTAATACATAAGCAAAAATTTGATCGTAGTTCAATTCATACAGTTTTCCGAAACTCTCAGGATCATTTTTCGCATGCTCCACCAGTTTTTTTTCAATCTCTAAATCCGATTTGCTGTAATTCATTTAAATGTCCCACTGATCAATTATTCTTTCCTTCATCTCGTTGACTTTCATATTTCATGCGTCCTTGTCTCCATATCCGGTAGCGGAGTACAAGTCGGCAATCTCAATTATATCGGAGTCTGAGGTATTTCTCCACTTGAGCGCGTCTTTTGCCAACTCGTTCGCAGTCAGGTGGCTTTTGAACTTATATCCTGCCGCTACATATTTAATAATAGCATACTTGTAAAGGAAACGTATTTTCTCCATATTGCCGGATAAGTCCTGCCATCTTTTTTCTCTTTTTTTAGGAAAGCGTCTGTTATTGATTACAATCTTTTTAAGTTGCTTTCCTTGATTGCTGTCAATTTTGGATTTTACCCTAACCCAAGGTAAAGGCAGCAGCTTTCTGTTCGTTATATGCTCGACAAGGTGAACTTCCTCGCCTTAAAAAACCGCCGTTTTCTCGAAATATCTCGTATAATATATTATGAAGGCTGCCGAGTTTTTTACAAAGCCAACATTTGGAAGACAGAACCATTGCATGACTCCTTGCTTGTATAGGTCTTGTGCTTGTATGGATTGTATCATAGTAACGACGAATTGACACTTAATTTTAATGATCCTAAGGATAAGGGGGATGTAGCTTTCATATTTGAAAAATGCCGAAGAAACAGAGGGTGATACTGGTGGCGAATTTCAAGCGCCGAAAAAAATCCTAAATATTTGAGAGTAACTGTAACGCCGGGTGAAAACGCATCTTTTGATAAACAGGATCGTGTAAATATCCGTGTTCCGATATCCTTGATAAGAACCGGTATGAAGTTTGCTTACCTGATTCCACCACAGGCATACGACTACATTCACGGCGCTTTAAAAGACAAAGGCATTCAGTTTGACATACACAATATAAAGAAGGAAGATTTGAACGAGCTGATAGACGCGCTTTTCGATATGGAGATCGACGCTGAAAGCGGTCAGGGTGAAAAGGTGAAGGTGTTTGTGGAATAAACGGCGAGAAGTGTTTGTAAGTTTATCTCAAGAAGCGGCGTGGATTTTAGAGAAAGTGAGTATATCCGATTTCGACTATGAAGTGTAGGATGGGGCGATCAAAAAGATGAGCTGTCTGGTTCGAATAATGACAATCAAGAAGTCATTTCTGCACACAAAGAAAAAGCGGTTTCTCTCAAACTGGGGAGAACCGCTGGTTTATGGCGGAGAGTCAGGGATTTGAACCCTGGGTACACTTGCGCGTACACTGGTTTTCGAGACCAGCTCCTTAAGCCGCTCGGACAACTCTCCATAAAAAAAGTAGTAAACCGACTCAGTGAAAGTATAAGTTAAAACAGATCATTGGTCAAGAAGCAGTTCATGCAATCTTATAATCCAATTCGCCGACGGTTCTATTTATGAATTCATCAAAGCTGTTATGCGGCGAAAGCCATTCGTAAATGAGTTGCTTAGGCAAAATGACCGGCATCCTGTCATGGATAAAAGATATCTTATCATCGGCCTGTCGGGTTAGTACGGTAAAAACCTGTCCGCCTGAGTGAGAGTCAATCTTATAAAGGCCTGCTATGTAAGCTAACGAGCCGTTTGAAGGGCGTAGCGAATACTTGATCTTTTCTTTTTCTTTGCTTTGCCACTCGAAATAATAAGATACCGGAATAATACAGCGCATATTTTTTGCGCTTTGCCTAAACGTCGGCTTTATTGCCGCCGTCTCGCTTCGTGCGTTAATGATAAGCCCTTTGCTGTCAAAGCGTGGAAATCCCCATTTCATGGGTACGGCTGCTTGTTCTGAACCTTGAACTTCTATTATAACCGGAATGATATTTGATGGGAATATCTCTCCTGAAAGCTTCACAGAGATTGCTTCGATTTCGTTTTTAAACCTCAAAGTTGCCAGTATCGAGTGTAGTTCCCCTGTTGGGTCTTCGGGTTCGATATACATTCTGCCGCACATATAATAGCCTCCCTGAAAGTTTAGTCGTTTAGATTTGGGAAAGAAGAACAGTTTCCAAACGGTGCGATATGTCTTAAAAAGTTAGCTTGAGCCGTAAATGGAGGTTCGGTTACTTTAAAGCCCTGCCGCTTTAAAGCGCGGAATTTGAAATCAAGAAGTTCTGCGGGCACTTCTAATGTCGAAGCGGCTGCGAAAAAAGACATATCATCGTTTAGGAGCTTTAAAACCTCATCATCGTCAAGCAAAAGCTGCGCTGCAAAAACGTTGGCCTCATATTCAAACTTTGAGGTTGAGTCAAAAAGTTTGAAATCATGGAATGTATTGACTCCGGCAGGCCTTCTGTGCAATACGGCATGACCCAGTTCATGCGCCAGTATGCAACGTTTTAGCATATCCGGCAATTCGTCGTTTATAACTATCATTTGAATTCTCGACTGAACAATATAATAGCCCTTGCAGGCTTCGTCTGAATTGCCAAGCGGCTCGTAACGCAGCCGGATATTCAACACCTTGCAAACATCGTCAAGGTTTAAGCCCGCGAATTTCTTTCTTATTCGTTTAACTTTGCGGCTTATATAATCTGTGGGCGTCACGTCAATGTCCTTTCCAAACAGCCTTTTTAGCATAAATTTCGCATCAGGAAAACATCGTTTTTACCTTATTTTTTACGCCCGTAGATATTTTTTGCCTCCTCCTTGCAGGAGAGGTACGCCCGCATGACCGACTCAAAAAACGCGTCCTTGGCTTCCTGTGTGAGTTCGCCTCCAGCGAAAAGCGCAACATTCTGTTTTAAAAGAGTATCAGCCTCATGAGCTGCCATGTCGCCGAACCGCTCCCTAACCTCGGCGAGAAAGGGCTCTTTTTCTATGCTGTGGAGCGGGTCGGTAATTTGATCGTTTAAAAGATATTCAACTGATACTTTGAGTGCTCTTGCAAGTTTCCTCGCTGTTGTGCCGCGCGGAAGCGATACGCCGGTTTCGTATGCTGTGATTGCCCTTTGTGAAACTCCTACGATATTGGCGAGTTCACGCTGGCTCAAGCCCGATATCTCTCTTGCTTCTTTTACTTTTAAAGCATATGTTTTCATATTAACATCCTTTCTTACGAAAGAAACTTCATATAACTTCTTAAAACTACTTGCTTAAACTTCCTCATTATGCTACACTTTGTATGCGAAGAATAAGGAAGTTAGGTGTAGTATATTTTCTGTAAAAAAAATTGTCAATAAAAAAGATTTGGAAAAAGTGCGGGAGGTATTTTTGATGAATTATGATCGTGCGATACTTCACAGCGACCTCAATTCCTTTTACGCTTCGGTTGAAATGGTACTAAACCCGTCGCTTCGCGGAAAAGCCGTTGCGGTGTGCGGCTCGACTGAAGATCGCCACGGCATAGTGCTTGCTAAATCCGAGCTTGCAAAAAAAGCAGGCGTCAAAACCGGAATGGTCAATTGGGAGGCAAAAAAACTGTGTCCGGGGCTTATTATTCTGCCTCCTAAGTTTGAGAACTACCTTAAATATTCAAAGGCTGCCCGCGATATATATTTAAGATATACGGATCAGGTTGAATCCTACGGATTAGATGAGTGCTGGCTTGATGTGACGGGAAGCCGTGCTCTTTTCGGAGAAGGTTTCAACATAGCGGAAAGAATAAGAAAAGAAGTTAAAGATGAGCTTGGTATAACCGTAAGCATAGGGGTATCGTACAACAAAGTGTTCGCAAAACTCGGCAGCGATATGAAAAAGCCCGACGCAACCACGCAGATCAGCCGTGAAGATTATAAGAGGAAGGTTTGGCCGCTTCCGGCTTGCGATCTTTTATATGTGGGGCGCTCGACTCAAAACAAACTTGCACGCTGCGGGATCTATAGCATAGGTGACATAGCTAAAGCGCCGCTTGAGCTTTTAAAAGGCAGGCTCGGCAAAAACGGCTTGCTTCTTTCGGTATTCGCAAACGGAGAAGACAATTCGCGCGTTATGAAAACTGATTTTGTATCCCCGATAAAGTCGGTGGGACATGGCGTTACCTGCAGAGAGGATCTTTTAAACAACGAGGAAGTGTGGAGGGTAATGCTGCATCTTTCTCAGGATATAGGGTATAGGCTAAGAAAACACGAAATGAGCGCTCAGGGTGTTCAGATTTCTGTTAAAAACGAGAATCTTTCATACCGACAATACCAGGCGCCGCTTTTGATTCCAACCCAAAGTCCCATGGCGATTGCTCTTAAAGCCAGGGAGCTTTTTGAGTCCAATTTTTTCTGGAATGCAAATATCAGGGCTTTAACCGTGCGCGCTATCAACCTTTCGCCAAGTAAAGCCCCAAGGCAGATTATGTGGTTTGATGATGAAAAGAAATATGAAAAGAGGGAAAGATTAGATGACACGACAGAAAGAATACGAGAGCGCTTTGGAAAAGAAGCAATTTTACCCGCATCGCTTCTTGGCGATATCAAGCTTCCGAAGGGGTCAAAAGGGGAAGGATTTTTAACGCAAAGTGCGGTATAAAAGCAAAATGAAAGTTAGATTTATTTTCTCTTATCCTTAAAAAAGCTGCGTAACAGCTCGGCGCACTCTTCCTCGAGCACTCCTGCGACAATTTCTGCACGATGATTGAAACGATAGTCGGATAAGAGGTTATAGAGAGTTCCGGCGCATCCTGCTTTTGGGTCGAATGCCCCGAATATCACGCGTTTGATTCTCGACTGGATTATAGCTCCGGCACACATAGGACAAGGTTCTAACGTGACAAAGAGCTCGCAATCGGTTAAACGCCAGCTTTTAAGATGCTTTGAAGCTGCTCGTATAGCGACTATCTCAGCGTGCATGGTGGGGTCATTTTCGTTTTCCCGACAGTTATGACCTGCGCCGATTATTTCTCCATTCATGATAACTACTGCGCCAATAGGAACTTCGTCCTTATCGTATGCTTTTTGCGCTTCAAGTAGAGCTTGATGCATGAAATATTCAAAAACCGCCATCACATCCTAATTGTGTTAAAAATACATAAATTCAGGCGATGTCAAACACCGCCTGAACGCATTAAAACAGCATTTAAATCAATATGCTTCAACAAATATTTCAAAATGAGCTTTCGGATGTTTGCATGCGGGGCATAGTTCAGGGGCTCCTGCGCCGTTTGATATATAGCCGCAGTTATAGCATTTCCATAAGACTTCGGTATCTTTTGAGAATACTTTTCCGTTAAGGACATTATCGGCCAGTTTTAAATATCTTGTCTCGTGCTTTTTTTCAACCGATGCTATCATTTTGAAAGTAAAGGCAATATCGGGAAATCCTTCTTCTTTGGCGATTTTGGCAAAAGCCGGGTAAAGCTCCGACCATTCTTCGTTTTCTCCGGCTGCAGCGGCTTTAAGGTTATCATAAGTATTTCCCTGTGCTACAGGGTATGTAGCAGTAATTTCTACCATAGTCGGTAGTTCGTCTTTCAATCCTTCAAGTAAAGCTTTATAGAACATTTTGGCATGTTCTTTTTCATTGTCTGCGGTTTCAATAAAAAGGTTTCTTATTTGTTTAAAGCCTTCTTTATCGGCGACCGATGCGTAGTAAGTATATCTGTTTCTTGCCTGTGATTCACCGGCGAAAGCTTTTAATAGATTTTCTGCGGTTTTTGTTCCTTTTAAGTTATTCATTCATTTTCCTCCAGTTAATATTTATAACAACTATAATTTAAGTATAATAATAAATAAGATTTTGTCAAGTCATCGATTGCACACCAAACTGAATAGTATGGCAATATTTTTGAATTTAGCTTATCTAAACGCCTACTCTGCACAATCTATGCAATGGTTCAGAAAGTTTTCAATCTACTTGTCGCGGTCGCCTCGGTTAAGTTTGACGCCTCCTTTACTTAGGAATTTACACGATTCTTCTGCTTTGTTCCAGCTGTATTTCATTATCAATAATAAAAAGCTTACATATTTATTTTTTTTTGATAGAATTGGGATGAAGTAGGTAGAGGGATTATGGAAACGTATGGGAGAAACGAAATGGAGACAAAATTGCAAATCGAAAAACCTGACTGGATAAAAACAAGAACAAGTCACGGCAAAAATTTAATGGATACAGAAGCTATATTGCGTAAATTATCGCTAAATACCGTGTGCGAAGAAGCTGCATGTCCTAATCGATGCGAATGTTTCGGGAAAAAGACTGCGACATTTATGATTCTTGGGAAGTTTTGTACACGTAACTGCTCCTTTTGCAATATTGAAAAAAACAAACCACTCCCGCCTGAACAAAATGAACCCGAACGCATAGCGTTAGCGGTTGCGGAATTAGGGCTTAGATATGTCGTGATAACGTCTGTGGCAAGAGATGATCTTGAGGATGGGGGAGCCGGACATTTTTCAAGCGTTATCGACGCTGTCAAATCTATTAACCCTAAAGTTACAATTGAGGCGCTTATACCTGATTTTGCGGGAAGTGCAAACGCTTTGTATGAGGTGATAGAATCTGAACCGGATATCATAAATCATAATGTCGAGACTGTGCCTTCGTTGTATTCTACAGTAAGACCGATGGCAAACTATGAAAGATCACTTCGGGTGTTAAAAGATGTAAAATTGATGACCGATAGAATTCGTACTAAATCAGGTATAATGCTGGGATTTGGTGAGACTGAAGAAGAAACTACTATGGTGCTTTGTGATCTGAGAAGTGTCGGCTGTGATTTTCTTACAATAGGGCAGTATCTTTCACCTTCGAAAAAGCATCATCCGGTAGTACAGTACGTGCATCCGGACGTGTTTGAAAAACTAAGGCTGGATGCTTTGAAAATGGGTTTTATGTATGTTGCTTCTGCTCCGCTTGTAAGAAGTTCCTATATGGCGGCGGATATGTTTGGAGACTCTTCGGGGTAAGATTAACAAAGGATAATCAAACAAGATTTTACTGCATTTTGCAGCAAAACCACTTTTTGCAGTGTAATCAATCAATTATTCTGTTGTCAGAAAATAATTCGATTTTTTATATCATTTATTGACACTACATATCATAAATGATAATATCTAACTACAATATGTTATGTATTAACATTTTATAATGTTAACATTACATAAATATATAAATTGGTTGTATCGGTTGTTTGCTTTGATAGAACAGTTTGATTGTAAAAATGTCCTATCAAAGCTATATAGATCGACAGAGTTATTATAAAGTTAAAATCGATTACAGAAAGGACACATCATGCCAAAAACACAATTTATAAACCCCGCTGAATTAAGAAAAAGAGGGGAAATTAAGTTTAGCAACATCCCTGTAAATCAATACGAAAAAACTGTAGAAGAAGAAAAGTCGAGTTTTACAACGAAACAGTTTTTAAGAATTTATAACGATATGGCAATCATCCGCGAGTTTGAAACTATGCTTAATTTGGTCAAAACCACCGGCGAGTACAAAGGAATAAAGTACGAACATCCGGGGCCTGCTCATCTTTCGATTGGGCAGGAAGCGGCAGTGGTAGGGCAGGCATATCTTCTTGACAAAGACGACCACATCTACGGTTCTCACCGAAGTCACGGTGAGATAATAGCCAAGGGACTCACTGCCATTCAAAAGCTTGAAAACGATGAACTGCTTAAGGTAATGGAGCTTTACATGGAAGGTGAAGTGCTTAAAGCTATCGTGGGAATGAAGAAGTTTGACAGCGTTAAGGATATGGCTGCTTATTTTTTACTCTATGGCACATTAGCGGAGATTTTCGCCAAGAAGTCGGGCTTCCAAAGAGGTCTCGGCGGATCTATGCATGCTTTTTTCACTCCATTCGGTATTTATCCAAACAATGCCATAGTTGGTGGTTCTGCCGATATATCGGTAGGTGCTGCGCTTTACAAAAAAATCAACCGCAAAAAAGGTATTATAATAGCAAATATTGGCGATGCTTCGATGGGCTGCGGTCCCGTTTGGGAAGCTTTGTGCATGGCGACTATGGATCAGTATAAAAAGCTGTGGGAAGGCGAGTATAGTGGGGGACTACCTCTCGTGATCAATTTCTTCAATAATTCTTACGGAATGGGAGGCCAAACCAGCGGCGAAACCATGGGCTTTGATATTCTTGCAAGGGTGGGTGCAGGAATTAACCCTGAGCAAATGCATGCCGAAAGAATCGATGGCTATAACCCTTTGGCAGTCATAGACGCTATGCGAAGGAAGCTTGAAATTCTTAAGCAAAAGGATGGACCTGTACTTCTTGACACACTAACATACAGGTTTACCGGACACTCTCCTTCGGATGCGTCAAGCTACAGGACAAAAGAGGAGATTGAGGCTTGGATGGCGCAAGATTCCTTGATTTCATACAAAAGCAGTCTTATAAACGCTAATATCGCGAATGAAAGCGATTTTGAGGGGATTGCTCATGATGCAGGTAATATTATCAGAGATGTTTTCAAACTGGCAATCGATGATATTATTTCGCCCAGAATGGATCTTTTTAGAAATCCAGGTTTAATTGAGAGTTTAATGTTTTCCAATCAAAGAATCGAAAAAATGGAAGAAGGAGAATGTGAAACATTTATTGCTAAGGACGACAATCCAAGATTGCAGC
>Ga0209105_100773_pt1 | contig 9856 bp, 11 predicted proteins | sample SedPBSmetaG_FD_184158 | JGI IMG/M metagenome (GOLD analysis project Ga0209105, IMG submission 184158) | Freshwater sediment bacterial and archeal communities from Indian Creek, Illinois, USA to study Microbial Dark Matter (Phase II) -... | ecosystem: Environmental > Aquatic > Freshwater > Creek >...
TTGAAAAAGTGGTTTAAAAAAAATATTTTCCATGTTGAGATGTTTGAACCTTTTTGTCCGGAGTGTTTCAGTAAATTTGTAATTAAAAATGGAGTTAAAGAAAGAACGATTTATTTTTATGATAAAGGAGTTGTGAAAACAGAAATTCAGACTTATAAATGTAAAAAATGTGGTAAAAAATTTAATACTGAAATTGTTGAAGAAAATAGCAATTTCACACATGATTTTAAGAGTAAATGTCTTGAATTAGTGGGTTTATTCTTCGGATCAGTGCGAAATATTGCTTATAAAGTTAAAAAAGACACAGGAGTCGATATTTCACATCAAACAATTGAAAAGGCAGAACAAAGAATGTAAAGATAGTTATTCGGGCTATTACATTTTTGATGTAGAGTGGGTTAAAATTAAAGGCGTTTGGAACTACCGATTCACTTTATTCGACAGTAAACAGAATAAATATACTCTATGAGAGAATTATATGAACATAAGAGAGTTTTTAGAGCAAAATACAAGAAATATAAATAAAATTTCAATAACTACAGATTTAGATGAGAAATATAAACCAATTATTGAAAAATTAGGGTTTAAACACCAATGGTGCTTATTTCACGCACTTAAAAACTTTAAAAAATCATAAAGAAGTATATCCCGGAAAATGAACTAAATAAAGAAGAAATAGAGGAAATACGGAAAAAACTATAATTATTCAGCTTATTTGAAAGTAAATCATTTAAAACTGATAGAAACAAGTTGAACGAAATTTTAAGTAAAATTAATGGTTATTCAATTAATTATTTGCAATTCTTTGATGCATTACTTTAAAACATTCTTCGCATACTTGGAAGATGAAAATATCGAAAGAACCTCAAACAAAATTGAAAATGTCTTTCAAAAAACATTTCTCAAAAGTGTTAAGAGGTTAATGAAGATTAAAAGAGGAGTAATGTCGCGAATAAACACATAGAATAGAAATTCAAACCCAGAAAAAACTTTTTGACATTTAACCCCCAAGTTTTTGACAGCGTCTTTTTAATCCATAAAGAGGCTGTCTAATAATTAGATATTTTGTGAAATAAGATACTTATTTTTTAATATAAAGCCGTCGAAAATCTCTGATTTTCGGGCAATCAATAATTCTTTGAATTTTGAAAGTCCTATTTGAGCTTATTTTTATTAGGATTTTGATTTATGAGACAGCCTCTAAAATAACAAAAAATTTTTTTGTTCTTTTGTTTAAAATACAGATTAACACTTTAAATTAATCATGCTTCATGTTCAACTGACTTTGTAAATCTGCATTTAGGGAAGCCACTGCAACCTATAAATTCACCGTATCTACCCATTCTTTTAATTAGCTGGTTACCACATTGCGGACAGACCCCTACAACTTCATTTGAAGGTTCTTTACCTTCCCTTCCACATTTTGGATCAAGACATGCTCTCTGGCGGGGTTTTCCAAATGAAATCATGGGGAGACCACATTTTTCACATTTTGTTTTCAATACATTGCTGCCTCGGGGTATCGGATAGGTTATTTTACACTCAGGATAAGCAGAACATCCCACGAACGTGCCCTTTGTTCTTGGTGAATATTTCATAACAAGATTTCCGCCACACTTACATTCCCCAACTATTCTACTTTCCTGATAAGCCTCGTAAAGCTTTTCACCGATTTCTTTATTGTTCTTTTCAATATCATCAAGAATTGAGGTCAGCCCTACTTTAGCTTCTTCAATAACCTGATCCCTTGTTATCTTATCTTCCATAATGCCTTCAAGTTCCATTTCAAACTGCCTTGTAAGCTCTTCGCTCGTAATTTTCTTTGAATATTCTTTTAAAGTGTCGATAAGGTGTTCCCCAAGTTTATTAACCTTTATTTTAGTTCCTTCAATATATTTTCTATCAAAAAGGATTGAAATTATGTTTGCCCTGGTGGATTTTGTTCCAAGACCTCTTTTTTCAAGTTCACGTATAAGAGATGCCGGGTTGTACCTTGCAGGAGGTTTTGTCTCTTTTTGTTCTTCAATAATTTTTTTAACCTTTAAAATATCGCCTTTTTTAATTTCAGGGAAAATTTCATTTTCAATTTTTCTGAATGGATAGTGATCGAGCCATCCCATTTTGGTCATTCTATATCTTCTGAAGCTGAATTCCTGTGAATTAATCTCTAAATCTGTTTTCATGGATTCTTGAATTCCATCCTCGCCAAATACTGATATAAACCTGAATGTTATAAGTTCATACAGTTTCTGATCGTCTGCATCTAAGTTCTTGGGTATAGTACCTGTCGGATGGATAGCAGGGTGTGCTTCATCGGTTTTTTTACCTTCATTTGGCTTTAAAGGTTTTTTAAGTGCATCAATATGTTTTTTGAATGCTGAACTTCTACTTAATTTCTTAAGTATTTTATCATATCCAATGCTTTTTGGAAGTTTTTGTGATGAAGTACGTGGATACGAAGTGTATCCTTCAGTATAGAGGTTTTGAGCTATTTGCTGAGTCTTTTTAGGGCTGAACCCGAACACTCCATATGCTTCAGATTGAAGACTCCCTAAATCAAATGGGAATGGAGGTGATCTCTTGTTTTCCCTTAAAATAACGTCTGATACAACTGCGTCTTCACCTTCACACTCAGAAAGTATACTATCAGCATCAGATCTATCAAATATTTTCCCATCCGTATGATCTGCTATTATATCTCCTTCAATATCAGCTTTTATCATCCAGTAAGGAACTGGTATAAATTTCCTTATTTCTTTTTCCCTATCTACAAGTATAGAAAGTGTTGGAGTTTGTACTCGCCCTGCTGAAAGCTGAACATATCTGGATGTCGCTACCCTTACAGAATCGGTTAGATATTTTGATATATTTACTCCAAAAAGAAAATCAAGAACGTGTCTTGCAATACCGCTATCAACCTGCCTGAAATCGACATCAATGGGATTTTTATAAGCTTTAAGGATATCTTCTTTAGTTAATGTTGAAAATTTCATTCTTTTAGTGTTATTTATGCTTTCTTCACCACATCCGTATTTTAATGCATTATGTCCTATCAAAGTTCCTTCTATGTCATAATCACAAGCATGAATATAACTATCAGCACCTTTTGAAAGCTTTTTAATGGCACCTATATATCCTTTAACGTATTTTTTCTGTTTATCCTTTTCATAAAGAGGAACCCAATCTACATCAAAAATTTTATCCTGTCCCGGGCGGGCTGGTGAAAGAGAGTATAAATGACCTACTGCTGATAATACGATAGTTTTTTTCCCATTTTCTTCAAATTCATAATATGGTACTTTTTTATAGCTGCTTTTTATGGTATGTTTTGACAGTGCATTAGCTATTTTTTCTGATGATTTAGGCTTTTCACAGATTATGACTTCATACATGATATCACTCAAAATAATACTCAAATTAAGTTGTCTATTTAATTCTAATTTTTTCAAAATTTTTATGTATTTAACTATAAATATTTAATGAACCATTATTATTTAAGGTTATACGATAAATGAACCATTATTAAATAGAATTTTCTTACATGCTCTCCTATTTTCCGGAATTTATTTCCTTTAAATAATTCAATTTAGAATTTATATATATCTTTATTCCTAATATAGAGCATTAACTGATTCCTAAAATTTTTTGGATAATATTTTCGTATTAGATAAATTTACACACTACTGGGGTTTTAAAGTTACCTGTACCTGATTTTTATTTTATCTGAATTTTTTGGTCAAAAATAAGCATTTATAGAAATACATCTATCCAGAAAAATGATACGTGCATTAGCACTGGCAGCCTGACAATCCCCAATGTTTTTATAAAAAACTGTACAGATTAATTTATTGATCTTGTAAGGAGAAAATAAATGTTAATCGGTGTTATATCTGATACTCATATCCCTGAAAGGGCTTCAATAATACCTGAAATGGTTTTTAAAGTATTTAAAAGTGTTGACCTGATTTTACATGCTGGTGATCTGGTTTCTTTGAGTATTCTAGAAGAACTTGAGCAAATAGCCCCTACTAAATGTTCAGAGGGCAATATGGATAGAGTTTATGGTACTAAATTACCTAAAAGCATTTGTATTGAAATTGAAGGGTTAAAAGTTGGCCTTAATCATGGTGAAGTTTATCCCAGGGGAGATACCCAGCAACTGAAATATATAGCAATAGAAATGGGGGTAGAAGTGCTTATTACAGGCCATACTCACTGGCCGTTTATAAAAGAAGTCGGAGATATACTCATGTTAAATCCAGGTAGCGCCACTGTCCCCAGATTATCTGATCCATCAATCATGCTTCTGGAACTTAATAACAAAAAAATAGATGTTCAAATAGTAAAAATTGCTGATTCAACCTGTAAAGCACTTAATTTTGAGCCAGGGAAGGGATTATAGCAGGAATGTATATCATGGGAAAAAGATGGGAAAGGGAAAAAAAGAAAGAACATTATTATAAAATGGCAAAAAAAGAAAAATATCGTTCCAGAGCATCTTATAAATTATTACAACTTAGCAAAAAGTTTAGAATTATCAAAGCTCGTGAGTATGTGGTGGATCTGGGTGCTGCTCCTGGTGGCTGGTCCCAGGTGGCTCTGGAAATTGTTGGAGAAGAAGGTAAGGTTGTTGCCGTTGATTTACAAAGGATCATGCCTTTTGAAGAGAATAATTTTGTACAGATTACTGGAGATTTTACAAAAAAAGATGTTATTGATAAAATAGAAATTGAACTTGGCTGGAGTGCTGACGTGATTTTATCAGATGCAGCACCTAAATTAACAGGAATAAAGGATATTGACCAGCTAAAATCCATAGATATTGCAGAAAATGTTTTGAAAATATCTGATTCCATTTTGAAAATCGGAGGCAACATGGTTGTTAAGATTTTTCAAGGAGAAGGATTTGAAGAATACCTTAAAAAAGTTAAAAAAGAGTTTAAAATTGTTAAAACTACTAAACCTCCTTCTTCAAAAAAGGGAAGCATGGAAATGTATTTAATAGCCATGAAAAAATATTGATTTTGAAATAATTTTAGAAGATTTTGATTAACCTAACTTTTAGATTTTTTTTGTGTCATTGAATTTTTACAGGTGTTTTTACTTATTTTTGGGTTTGAATTTCTATTCTATGTGTTTATTCGCGACATATTCTTTTTAAACCACTTTTTCAACGTTCTGGATGCATTATGATCTGTTTGAACTGATTTTAATTGATTTTCAACATTTGATAAATCTTCACAAAAATAGGAAAGTTTATAACTTTGATCAAACAAACCACTAACTGGAACATAGTATTTTTCTTTTTGTCATGCAAAATACTATGCTCCACTTATTATAAAAGCTTTTAATTTTTTGTTTTCATAAAATATTGATTTTAAACAGGAATAGAATTAATTGTTGGTCAAGCATAAATTTTCAAAAACCCCCAAGTTTTTTACAGAGTCGTCTTAATAACTTTCCCCTAACTCTGTCAGTTGTTGAGTGCATGTTGTACTCTCTCTGTTTGTATGCATTGTATTTTCTGTAGATAACTGAGGTTTTATAATTTTTTTGATCTGTATGAGTCAGTTTGTCGAAGTAGTACATCACATTAAAAAAGTATTTATATAATGCAGATCATAATCAATACAGGTGATAACATGGTTATGGGATGTGTTTTAATAAAATTGGTGCCTGGAATGGATAAGAAAGCATTTGATAGTATAAAGAAATTAGAATCAAAAGGAACCTACGCGCTCTTTGGTGTATACGATGCGTTGATGATGGTTGAAGCCGGGGATATTAAAGAGCTTACAAGTTTTGTAGTAGACAATATAAGAAATATAGAAGGTGTTGAAAGTACAAGAACAATGATAGGTGCAGAAATTTAATTTTTACCTATTTTTTTAAGAGTGTGGGGACTATCAGATTACCCTGTGCAGGACGTGTCTCTCCCCCCAATTTTTTATTTTGATACTTCATTTATTCATAAATTCTATTCTTTAAAAACTCTGATTATATAGTTTTAAAATGAGAAGAACATGAACGATGCCCAAAAAATAAAATCAGGACTGAATAAAATTATTACAAAAACTGTTGATCACAAAAAAGTATTTGGATGCGTGGTTAATGTTGAATCTGGAGATAATACGTTTTCCTGGATCAGATCTTCTGGCAATATTAGTGATGAAACGCAGTATTTCATTGCCAGTACCACCAAACTGTATACTGCGGCTATTCTGCTAAAGCTTGGATCTGAAGGGTAAATCAAATTAGATGATAAAATATCTAAATATATTCCCAGAGAATCAATATCAGGCATCCATAATTACAAAGGTGCTGACTATTCCGATGAAATTACTATTGAGCAGCTCATGGCACACACTTCAGGGTTACCTGATTATTTTGAAGAAAAAATGTATACAGGTAAATCACTGCATCAGGAACTCTCCCTCGGACATGATCGTTCCTGGGATTTTCAAAAAGTAATGAACAATGTTAAAAAGATGAAACCAAAGTTCAAACCCGGGGCCAGGAAGAAAGCTCTTTATTCAGACACAAATTATCAACTCCTTGGCAGGATTATAGAAATAATAACCAATAAAAACATAAGTGATGCATTCCACGATTTAATTTTTACTCCCCTAAATCTTAAAAAGACCTGTCTATATCAAGATATCACCGATGAAACCCCTATTGACATATATTTCAAAAAACAGCTGCTGCATATTCCTCAGGCCATGGCTTCATTTGGACCTGACGGAGGGATTGTATTCACTGCCCATGAATCCATGATTTTTTTAAAAGCCTTTTTTAACGGCAAGTTTTTTCAAAAAGAAGTTCTGGATGAATTAAAAAACTGGAACAATATTTTCTTTCCACTTAAATATGGTACTGGCATAATTCAATTTAAATTACCGCGAATATTTTCCCTTTTCAAGTCATATCCTGAGTTTATTGGACATTCTGGTTTATCAGGTGCATTTGAATGGTACTGTCCAAAAAAAGACCTGTATTTAACAGGTACGGTGAACCAGTCATCTAACCCGGACCTGTCTTTTAAATTGATAATAAAAATAATTGATTGTTTCATAGAAATTTAAGTTTAATTTGAATTTTGAAATCTATTTCACGTCTTTGGATTGATAATTGGAGGATTGTAAGACTAATTCACAATCAAAACCAACCAAAATTTAAAAGCTGAATTTGCATACATATGCCATGTGATCCTTTTCATATGGCTCAAGTTTAATTGTTTCAAGCACTTTAAATCCCGATATTTTCAATTTCGATTCCTCTTCTTTAAAAATTTTCTTTGGGGCCTTTGTAACATCAATACTTCTCGCTTTTATCATAAAAATCCCAATTCCATCTTCTTTTGAATATAAACGCATGTTATTCATGAAAAGCTCTGATTGTTTGGGCTGGGCCACATCAGAATAAACAACATCTACCTTTTGAACCATGTTCATGTAATTACGTGGTTTTGTGGCATCATCAAGAATTGGAACCATATTTTCACGGCTGCTGCAAACATCCATAAGATTTCGCATCATCCTTGGCGAAAACTCAACACAGTAAATTAATCCATTTTTACAAATATCTGAAATGTGTGAAGGAGTTGTACCTGCTGATGCCCCCAAATAAAGCACTTTTGAATCTTCTTCAAATGGGAACACACTTAAACCATTTAAAATAGCAGCAGAAAGTTTAGATCGTCTTGAATCCCAGATTCTGTATTCTTTATCCTTAAATTCAACTAATCTTTCATCGTAAACCCTTATTCCAGGATTCAGGTTTTCTGTTGCAATATGATTGTCTATTTCATAGACTCCAGTGAATTTTTGGGTGATTTCCATTTTAATTTTCTCCAGATAAAAATTTTTAATAAATACAAATGCAATAAAACATCCGCCATAAAGCTTCATCTTTTAATAATAATCCTTAATCTTTTTTCTGTATTTACCCTTTTTTTTCTTTCTTTTATCCTTTTTATCCTTTTTTTGTGATTTACCTGCTCTTGGAGGGAAAGGATATGTTTTTTTAATTTCTTCAAGCCTGTTTTCGAGCTCTTCTTTTAAAGTAGGATCAAATTCTCCAGAATAAACATCTTTACGAACAGCGAGGGAAATTTTAGCGGCCAATGCTCGTGAAATTTTACCTTTAAGCCACCATTTAGCACTTCTAATTTCTGGATACTGGTAGATAAGCCCGTGTTTTGGCGGGCGTTCCCCTGTTTTTAAATGCCTGAAAAGTGCTTTTTCAGCCCCAATTATTTGAACAGTACTTGAAGATAGTAATGAAAGCTTTTCAATGCTTCCAGTGTGTGCTATTAATTTTGCACCAAGAGAAGTACCTACAAGGTCACTTAAATTCGGCGCAATTTCACTCATTTTTTGTTCCACGTAATCATTAAGTGATTTTTTAGTTTTTTGAAGATTTCTCAACAAATTTGCAAATTCCCGGATCATATGGAGGTCTTTACCTTCAATTTCAGCCCCAGTACTTTGATCTTTAATATTAAACTCATTTAAATCTTCATTTTGTCTTATAGACTCAATATCGCCATATTCTGCAATTAAAGCAACATATTTTTTATTGCTTTTAATTTTTTCAAGTTCGGGATAATGAATCGCATACCATTCCCTTAATCTTTCAATTAATTTACCTGTAGCTTCATCAATTTCATCTATTGAATTAATAGCTTGAATTAAGTACATATCTTTGGCTTTGGAGGCCTCTTTAATTTTGTAATTTGTAAGATCAAACGATACTCTGCGCAGTTCCTGATTTAACTCATCACTTGATGCTATAAAACCAGTTTCTTTTAAAACACTTGTCATGTTTAACCTTAAATAATCTCCTGCAGCACTTGGATTTTCAAATTTGAATTTAGATGATCCTTTTAAGCTTTTATAATTTGAGACGCTGATACTGGTTTCAATAACCATTGAATCGCATTTTTTAATGTTCTTTCGAAGTAAAGATTCCTCTTCTGGAACTAAATCTCCTTTATCTACTCCGATTATTCTTTCTGTGACTTTTTCCTTTGGGAAAAGTTCATAATCAATGAGATTGAAACCTTCATCTAATATAATAAAACCTGCAAAACAACCTGTAAGATAACATTTCATAGAAACTGATCTGTGTTTGTAAGATTTAAAGTATAAGTTTTATAGCAGTTACAATATCATTAATAATAACTATAGTAAAAATAGGAAATAATATGAGGCTCAAGATATGAGTTTAACGTCCTTTTTGAAAGATAAAGATGTAAAAGAGAAGTTTAAAAAAGAATTTAAAAAATCAAGAATGAGTACAAAAAATGAACCTATGGCATCACCATTAACAAGACATTATTCTTTGGTTGGAACAGCTTTTTGACTATCTTATGAGATTTTATGTAGAATACTTAAATAAAAACGCCATTTCAAAAGACTGGCTTGCTAAACACACCGTTGAAAAGTTAATACTTATGAGTACAAACGATAAGGAAACCTATTTTTCTTTGTTTCCAGATGAATCACTGCAGGATCAATTGATAGGAATAATATCAGAAGCAGAAAAAGCCCATTCAACATTTATTAAGACCATGAAACCAACTTACGACGTTTTAAAGTCTGTTTTATTGCTCGCTCAGGTAGATGTGATCTATAGGGCAAAAATTGTTGATAAAAATTTAGGTATAGTTGATGATAAGGATATTGAGGATCTTGAAAACATATTTTCCCTTATTGATACAGAAACATTTAAGAGGCTGTCCAATAATTATTTTTGGGTTGTTTGTAATAATTTTGTTTTTCATATAATAATTTGGGTTTTTTGGGGGTTTAAAGATATTATATAATCGGAAAAATTTATATTGTGGTTTGAG
>Ga0209105_100774_pt1 | contig 9831 bp, 9 predicted proteins | sample SedPBSmetaG_FD_184158 | JGI IMG/M metagenome (GOLD analysis project Ga0209105, IMG submission 184158) | Freshwater sediment bacterial and archeal communities from Indian Creek, Illinois, USA to study Microbial Dark Matter (Phase II) -... | ecosystem: Environmental > Aquatic > Freshwater > Creek >...
GATGAATCTCTGTACGGCGTAGACGAAATTTTAGCCCTAGGGATAACTAATGTCTATGGCACCATCGGTTTAACAAACTTTGGCTATCTGGACAAAACGAAACTGGGTATACTGCGAGTGCTCAACAGCCACCCGGAACGCGTTCATACATTTATGGATGACTTAGTGGCAGCGCTCGCTGCAGCGGCGGCTGCAAGATTAGCGCACGGCCGTAAGAGTACCGTGTAGCGCGGCAGGGGAGTGGTCTAAGTGCAGAGAATTGGTGTTTTAACCAGTGGGGGAGACGCCCCGGGGATGAATGCGGCTATCCGTGCGGTAGTGCGCAAAGGGTTGCACGCCGGCCTACAGATTTTCGGCATCAGGCGGGGATTTGCGGGCTTGCTCGCAGACGACTTTATCCAACTTGGGGCCGGGTCGGTGGGCGATATTATCCACCGTGGGGGAACTATGCTGCGTACCGCGCGGTCAGAGGAGTTTAAGACTGACGCAGGCTTTGTGCGTGCGGTAGAGGTCTTAGCCGCGCGCGCCATCGAAGGGCTTGTCATCATTGGTGGCGATGGATCGCTGCGCGGCGCACAGCGACTGTACGAAAGGGGCATACTTACAGTAGGCGTCCCCGGCACCATCGATAACGACATTCCCGGTACAGATGAAAGCATAGGTTTTGACACTGCGGTCAATACTGCCGTGCAGGCCATCGACCGCATTCGCGATACCGCTACGTCGCATGAGCGCGCGTTTGTCATCGAAGTAATGGGGCGAAACGCAGGGCACATCGCCCTTGAGGCCGGCCTAGCGGGGGGAGCCGAATCGATTCTCGTGCCGGAAGTAACGCTTGACCTAAGCGAAATCTGCGCTAGGCTTAAGCGCGGTCACCAACGCGGCAAAGTCCACAGCATTATTGTCGTGTGCGAGGGGGCGGGGCAGGGATTTCAGCTGGGTGAGTTTATAAGGGATTGCACGGGGTTTGACACGCGGGTCACAGTGTTAGGCCATGTCCAGCGCGGGGGTAGCCCTACCGCACGCGATAGAGTTCTGGCCAGTACCTTGGGTGCTAGGGCAGTAGACCTATTGATCGAGGGGCAGGGCGGCGTAATGGTCGGAATAAAGCGTGGCGAAGTTGTAGCCACACCTATTGGTCAAGCGCTAGAGCAGAGCTCTACCTTTAGCCAGTTGTCTTACCGCTTGGCCGCCATCTTAGCGCAGTAGTATCGAGCGACGGCTGACAGGTCAAAGGTCACTTTGGGAGGGGATATCTGTGTCAGTGCGAGTAGCTATCGTAGGGGCTACGGGCGTGGTAGGGCAGACACTGCTTAAGGTGTTAGCCGAGCGGCAGTTTCCGGCGAATGAAGTGCGCTTACTGGCTTCCGCTGCTTCTGTGGGGAGGACGATGGAGTTTCAGGGCCGGCAGCTGACCGTGGCGGAAGCCGCCCCGGAGGCCTTCCGCGGCATCGACATTGCGTTCTTTGCGGCTTCAGGCGAAGTCGCCCGAGAATTGGCACCCGAGGCGGTAGCGCGGGGCGCGGTAGTCATTGACAACAGCTCAGCCTACCGTATGGACGAGCACGTCCCGCTTGTGGTGCCGGAGATTAACGCGGGAGAGGTGCGTCGTCACCGCGGCATTATCGCCAATCCTAACTGTTCAACTATTATCATGGCGGTGGCTTTGAAGCCCATTTATGACGCTGTCGGCATCCGGCGTGTAGTGGTATCAACCTACCAAGCAGTCTCCGGGGCTGGGTTGGCGGCTGTAGAGGAGCTTAAGGCACAAGTAGTCGCCTATGTAGAGGGCCGTCCTCTTGTTGCCGAGGTTTTACCCACGGCTTCCGCTAACAAGCACTATCAGATCGCCTTTAACGTCATTCCGCAGGTAGATCTATTCCGTCCCGATGGGTACACCTACGAAGAGTGGAAGATGATGAGCGAAACGCAGAAGATCTTTAGCGACCCCGAGCTTATGATTTCTGCGACTACTGTGCGCGTGCCGGTAATGTGGTGCCACAGTGAGTCCATCAATGTGGAGACAAAGCTTAAATTGGCTGCTTGTGATGCGAGGGAGCTACTCAGGCGCGCGCCTGGGGTAGTGGTGCTTGACGATACTTCGGAACAGGTCTTTCCCATGCCGATAGATTTTCCTGAGCGGGATGAAGTATTTGTAGGTAGAATTCGCGACGACTATAGCTGTCCGCATGGGCTAAACCTTTGGGTAGTAGGCAATCAACTGCGGAAAGGTGCTGCGTCAAACGCCGTGCAGATTGCGGAGCGGATTATTGGCGCTTGAGAGTAGCATCGCTATTGTCTTTTGTAGTTTTATGTATAATTGAGGTGTTGGCAAATCATACTATGGATGGTGATACCATTCAAGGAGGTATGAGTTGTGAACATTTTGTGGTTTGAAAAGACACCTAAAGGGAGAGGCAACGCGGTGGGTGACAGGGCGTTCAAGATCACTTTCACTGACAAGCCCAAGGGCGTCCGCTGTAACGTGGCGCTAACGCGTAGATTATCGCATATGGGTGCAAGTTACGTGCGGATGGGAGCCCATGACGACCTGTTTGTCATCCAGCCCGTGGGGCAGCACGAGAGTGGTTTTAAGCTGATCACTAATAAGAGCAGCGCGCAAGTATGTGCTGCTTCAATCGGCGAGTGGGCAGATGTCCTTGGCCTGATGAAAAAGCGCGTGCATGGTAGGTGGGATGAGACGAGAGGCGCATTTGTTTTTGATTGCCTGACGGCAGTAGATGACGCCTCGCCGGATGATGCCAGTGAAGCTCTCCCCGTCCTCAGACAGTTATCGGTATAGCCTGGGCCTTGCACCGAGGAGGATTTAGGCGCTCACCCCCGAACAAGTAACTTCGGGGGTGATGTTATGAGAAGAACTATTGGGTCACTGCGTTCCCGCTCAGCCGTGCCGCCTATTTATCAGACATCTGTCTTCGCGTTTGATTCTTTGGAGCAAGTGGATCAAGCCTTTGGCGGACAAGAGGGAGCCTTTGTTTATTCCCGCTATGGCAACCCTACAGTCCACTCGCTAGAGAAGGCCTTAGCAAGTCTGGAGCGAACTGAAGCTGCTTTCGTAGCGTCTTCAGGGATGGCGGCGTTAGTTACAGCAGTGCTTTCCCTATGCAGTCAGGGAGACCACATTGTTGCTGCCCAAGACCTGTACGGCGGGACACAGGTTTTGTTTCAGCGCGAGCTTAGCCGCTGGGGTATTGATGTTACGCTCGTCGACGCGCTGAGTATCGCACGGGTTGAGGAAGCTATCCGTCCTAGTACCAAGTTGCTTTTCGTCGAGACAATTTCCAATCCGCTGATGAAAGTGGTTGACCTCACGCGCCTAGCTTCGCTTAAGCGTGGTTGGGGCATTACGCTGATGGTAGACAATACCTTCGCTAGTCCTCTGCTGTGCCGCCCAAGCGAGTTTGGGGCAGACCTAGTCATGGAGAGCTTGACCAAGTACATTAACGGCCACTCCGATGTTACATCTGGCGCAATTATGGGCTCCAAGGAGCTGATCGAGCGCATGCGCCCACTGCACACTAACTTTGGTGCTGTTGCGAGTCCCTTTGACGCCTGGCTAGTCCAGAGGAGTTTGCACACCCTCCCGCTAAGGATGAAGCAGCATTGCCACAACGCTGCATTACTGGCCGAGTTTCTCGCGACACAACCTAAAGTAATGAAGGTCCACTATCCGGGGCTGCCGGGTCATCCGCAACACGCTGTAGCGAGCACGCAATTGACGTCGCCCGGGGGGATGCTGAGTTTCGTCGTGGAAGGTGGATGTTTCGGTGCGGAACAGGTCATTAAGCGCCTACAGCGGGTGGATTTTGTCCCGAGTCTAGGCGGCGCAACCAGTACTGTCTCGCACCCCGCCAAAACCAGCCATCGCGGCATGACAGGCATGGAGCGAGCTAGGCTCGGTATTGATGACGGTCTCATTCGTGTGTCTGCAGGGCTGGAAGAGGGAGCAGACATATGCGCGGACTTTGCACAAGCGCTCGCCTGGTGACGCTCTAAGCAAACAACAGATACTGAGGTGAACAAGGTTAGTGAAACGAGTTATTGCCTTACTGTTTTTTTGTCTGCTGCTTGGGGCGCGGCCGACATTGGCACAACCCGAGACCCCTCCCGCTGACGTTGTAGTGGAATTTGCACGCGGCCGCGTGCTGACGCTAGAAGAGCTGCCCGAAGAAGAACAGTTTGATGAAACAGGATTTCAGCTACGGACGTTCGCGGCGGAGTTAGAAATCTTGAGCGGTAAATTCCGTGGCCGCACGGTCGACATTAGGCACGTACTAACAGGTACGCCAGCCTTTGATGTCGTAGTTTCCCCTGGGCAGCGGGTATTGGTGGCCATAGAGACGCTTGAGGGCGAAATGGTGGAGGTGGCTATTGCTGACCACGAACGCGACCGCCACTTACTGGCACTGGTCGTCCTGTTCGGGGTTGTACTGATTGGTCTCGGCGGCAAGAAGGGTCTTTTCAGCCTTATCTCGCTCGGCCTCATCGGGGTGCTCATAGTCTACGTGCTCATTCCGCTGCTGCTGCGTGGTTACAACCCCATTACGCTGGCTGTATTGGTGGCGGCGATTGCTACGGCCTTTACAACTACTCTGGTAGGCGGAGCTAACCGCAAGGCTTTAGCGGCTATTGTCGGCACTGTGGGAGGCCTAATAGTGGCTGGGGTGCTGGCCATTGTCGTAGGCGGAGCCATCCACACTACCGGGTTAGCCGGGGAGGAGGCGCAGATGTTGGCGTTTATCCCCCAAGGAGTGGCTTTTGACTTCCGCGGCTTACTCATGGCTGGGATTATTATCGGGGCGCTCGGGGCCATTATGGACACCGGCATGAGCATCTCCTCTGCCATATCCGAGGTTCAGCGCGCTAACCCGGGGCTTAGGAGAAAAGAGTACTTTTGGGTGGGCATGAATGTCGGTCGCGACGTTATGGGCACCATGGCTAACACCCTGATTCTCGCCTATACGGGAGGCTCGTTGGCTTTGCTTCTCTTGGTACAGGCCTACGAGGTTGAGTTTATCCGCCTTATTAACATGGACTCCGTCGCCAGCGAAGTGCTAAGAGCGCTCGCGGGAAGCATAGGCTTAGTGTCAGCTATCCCAATGACTGCTCTAGCGGCGGCGTTTTTGGCGAAGAGGCGCTAGTCAGCCGCCGAGAGATTGTCGCTTGTGGCTTGTCTCTTGTCGCTTGTGGGGGGGGCTAGGAGCCAAGAGCTACTAGCTCCCGCTCCGTTCGATGTAAAGCCTGTGCCACACCTGAAAGACCAGAATCGTCCACAGCCTACGGCTGTGGTCGTTTTTTCCTGCGATGTGCTCAGCCAGCATTTCCTGCGCGTAATTCGTGTTGACGTAATGGCTGATGCTAGGGCTCTTTAGCGTGTCTGCAAGCCTTGCCTGCCATTCGCGCTTAATCCACTCGCGCGTGGGCACGGGGAAGCCGCGTTTTGGCCGTTTGGCCACTTCCGGCGGCAACCAATTTAGCGCGGCCTGGCGCAGCACGTACTTGGTCGTATCGGCGGTTACTTTAAGTTGTGGGGGAATGGTAGCGGCAAACTCCACTAGGTGATGGTCAAGGAAGGGAACGCGTAGTTCCAAGGAATGCGCCATCGTCATGCGGTCGGCCTTAACCAGGATGTCACCGGAGAGCCAGGTGTTAAAGTCCAGATACTGCATTTGCGCGATATCGTCGAGGTCTTTGGCTTGCTCGAAGTAAGGACGTGTAATGTCGGTAGGGAGCAAGCGCCGGTTTGCCCGCAGCGCTAACAGCTTGTCTTTCTGTGCCTCGGTAAAGATAAGCGCGTTGCCGAAGTAGCGCTCGGCAAGCGGAGTAGTAGCGCGCCGTAAATAGTCCTTGCCCTTTACGCCCTCCGGCATGAGGCGGCCGAGAGAGGAAAGTAACGATCGCATAGGAGAAGGGAAGCGACCGAATTTGCGCACCTCCCCCGGTTCCCGATAGATGCCATAGCCGCCAAACACCTCGTCTGCGCCTTCGCCAGACAGCACGACGGTAATGTCTTGACTTGCACGGCGAGCGACAAAGTAGAGAGCGCAGGCGGCAGGGTCCGCCACCGGCTCGTCCATGTGCCATATAATATCGGGAAGTGCTTGCCACATATCCTCGGCCGAAACGTGCACTTCGTGGTGGTCGGTGGCCAAAGCTTGCGCGGTGTAACGCGCTTCCGGCAGCTCGTCGTATTTCTCTTCGGCGTATCCCACGGAGTAAGTAGATAGGTTGTCCATCCTGCGTAGTAGCGCGGCAATCACGCTGGAGTCCACACCGCTAGAGAGAAACGCGCCGCGCGGCACCTCGCTCATCATGTGCATTCTCACCGCTTCGGTCAATAAGTGCTCTGTGCCCTCTATGAAGTATGACGCAGGCTTGTTCACCGGGCGGAACTCGAGCTGCCAATACTTTTTAAGAGTAAGCTGCCCATCGCGGAGCGAGAAATAGTTAGCAGGTGGGAGGCGCAAAAGTCCCTTAAACAACGTGGCGGGGTCGGGCACGAATTGAAAAGTAAAGTAGTGCTGTAAGCTGTCCTCGTCCACTGCGCGCACTACGGCGGGATGTTCGAGAATGGCCTTGGCCTCCGAAGCATAGATAAATGCGCCGCCTTGCCGGGTGTAGTAGAGGGGCTTAATGCCAAAACGGTCGCGCGCCCCGTAGAGAGTCTTGGTGGCGGTGTCCCAGATAACAAAGGCAAACATACCGCGCAAGAGGCTTACGCACTCTATGCCCTGTTCCTCAAACAGGTGGAGGATAACTTCGCTGTCCGTGTGTGTAGCAAAGCGATGGCCGCGCTCTATCAACCCTGCGCGGAGCGCTTGGTAATTGTATATCTCGCCGTTAAAGGTAAGCCACAGCGTGCCCTCTTCATTGCAGAGCGGCTGATGCCCGGCCGCAACGTCAATAATGCTGAGGCGCCTAAACCCTAACGCCACGTCCTCGTCCACGTAAGAACCCGCGTCATCCGGTCCGCGGTGGGCAATGGCCGTCATCATTTTCGCCAGTACGCCTTTCTTTTCTTCTAGGCTGAGACGCGTGTCAAGAAAACCTGAGATACCACACACTGTGTTAGCCTCCCTTTTTGCATGCTGCCACCGCAGCGACAATCAAAGCCATCCCTACATATTGCCAGGCAAAGAGACGTTCATTTAACAGCGCGGCGGCAATCAGCACCCCGGAGAGTGGTTCGGCCGCACTGAGAATTGCCGTGCGCGACGCACCAATCGACTTAATCCCTACCACATAAAAGAGTATCGCCAATGCAGTAGAGATGATGCCAATTCCTAGGCCCACCAACCACATAGCAGGGGTAAGTGCACCGCTCAACATGTACACCGGTGGGTTGAGGATCCAGAGGAACAGGGCACAGAAAGTAATCGAGTAGCCTGTGACAATAATGGCGTCCAATTTGCCGGTTGTCTTTTGGCCGATGAGAGTGAAAGCAGCGTACGAGCACGCCGACAGCACAATCCAGAGTAGCCCCAGCGGGGCGATCGTCCGTCCGCCGTCAGACCAAGTGACCAGAGCAGTGCCTACGAGGGCTAGGATAACAGCGCCGAGCATGCTCTTGTTAGCCCTTTCCCCCCAGATAATCCTAGCTGCAGTCATCGTTATGAGCGGGTGAACATAAAAGAATATGACGACTAAGCCAGCTGGCATTACCTCCAAGGCCTTAAAAAAGCCAAGCGCCGTCAAGGCATAGGCTACGCCTTGCACCGCTAGGCTCGCTAGCTCCGTGCGGGGTATGCCCTCCTTGTTTTTCCCGTACCACGCTATTATACCCCACATAACGATTGCAGCTACGGTAAACCTGACCGTAAGGAGCCGCAGAGGGGTGTACCCAAGCTCAAACCCAACCTTACCGAAATAGCCGTTAAAACCAAAGAAGAACGACGACAACAATACCGCGGCAAATCCCACCGACTAATCACCTCCAGTCCAGCACACTGACGACTCCTCTATCTTAGCACAATTGCAGAGCCTCGTGGGGCGTGCGAAGAGAGTGACTCCGTCCTCATCAACTAGCAGGAAGCTGCCTCTTCGATGGAGAATTAATCTGCCATGAGCAGAAAAGGGGTGTCGTGAAATGAGCGACAAGGTGCAGGAGGCCGTGCTGGAACAACTGCTGAAGTTGACTGAATCAGTGCAAGACCTAGCCCACGGGCAGAAACAGTTATCAGACAAGGTAGCAGGCTTAGATGACAAGGTAAGTAAGCTAGATGACAAGGTAAGTAAGCTAGATGACAAGGTAAGTAAGCTAGATGACAAGGTAACCCGCCTAGATGAGAAAGTGACGCAACTCGATGTTAGCGTTTCGCGCCTAGATGAAAAAGTGACGCGACTCGACGTTAGGGTTACCCGCCTAGAGGAAACCGCAGTTCGTATCGAGCACGATCACGGTACGCAGCTCGGGGCGCTGTTTGATGCGTTTTCACTGCGCGGCGACCAGATAAATGAGTTAAGAGAGCATATGGACCGCCGCTTTGATTCCGTGCAGTCAGCAGTGAACTTCCTTATCCATCGCACTAATGAACACGACAATGAGCTCATGCGTCTCCGTAAAGCCAAGTAGGAAGAAAAAGGACGGGTCTCTTGCGCAATACAAGAAGAACCGTCCCTTATGGTACGTGGCCTGCTAACCCCTGTTGCGGGCGCGTTTGTTCATAACGCAGGGTGAGTGTTGGTGGTTTTCAATGCTGCTCTGCTCTATGATAGGAAATAATATTAATCTGGAGTCAAACATGAGCGAACACAAGCCACACGGTCACCATGCACCTGCACCTCACGACCATATCCACGTTCATTCTGCTGATGTCGAGCACGATTGTGGGCATTGCCATTGCCACGAACACAGCCACAACCACGCCGAAGGGCACAACAAGCCAAAGGATGTTCCCCACGCGCATCATCCGCACATTCATGTCCACCCTGCCAATGTCGAGCATGATTGCGGGCACTGTCACTGTCATGCGCATGGTCACACTCACCCAGAGGGGCATAACAAGCCTCCTCAGAGGTAAGACCTTGGCGGCACGTATCAGTAGTTGGGACGTAGGGGAGGACGTAGGGGACGGCAGACTGTGCGAAAAGCCTTAATCTGGTGTAGGGACGTGCCTGTGGCACGTCCGCGGACGTGCCACAGGCACGTCCCTACAGGGTCTCTGTCACCTCCTGCTTTCTACCAGCAGGAGGTGACCATGTTTTCGCACAGTCTGACGGGTCCTCTTGTCGGGACGTGCAGGCACAGCTATGATGTTGCTGATGTGACGTAGGTGGCTTGACAGGCAAGGCAGGAGAGCGTATCCAGGTATTATCATGTCATGATGCGGGGCATCAACCGTGAGTTTGTTCTCTAAGAGGATTCGCACAAAAGCGTTTTCATGGAACTCGTTAGTAAACGGCTGCATCCCACAGGATCTATTTGTCTGCACGGGGTGTCATCGATGTGAGTTCTGCCGTAGCCCGGTTGCCGATGCGGGTCTTACATTGCGTCAGGCGGCAGAGTATCTTTCAACGACTTACCAAAGAGTGCACGAGACAAGGGATGGCGAGCTTGTCGGACAGATGGACCCGTCCCCTATGTCCTTAAAAAAGCCAAGCGACGTCAAGGCATAGGCTACGCCTTGCACCGCTAGGCTCGCTAGCTCCGTGCGGGGTATGCCCTCCTTGTTTTTCCCGTACCACGCTATTATACCCCACATAACGATTGCAGCCACGGTAAACCTGACCGTAAGGAGCCGCAGAGGGGTGTACCCAAGCTCAAACCCAACCTTACCGAAATAGCCGTTAAAACCAAAAAAGAACGACGAC
>Ga0209105_100784_pt1 | contig 9760 bp, 9 predicted proteins | sample SedPBSmetaG_FD_184158 | JGI IMG/M metagenome (GOLD analysis project Ga0209105, IMG submission 184158) | Freshwater sediment bacterial and archeal communities from Indian Creek, Illinois, USA to study Microbial Dark Matter (Phase II) -... | ecosystem: Environmental > Aquatic > Freshwater > Creek >...
TAGTAGATCTTTTTAAGGATTACATAATTACTTAAAGGAAGTCAAAGAAAATTCTTGCGGTGCATTTCGCAAAATGAAATATAAAATTCGACGACGAAAAGCAAGAATAAATAAAATTCCTGAAAGTTTGATATTGGTGGGCGATACAGGGCTCGAACCTGTGACCTTCACAATGTCAATGTGACGCTCTAACCAGCTGAGCTAACCGCCCTTATGTCAATTATAATATAGTTGTTTCTATTTTTTTTCAACTTATAGGCAAACTTTCGCTTAGCTTTTAAAAATAAATACTTTTGGTGGGTGCAGTAGGAATCGGACCTACGGCCTCTGTCTTATCAGGACAGCGTTCTACCACTGAACTATGCACCCTTTTGCGTATTTGTAAGTTTATAAAGACAAATCGCTTACCGCTATTCTTCACGAAGCTTATAAACTCACGCATAACATTCTAACGCGAAAAAAAAGCAAAATCAACGGTTTGTATAACGCTACTTAAAATAGACTCCTTATACTAAGTCTCGCAGAATAAGAAAATTATAAGCACTAAATTATCCTGTTTTTTAAGGGCAACGATGGAAGAAAAAATGGATAAAAGTCATAAAACTAAAGACCTAACGCTTCATAAGCTTCAAAATTAAAATTTATCACACCTTCTTGAGTTAAATCATCTCTACCGCTAAGAAATTGATTGACGCTACTACCTAAAAGACCAATTAGATACGCTGACGCAGATATTGTGATAATAACGAGAGCAAATCCAGATACTATTAGTATTTTTTCTCTGTGTGTTCTTTTTTTATTAATCATGTTTTATTTATTGGCTAAAAAATACTTCTCCAGATAATATCGCGCGATAAGCACCTCCTAGGGCTCCATCTGGAGCAGTCCATTCTATGCTTTGAATGCGAGTTAAGTACGGGGCCGCTTCAAATGCTCTGATAAAAGCGAGAATAGATAACCTCTCTCCAGAAACATTGACGATAAAATTTGCCTTACTTGGAACATTAGGCGACTCTGAAATTGTTTCGTCTCTGAATGAAAAAATAGGGATTAAATTTTGCTCGCGAGCAAGGCGATTTATCTCCGCAGAAAAAAGAAATAATGACTCTCTGTCTGGCAACATAGCTCGGAGCTGACCTATTTTAACCTCCGCGTCTTTTGATCTTTCTCTTAATACAGTCAAACTATTAATATTTTGTGTTCTCGCCGCAAGAGTTGCTCTATCTGTCTCCATTAGCCTCCCGATCGCTTGCAAGTCAATAAATATATATACGATGATTCCAATAAGCACCAACATAATACCAATGCTGATTCCTAAATATTTAAAAAGTTTTTTATGAAAATTAGTCATAATGCCACCATATCGCTCTAAAATAATTTAGCCGTTATAATAACTATAATATAAATGATCACCTTACCTCAAATTTTATCAGAAATACCTGCTTGCCCTAAAAATCTTTTCACAAAAGGAAGAGAGCTTGAAAGTGGGTTTGAGGGCGTAGCGATTGTCGGCACAAGAAAAGCAAGCGCCGAAGGATTGGCTATCGCTGAAGAATTTGCTAAGAGCTTATCGTCCGCTGGTATTCCTATTGTAAGCGGTTTAGCGTTTGGTATTGATTCTGCGGCACATCGTGGATGTCTTGCTGTGCGCGGACGCACTGTGGCTGTGCTCGCTAGCAGTATAGAAAAAATATATCCAGCGACAAACACTCTGCTTGCTGAAAAAATAATTTCCTCTGGTGGCTCTATAGTTTCAGAATATCAAAATGAACCATCTTATCCAGATTTATTTTTACGCAGAAACCGCATAATAAGCGGACTTTCTAAAGCGGTTATCATTATCGAAGCGCCGCTAAAATCAGGCGCAGTTTCTACGGCTACTTGGGCAGCAGAGCAAGGACGGGAAGTTTTTGTTGTTCCTGGTCCCATCTCTCACCCCAATTACACTGGGTCTCATAAGCTTCTTCGTGATGGCGCTCGTCTTGTTACTTCTCCAGAAGAAGTTTTATCTGACCTCGGTATAAAGAGCTCGGCTATAAGCACGTCGCAAGATAAAGAATTATCCAAAGACACTATCGCTATATTAGAGCTTGTTTCTCTTTCTCATCAAGCGGTTTCAATTGACAAAATTATATCTACGACTAAACTTGAACCACAAAAAGTAATGGCAATCCTTACAGAGCTTACGATTAATGGCAACATAATAGAAACGCCTGGAGGGTATGCTAATCGTTTCAAAAATTAATAATGGCTAAAATAAAACAACAAAAAAAGATAGAAAAAACAAAAGATGGGCGAATTCTGGTAATAGTAGAGTCCCCCACTAAAGCCCGCACAATTAGCGGATTTCTTGGTAATAATTTTAAGGTTGAATCCTCTTATGGTCACGTAAGAGACCTTCCTAAATCTAAGCTCGGCATAGATACTGAAAATAATTTTGAACCCCAATATATTGTTCCAATTAAAAATAAAAAGAGGATTAATGAATTAAAAAAAGAAGCAATGACTGCATCAAAAGTAGTCCTTGCAACTGACGAAGACCGTGAAGGAGAGGCTATTGCTTGGCATCTTACAGAAGCATTAGGACTAGATAATAAAAAATATGAACGAATTGTTTTTCATGAAATAACCCCCGAAGCCATTAAAGAATCGCTTGCCAGTCCAAGAAAAATATCTTTTGACCTGGTGGACGCTCAACAAGCAAGAAGAGTTCTGGACCGCTTAGTCGGATATAAACTCTCACCTCTTCTTTGGAAAAAAATTATGGGACGACTTTCGGCAGGAAGAGTTCAGTCAGTCGCCGTTCGTCTTATTGTTGAGCGAGAAGAAGAGATAAGGCGATTTATTCCTGAAACTTACTACACAATCAAAGGATTGTTTAAAGCAAGCGGAAGCGAATTAGAAGCTATTCTTCTTAAAATAAACGGTAAATCAGCACCAAAACCAGGCATAAAAAACGAAAAAGATGCAGATAAAATTATCGCTGAAATTAAACAATCTGATTGTAAAATCGCCGCAATTGAAGAAAAAAAAGTTTCCCGTTCTCCAAATCCCCCGTTTACGACAAGCTCTTTACAACAAGAATGTGCGAGAAGACTCGGGCTTAGCGCAAAAGCCACTATGATGCTGGCTCAACAACTTTATGAAAAGGGTTTTATTACCTATATGAGAACTGACTCTTTTAATCTCTCTTCTTCCTCCACTTCTGCGGCAAAAAAATGGCTCAATGAAAATTTAGGCAATCAATACTCTGAAATAGCGCCCCGAATATGGAAAACTAAATCTAAATCAGCACAAGAAGCACATGAAGCAATAAGGCCGACTAATCCAGAAACGCTTTCAGCGGATATTAATGAAGAAGAAAAAGTTAAAAAGCTTTATGATTTGATTTGGCGACGCTTTATGGCGTCACAAATGCCTGATGCTATTTTTACCGCAAAAAGAATACTAATTGAATCTGGAAAATATATACTTTCCGCATCTGGAAGCTCTATAAAATTTGACGGGTACTTAAAAGTTTGGCCGTCTAAATTTGAGGAAAAGATTTTGCCTGATATAAAAGAAAGAAGCGATATTCGCGTTCTTAACGCACAAAAAGAACGCCACGAAACAGAACCTCCAGCAAGATATAATGAAGCAAGTCTTATTAAAACTCTTGAAGAGTTTGGCATTGGTCGCCCGTCAACATACGCGCCCATAATTTCCGTTATTCAAACAAGACAATACGCAGAAAAAAATGAGCAAAAGAGATTCGTTCCGACAGATATTGGAGAAAAGGTGAATAAACTTTTAACCGAGCATTTTACCGAAATAGTAGATATTGGTTTTACCGCCGAAATGGAAAATAAGTTTGACGCGGTGGCATCTGGTAAGGCAGATTGGAAAAAAATAATTGCAGACTTTTATAATCCCTTTATTCAAAACTTAGAAAAAAAATATGAAGAGATTGAAAAAGAAAATATGGATGAATCAACTGACGAAATATGCGAAAAATGTTCTCGTCCGATGATTATTAAGAGAGGCAGGTTTGGTCGCTTTATCGCCTGCTCTGGTTACCCAGAATGCAAAAATACTAAAAAGATTGCTCCGATAGCTTTAAAAACAGAATCTGGCACGGAAATGCCATGCCCTAAATGTGGTGAAGGCAAGGTAATTCCTAAAAAAACAAAAAAAGGAAGAATGTTCTATGGTTGTAACCGCTATCCTAATTGTGATTTTGCAAGCTGGGCAAAACCAGGACAAAATGAGTAATTTTATCTTATTGTTGTTTCGTTATAATATTCTGAGATAAATATAAAAGATTTAGATTAAAAACTAAAAATAATCTATAATAGCAAACATGCTATCAGACAGAGATCTAAAAAAGGCTATTAAAGATAAAAGAATATCTTTTTTGCCAGAAATAAACGCTAATCAAATAGGTCCAGCATCTATTGATTTGAAACTATCTCCACATTTTAAGTTTTTTCGTACTAATAAATTTAGCTTGATAGATATTAAACAACCGCTTCCTAAAGATTTTATGGATTCTGTGACCTTAAAAAATAAAGAGCCGCTAATTCTTCATCCAGGTAGTTTTGTTTTAGCAAGCACTAAGGAATATCTTAAGTTAAGCAATGATGTCGCTATGCAAGTTGAGGGAAAAAGCTCTTTAGCAAGAATAGGTCTTTTAGTACACACCGCTGGCTTTGTTGATCCCGGTTTTGAAGGAACGCTAACATTAGAAATTAGCAATCAATCTAATGTTGCCGTGACTCTTTACCCTGATATGTATATCTGCCAAGTAGCCGTTTATCAATTATCTTCTCCGGCAGAGACACCGTATAACAAAAGAAAAAAATCTTTATATCTTAAACAAAAACTCCCGACTGAAACTAAAATAAAGAATTTGTTTTAGCTAACATTGTATTAATTTCTTGTACTCTTTGCAAAAACGTAACTAACCATCTCTTTTTTTATCATTTTCTTATCTATTCTTGTCTGGCTATACTAAGCCTAGTGTAGATAGACTACATTCTTTATCAATGCTGTCTGTCGTTAATTATTAGTTTGTTTTATATTCATATTATGAGTATTAAAGAGATAATTCGCATAAATCCTGATGGTCTTATTAGTAAGGCATATTCTTTTGCTCTAAAAGCCCATCAAGGTCAACGAAGGGCATCTGGAGAGCCATACTTTGAACACTTAAAGAAAACTGCTGATTTATTGCTTTCTTGGAAACTTGACGAAGAAACAGTAGCTGCTGGTCTTTTACATGATGTAGTAAAAAATTTTGAAGACCCTGCTTATAAATTTAAAGACTTGCGCGGTATTTTTGGAAGCAATATTGCGCTTCTTGTCGAGGGAGTGACTAATCTTGGTAAGATTAAATATCGTGGCGAAGAAAAACAAAAAGAAAGCATTAAAAGATTTATTTTCGCTTCTAATAAGAATATCCGTGTACTTTTAATAAAGCTTGCTGATAGATACCATAATATGCAAACGTTAAAACATTTGCCTATAGAAAAACAGCGTCGTATTGCCCTTGAAACATACGAAATATATGCACCACTCGCATATCGTTTAGGCATGCAAAAAGTGAGCGGAGAACTTGAAGATTTAGCTTTTCCCTATATTAGTCCTGAAGCTCATGAGTGGCTTTATAAAAATGTTCAAATAAAATATGAGGACCGAGAAAAATATTTAACACGTATTAAGCCAGTAGTTTTAAAAGCGTTAATAGACGCAAACATCAATCCTTTAAGAATAGATTTTCGCGCAAAGAGATATTCCAGTCTTTATAAAAAACTTCTTCGCTATGACATGGATATAGAAAAAATTTATGACCTTATCTCCTTTCGTATTATTGTTAAAACAGTCGCAGACTGCTATGCCGCTTTAGGAGCTATCCATCAGCTTTGGCCTCCGCTGCCTGGTAGAATAAAAGATTATATTGCCGCCCCTAAGTCTAATGGATATAAAAGTCTGCACACAGTCGTTACAGCGCAAGGCAGTAAATTAGTTGAGTTTCAAATAAGAACAATGGATATGCACGAAGAAGCGGAAAACGGTATTGCCGCTCATTGGGCATATGCAGAAATAAAAGGCACCGAAAATTATATTAAAAGACAAGCCTCTGTTGCTAAAAACGCTGATATAGAGTGGGTTAAAAAACTTCGCTCTTGGAAGGAGGAGGGCGATGATAGCAATATAAATTTTATTGATGCAATAAAAGTTGATTTTTTCAAGGACAGAGTATTCGCTTTAACTCCAAAAGGAGCGGTTGTTGATCTTCCTGCTGGAGCAACGCCTATAGATTTTGCTTATCAAATTCATTCCGCGATTGGCGATCAATGTGTTAAAGCAAAAGTAAATGGTCAAATAGTTCCCTTACATCACGAACTACAATCTCATGATGTTGTTGAAATAATTATACAAAAAGGAAAAAAACCCTCCGCGTCTTGGCTTGAATTTGTTCGCACAAGTGAAGCAAAAAATCGTATTAAAAAAATTGCCAGTAAGAAAACTGGTGTGGCATTTATAGCTCCGCCTAAGCAAGTTAAGCTTCGTATTTCAGCAGAAGATGATATAAGTCTTTTAGAAAAAATTTCCAGTATTATTTCTCGTTCTCACGTTCACGTTGCAAGCATTGGCTCTCAAAAAGAAGAGGGAGACAAATTTTGTGTTATTAAAGTTTTATGTGATACTGACGACTTAAATAAGGTACAAAAAATAATATTAAAACTAAAAAACTTAAAAGAAATCAAAGAAATAGAGTACAAATTCGTTTAAAAATCTTCTCCAGACAGTCTATTTATCAAAGCGCTTAATTCTTCAGGCGAATAATAATTTATTGTTATTTTGCCCTTGCCTCCATTGTCGTCAATTTGGGTTTTTGTTCCTAAAAATTCCTCTAATCTTGATTGCAAAGATATAAGCTCTGGGCTTAGATAATGCGTTGCAAGACCTGTTTTTGCTCTTTTGATTATTGCTTTTAAGTCTCTAACTGAAGGCTTTGTTCTTAATATAGATTGAAACATATCTTTTTGTCTTGATATATCGTCAATTTGCAAAAGAAGTCGTGCATGACTTTCGTTAATTATCCCTTTTTCTAACGCTTGTTGTATTTCGGAAGGCAAATGAAGAAGTCTTAAGGTGTTAGCTACTGTTTCTCTGCTCTTGCCTATACGAGTAGCAATTTCTCGTTGAGTAAGCCGAAACTCGTCTTGAAGTCGAGCATATCCTCGGGCGGCCTCAAGCGGGCTTAAGTTCTCTCTTTGAACGTTTTCTATAATAGCTAACTCTAAGCGTTCTCTGTCTATCCCAACCCGCCTAATAACCACTGGCACTGTTCGTAGGCCAACTTTTTTCGCGGCCATAAGCCTTCTCTCTCCTGCAATAAGTTGATAAGAGACGTTTGTTCCGCTCTCTGTTTCTTTTAATATCTTAGTAACAATAAGTGGCTGAATAATACCAAATTCTCTAATAGAATTTGCAAGTTCGTTTAAAGCACCTTCATCAAAATGTCGTCTTGGTTGATGTGGATTAGGAAATATTTTTTCAACTTCAATTTGAAAAACCGAAGCTTGTTTACGCGAATAATCTTCTTCTATATCATCTTGTAAAACAAGACTAATAGGAGATGGATTGTTATCTGTAAAATTATGAACAGAGTCTGTTATTTGCGGCGTGGAGACAATCGGTCGCATAGATACGCTTGGTAAAGTGGGTTCTATTTGTGACAAATTTGTTTGCGGTAAAGCTGTAGTCTGTGAAGAAAGAGTATCTTGTGGAGTTAATGTTTGTGGAGAAGCAATAATTTGTGAGAGAGGCGTATTTTGCGATAAATTATTTATTTGTGCAGAAATTGCCTGAGGTACAAAAGTGTCTGACGTAATAGATTCTATTGGCGATATAAAGGCGGATTGTGGTGATATTTCTGATTGTGCGATAGGCGTGCTTTGTAAAGTTTGTGACAAGTCTACGGATTGTAGTGGTATCGATTGTAAAACAGGCATATCTTGTGAAGTTTGCAACGAAACTATGGGCTGTAATTGTGTTGGCTGTAAGACGGGCTCATTTTGTAAAGCTTGTGGCAAAATCACTGGTTGTAACGGTGTCGCTGATTGTAAAACAGGCATGTTTTGTGAAAATGGAGCGTCTTGTGACACAGAAGCAACTTGAAGTACTTGCTTAATTTCTGGTGCTGGTATTATTTCTGGGACTTGTATAGTTTGTGGCGTAAAAACAAACTGTTCTTCTGCTATTGCTTGAAACGATTCTGTTGCTTGGGGTTGAGATACTATTGGTTGAGTTAATTGCACGGTCGGCGTTGATGTAATTTGCATAGGTGGGTTGATTGGCGACATATCTATGTCTTGCAATGACTGCATAGATTGTGGTGTTAATACAGACTCTCCTGCCCCACTACTCATTATTACTCCACCATAGTTAGTATTTTGAGAAACTAACTCAGTGTAGGCGCCTAAAGTCTGGCTTGGTTGTGCTTGTTGGCTCGATTCGCTGTAATTTTGTAAAGACGAGTCGTCTGATTTTTGATATCCTCCAGCGGGTATTAAAGATTCTAATCCTTTGCCTAACATAGTTTATAAATAATTGAGTTAGTTAATTATGAGGCAAAATAGCTCTTTCGCCAAATAATCCTTCTTGTTTTAGTATTTCCGTGGCAAGCTCGCGATATGCTTCTGCTCCCGCTGAGTTTGGCGCATAAATAGATATTGGCTGACTAAAGCTTGGCGCCTCTGCAAGATGAACTGAGCGAGGTATCTCTGTCGCAAATACTGGATATGGAAAATTCGCTCTTAAGTTTTTAGCAACCTCTTGTGAAAGTTGTTCCCATCGGTCGAACATAGTTATCACTGCACCAGACACTCTAATATTATGACCTAAGTTTTCTTTTATCATTTCTACTGTTTCTAATAACTGACTTAATCCTTCCAAGCTGTAATATTCTGCCTGCACTGGAATTAGCACTTCCTGTGACGCGACAAGTCCATTAATAGTTAAAAGACTCAGACTCGGCGGTAAATCAATAATGATATAATCATACTTGCCGGCTAGTTTGCTTAAAAAATTTTTTAAGAAAAATTCTCTACCTGTAATGCTAACTAACTCAACGGTTGCCCCGGATAAATTAGGTCCTGAAGGAATATAAAAAAAATTTTGTATCTGTGATGATTTTATTATTTCTAATGGCTCGGCATATCCTAATATGCCATGATAAATATTTTTATCATAGTTTCTTGCTCGACCTATTGCTGAGCTTGCATTTGCCTGCGGGTCAAAATCAACTAATAACACTCTGCGTCCAAGAGTCGCAATATAAACGCTTAAATTAACTGCGGTTGTAGTTTTACCAACTCCGCCTTTTTGATTACAAACAGATAAAATTCTCATTGATAAAATAATAATACACTTTAACGACTTATTCCGCTATATGAGGCTCCGCGCAGAAGAACGACAAATCTTGTTATGTAAAATTTAATATGGTCGGATAACTTAAAATGATTAATTTTATCACTGCAAAAACCCCGATAAAATTGTCATACATTATTTTAATAATGTATGACAATTTTTGTTATCGGGCTTCGTATAAAAAATGTTTATATAATATAGTGCTGTGTAAATCTCAATAAACTGCTAAATGATCGGTCTATTCGGCGGCCTTTTAGTACTCTTCGGCTGAAACGGTTACCCGCCTTACACCTTGAGCCTATCAACCTGGTCATCTCCCAGGGGCCTACACCTTATCTTAGGA